>Ga0209192_10000802_pt1 | contig 28063 bp, 23 predicted proteins | sample ArcticOcean_MG_C_11_FD_187433 | JGI IMG/M metagenome (GOLD analysis project Ga0209192, IMG submission 187433) | Marine microbial communities from western Arctic Ocean - ArcticOcean_MG_CB2_154 (SPAdes) (version 2) | ecosystem: Environmental > Aquatic > Marine > Oceanic | place: Arctic Ocean... | reverse complement strand
AAGTTTATCAATATTCATTTGAATAACTTCGTTTGGATCAATATTTAAAGCCATACAACCCTGCATCCAATACCACATGATATCGCCTAGTTCACGTTGCATATGAAAGATATTATCAGCATCTAAAGGCTTGCCTTGGAACATAATCTTTTTGACTACTTCAGTAAACTCGCCTGATTCAGCACCCAATCCCATAGAAGCAGTTACTAATCTTGGCATATCAACATCACGTTGATTAACTAGTGTTACCCAACGGTTAGTAAAATTATCGTTATTCTTGCTTTCGTCGCTGGTAACAGCATCTACAAATTCTTTATACTTGTTAAGGTCTATTTGCTTGCTCATTGTGCTAATGCTCCCGACGAATTTACAAATGAACTTGGATCTACAGTAGCATGTTCGCCATCTGCGTATTCTGCTCCAATATAAACATCACTTGGTTTTTCATCTGAAAATGCTAATACACTTTCGTTTTCTATCATACGGACTTCTTTCTCAGAATCTCCATCTTCAAGATTAATTCCTCGAGTCCAGCGTCCGTGCATAATTAAAACCCAATCTCCAACATTGTAATCTTCTTTATTAGTAGGACCTTTAGCATACACTTTACCCCAACGAGGATAAATTCCTCGAGTTGTACCGTTGTCGTCTTTAATAATAAGACCTGATTTAGTTTTTTGTTCTCCAAAGTACATGTGACTTACAAGTACCTTGTCTTTAATAGGCCGTAATTGGCCTTTTATTACACTAGTCATTAGTCACCTTTTTTTACAAAATTTCCAGATTCGTCTTCTTCCCAGTCGTCTGTTAAATCTTTTTTAACAGGCTCTGTTGTAGCTTTCGTAGTTTTTGCAGTTGTTTTAGCTGCAACTATTATTTGTTCTTCTATTTCTTCAGAAGTTGGCTTTTTAACGGCTACCTCATCAGGCATACTAGAAGAATTTTCATAGTATTCTCTTAGAACGTCTTCTTTCTTTCGAGTAATTTTACCACCTGGGCCTATTTCATCGCCCCGGGCGTTGACTTTTGCATTACCTACTGCTTGAGTAAGTTCATTTCTTTGACGTAACATGTCCATATCAATCTGCTTACCTTGCATTGATTTGTAAACTGTGCGTCCTTGTGCTTTCATTGGCATTGTAATACCTCCTTAGTTATATACTTACTTATCTCAGGAACTCTCTCCAGTCCAGGTCAAACTGGATTGAATTAATTCTATGTACGCCTATTAAGTATAGCACATAACTTGCTACACTACTACCTCTACCTACACCCCAAATAATATTATTTTCACGCATAAAGTCTACAAGGTAAATCATATACTGTAATAACGGTATCATACCTCTACCATCATATTCTGCAAGTTCTGTTGCACACCTTGCAGTTTCTTCTTGTGTTTTACACTTTGTTAATACATAATTATGTACATTTAGTTCTTTGTACTCCTTAGGCATAAACCATTCTGATTGTAACGCACTATCAAATGTCTTTTCGTCTACGTCAATTGGAATATATTTTGTAAGTGTAGGAAGTCCTTGTTCTGACATTACTGTATTAAATTTATTAATATCATCACTTTCGTCACAAAGTACCACATGACATTTATCCACATGGCCACTATAGATCATGTCAATTAAGTCGCGATTAGAGAATCGTGGTATTCCTAGGGTATCTGTTTTCATAAGCATATATATAGTTTAACTGATATTAATCAGATTGTCAAGACTTTTATCGCCATTTTCGATATTTTTCATGTCTTTAGATTGTCTTACTGTAAGCTCAGAGTTATACATTTCTAGTATTAACTGTATCTGAAGTTGTATGTCAGGATTACTAGACATAAAATACTTACGAGAAAGTTCGTCAATTTTATTAGTTAGTTCGTTTACTGAAAGATCCGATAAAGAATCTATTAATGGATTAAACAGTGAATTGTCCATGATACTGACCGTATACTGTTAAGCCAGCGTCACTTGACCAAAGATCTATAAAGATTGGATCAGTTTCACTAACAGCTAGAAAACTAACTGGCCAATTTGTATCTGTTTTTAATACTCTATTAGGGCCTGCAGAGAATGTAATTAATCTAGAAACTCCGTCGCCTTTAACAGCACAGCGTATTTTTCCTAATTTGCCAGTAGCTGGCCAATCAGTTAGTGTTAATGTAACATCAGCACCTACTGTGATAACTTGATAGTTACCGTTTACAAATCTTAAGTCTTGACTTGCTGTTACTTCGTCAGTTACATATGCTTCTTCTGAATTAGCAATAAAGTTTGCTTCTCTTATTACATTTCCGTTAAAGTCATTTTCTGCATTTAACTTTGCAGATGTAGTTTGCAACGAAGTTATTTCTGTTGCTGCTGTTGCTAATCCTGTTTTAACTAGACGGAAGTTATCTCTAAATCCCTGACTATCATTATCAGATCCAGCAACTGGATATAATTCGTTTATATCAGTTGTAAGTATGTTACTAGCCATTTATGATCTCTCCTATCTTTATTTATATAGTATTTATTGCTTTTAAATGTTAAACTGGTAATTTGCGAATAGCAAATATTGTTCAGCTGTGTTTCCTGTAGTATTATCTATAATATATCTATCTATGTCAAAATTTAATTGAGTAAAGTCAAATGCTTGATAATCTACAGCATTTTTAATAATTTTACTTTTACCCTTTAATGTATAACATAGTGGAACTGCAGAAACATAGCCTAATTCTTGTAACTGGCCCTCTTGAGCAGTTCTCATCCACAACGGTAAGAAGTTTCTTACAGTAATACCGGAATCTGCAATATTGTCTCGCATGTTTTTAAGATTTGAAATATAACGTTTTGAATCGTTCCTTTGATCACTGCTTATTGCATTACTATCAACTTTAATTACGTTTGTATTTACTGACTCTAAATACCAAGGACTAGTAGCAGTTTTATCTGCAACATATGCACTTATAGTTGCAGGAAACGTTACTGTAGATAAATCTCTTAATCCTATTAATATTTCGTTATTTTGTCCAGATACAACTTCAGTTCCGGTTCTTTGTAATACAGATATACTTCCACCAACTGGTATAATTTGTAGAGTGTTAGCAGTACTATCTCCTAGATTTCTCTCTTCAAAATTGAACGAAATAAATGGTGCAGGCTTATCGCCATACTGTGACTCACTTGTTAATAGTTTTGTTTTAGTATCAATTTGAATACTTTTTCTTACTTCGCCTGCTGTTGGTAAATAAGGATCAATAACCTCAAGGTATACAACTTCATATACAATGTCTTGCGTTCCTGGAGTCTTTGCTACTGCTGTCTTTATATTTCCTAGTTTAAAGTTTTTTCTTTTGTGATTCTTTGCTATCGCGGCAACATAGTGATCTATAGTTTTAGTTTCAATTCCAGAGTATATAAGCATATTAATTTTTCTTTGTATACCAAAATTTGGATCATCTGGACGATAGATATAACTTGGATTAAAAATTTCTGTATTACTAATAAACGTATTAAACAATGAACGTTGCGTTTGCTTAAACAATGGTCTTGCAAATATATCACTATAAGTTTTATTATCAGGATCGCCTACAGTTATATTAAATTCTCTAGTTGTTTTACTATATCCGAATTGATCTTGTACAGTTATTTCAAATATAAATTTTCTATCAACAGTTGATTTGTTCCCATCTAAAATAAATACTCCTTTATCAAACTGTGTTAATCCAATTCCATTAGTATCGTTAAACGTTTTAACTTTACCAGATATCGATCCGTCTAATAGAAGTGTTAGTCCCGGTGGAAGTTTGCCCTTTGTTAATGAATACATAACTCTTGCTGACACAACAGAGCTAGTTGCTACAACTTGTAAATTAGAAATATAATTAGCACTAATATCTGTAAAGTTTTGCGGAGTAATCCAAGTAATTCTAGAATCCACATCACCTAAAGTTTTAACAGTAAATGTTTTATTTGCTTCTGCTGTTTCGTTTGCTTGAGAAGAATATAAGTTAAAATCAAACAATTCACCTTTTTTAACTATTCTAGTAGTATACAACGGAATTAATTCAATTGGAGTAACTGCTCCGGCGTAGATAGTTGTAACTATATTAGTACTAACTGTTATATTTTCAAACATTGTACTGTTATATTTTATTAAATCATCTAGTGCATAATTAGCTTCATGATGCCAATCAGTTACACCTGTAGTCGATGCTCCTACGACTTCTTCCCAATAAATTTTAGAATTATCAGAATTAAAAGTAGTTGACACGTGAGGTATTCTACACCTATAAACTTTTTGATTTATATCTACACTAGAAATAGTATAAGAATAATCTCCGAAGATTAATGTTTTTCCAATTATATTAGTTATATATGGTAGGCCTAACTTTTTAATCTTTATTACTTGTTGTCCAGGAAGTGCATTTTCAAATGTAGATACTGTTAAGTTTTCTCCTAACGAGAGTTCGTCGTACGCAGTTGATATAGTAGTATCTGCTTTTGTTATAGTATAAGACTTTTCGTCTATTACTATCTGGCTTCCTATTAATAATGATACATCTTGATTCTTTGTTACTTTTAATACACTTGCCCCAAATGCTATATCTTCGTATATTGCTAACGTAACATATTGTTTAGTAGTTGTTGGTCCTACTCTACTTGCTTTAACTGTAAATTTATATTCTTTTGTTACACTAGGTTGGTATGGTACGCGACCAGCAATTTCTCCTGTTATAGTATCTAGCGACAATCCTTCTGGAAGAGTACTAGTTGTACCGTCGTCATTTACTTCTTGTAACGAGTATGACATAATACCTAATAGCTCGTTAGTATCTAATGTATCTAAGAATAACGTAACATAGTTATTCGCCCTTCGATATCCAAAATCTCTAGGAGTTAACCATAATGGTATTCTAATATGTGTATTGTCAGCAGTAAACACGCCAGTATCTACTTCCATAAGAGTATTATCTACTCTTACAAAATCATCTCCAACTACATAAATTTTAAATGTTCTTCTAGAAATAGTATCGCCGTCATTAACTGAAACAACAAATTCGTAATTTCTGCTAAGTTTTCTAGGCGATCGAGTTGGAATACTTAGGTCATAAATTGTAGTATCATAAAAGAAACTGTCAAAACCATTTGAACTTCTTACACCGTAATCATATGCAATATTATCAAAGTTACTTATATCGTAATTTCCAGAGTCAATTCGTTTTTCAATTGCAAGTATTGGATCTACTATTCCTATTAATTTTCCGTCAGTTGTTAATGTTATTCCCGGTGGAAGTACTCCATCTTCTGAACCTATAAAGTATTCTAATTTTTGCCCTGCTATTGTATCTGAATCTTCGGCAATTAATTGAAAGTCGATTGGACTATTATCTAATATATAAAATGCATTATTTTGACCTACTGGTAATAATCCTGCGGCAGTGTTCCATGTAGGAGTATCTGGACCTGTTACTTTTATAATAAAAGTTCTATCGTTTATTGTACTGTTGTATGTTGCCCGTAATACAAATTTGTATTCTGTATCTCTAGAAACTTCTCTTGGAGTACCAGTTATAGAGTTATCTTGGAGTACCATACCAAGTGGCAATTCGCCACTAATGTGTGTTACTGTATACAGTGTTGAATCATCAGCAACCACAGATAAATCTAATGGCAAATCTACTGTTGTAGATACACCTTCAACTAATGTTCCTAGAGTTTGTCCTGAAAATTGTGTCCAAAATACTGCCATGCTAGTTCCTAACTTTTAAGTATTTATCGTAACCTATACTGCAATGCTACCTAGGTCTATTTCACCACTTGCAACACCTGCACCTACGTATGTACCAAGATCTACGTTAGTTGATTTTCCTATGTAATCTAATAAGCTAGTATATGTTTCACTTATTGATCCAAAATCCCAAGCATTAGGCCCTGCGTTTCCTATCTCTCTAACGTCCACACCGTATACTAATCCCTCTATAGGACCATAAAATCCCGAAGCAGTTATAGTACCACCGTTTATAATATTTTTATTGTTGGCGTTTAAGTTTGCACTTAATGTAGGTAACGTATCTGACCCTACTACTCCTGTTGTACCGGATACATATAAATTCTGTCCTATAACAGATGTAGTAATTCCGTTAAGACCTTGAACAGACATTGTCTGTCCTCTACTAACTGTAACTGTACCACTATCACTAACAGCTATTAATTGGTCTAAATCAGTAGTTCCTGAAATTGTAATTCCAGTAGCTGACGAAGATAGTGTAATATGAGAACCTGCTATTAGTTTCTTAAAACTTAATTCTGAATTTGTATTACTTTCAAACACGTTTTCACCAAGTGATCCTAAATTTACGCCTGTTGCAGCAGTTGGAAACCTTGTATCTAGATCAACAAAGTTATCGTTAATTTTATCAAACGCAGTTCTAATGTCATCACCAGTGCCGTCGTTTGCTAGTTGTCCTATATTAATTTTTTGCGTTGTCATTCTATTTTTCCTTATACGTATGTATTTATTTGTTTGCTATACTAACTCCGATACCTGTAAAGTTTCCAACAGTTAAAGTATCTTTTGAAGCAAACGGAGTGTAGAAAATTCTATTTGTATTTTCTACTGGGATATAACCTGACGCTCCGCTAACTGCAAACATAGCATTTAGTGTAGCCTCGGTCGGTTTTGATATAACTTTACTAATAAAATTATTAAACAATGCATACCCTAATGGATTATTTGTTAATACACCTGCTTGTGTTCTTGAATTATCATTCCATTCAGGAGATAAACTTCCACCGTCAACGTATACTGAATAGTATTCCCACATTGCATAACATAACAAGTATTGATATTCTCTTGCAATTGCAGCATAATATCCGTTATAGGTTAATGGTGTAATAATATTATCTGTAATCCAAGCGTTGCTGGCTCCATTCTTAAATGATAGAAATCCCATAACATCGTCAATATCAATACTGCCACTATCATTAACATCACCCCTCTTACGACCACTTACAGTTTCATTTAAATATTCAGAATATTTAGAAGATATACCTCTAGAAGTTTGTAACATTTCATTTGACATCTCATCAAGATCTACAGTTGAATCTGGACTATATAATGCACTATATCCTGAAACATCAAATACACTATTTGTAATAGCTTCTTGCATTGCTGTCATCATTGGACTGCCAATTTGGCCACTTGTAATGTTTAGTTCGTATGGATATGCGTAATGTAATCCATGTTGACTAATAGTATGTAATACATGTTCTAGTACTTCAGTAACCTGTCCACCAACGGTATATCCGCCCCAGTCAGCAATACCTGAACCACTTGCGTCATCGTCTGGAAATTCCCATACATAGTCTTTTGCTCTATACGAAAATTCAGTATTTTGTAATCCCGGATAATTATTAGGTGCATCATCGTCTAAGAAAGATCGGGCATACTGTCCGCCATTAATGTAACCAATTCGTTGAACTGTTGGCCCTATGCCAAAGTTGCCTTCGTTGTTTTCATTAGCCATGCCGTCTATAGCCGCAGCTTGTTTTTCTTTATCTATACCTGATGCTTCGGGATCAAGTAATAATTGTACAGTCCGTGCAACCTTTTCTAAAAAGGTATCACTAATACCTTTAGCAGACACATCATATGGTCCATGCCCTAAAAGTTTTATTCCTCGTACAGTTAGTTCTTTAGTAAACGGCGGAAGCTCAGTAACTGTTTTAACTGAACCAGATGAATAATTTATTGAATCTCCAATTTGCTGAATACTGTCTTGGTCATCCCAATCATCAACAGTACCGTTATATAGCTTGCTAGGTGTTGAGTTTTTAAATATCCAGGCTTGTGCTTGTGCAGGAGTCAGCCCTTTATTCTGCTCTAGTACAGTTGCTAGTAGCCCACAAACATTTGGTGATGCCATACTAGTTCCACTAATTTTATATATGTGTTGACTGCTATCAAGTGGATGGGTTTGTCTATTGTTAGTCGCAGCCTTATCACTTGTTCCACTTGGATTATCATTTGAACTAGCACTCATAATTTGTGATCCTGGTGCATAAATGTTTACGCCTGGACCAGTGTTACTAAATTCTGATTTGTTTTCTAAATTACTTTGATAGTCTATGTCAATACTTCCTACTATAAGTGCTTCTTCATCATATGGGCTTGATCCTCGATGATAGTAACGAACACTACCATTTATAGTGACAGTATTGTTATAGTCTTGTCCGTTTGCGTTATCTACATAATAATAGTTATTTCCACAAGCAACACATATATGTATTCCTGCATCTATCATTTCTTGTACATCAGTATCAACACTAGTTATTCTCGAATTAATGTATCTCTTTGTACCAAGTTTGACAACGATACCAGCTGTTTGCCACATTGCATAATCATTGTTGTACCCGGAATCACCGTATGTCCAGGCGGCGCCCCTATATACTCCTACAGTAGGAGTAGCACTATTACTAAAACCATATCCCCAACTCATGTTTACTACTGTTGGTCTTTTAAATCCTGTAGCAGGATCGATAGGTTTGTTATTATGCCAACCTTTAATAACATCAAAGCAATCTGATACACTTATTCCTGTCTCGTCATCACCTGTACCTTCTAAGCCATAAACTTTTACTGAATAAATTTGTGCGTCTTTGGCCCAACCCATTGTGCGGCCAACTGCTGTGCCAGCAACATGTGTACCGTGACCGTCGTAATCTCTATAATGATTTGCACTCTGTGTACCTGACACGCCACTAGCTGCAAACCAATCAATTTGGTTTACTCTACTTACACCGTTAGCATCAGTAAATTCAATATGTCCTACATCAAGTCCACTATCTTGTATTACAACATCAACACCTTTGCCTGTTAGATTGTAATTAAACGGAAGTGTAGTTTCAGTTGTTTGATTCCATACATCTTCGCGATGTATTCCTCGCATCATTCCCCAGTTTAGATCAGTTGACGCATCAGCTGAAGTTTTACGCCAGCTACCAAATTGTTGAGCACTAAGTCCAATTTCAATATCAGTACGTTGTTCTGGAGGAATTTCAACTCCACATACTCTAGCATCGTCAAGTAGTGCTACCGCTTCTGCGTCCTCTAACATGTAATGAGTATTACGCTGACTTAACGGCCTAGCATTTTCTACGGTTATTGTTCTATTAGGAATGTCACCTGCACCAGTTGATGCGATCATTTCAGCATTAAATGCATCGTAATCGACACCGCGGTTAAGACTTACAATATATTCTTTTTCAGCCATTTACGCAGTCCATGGCCTGCCAACAACAAGCCCTCCGCTGTTTGCATTGTTAACCAATGCACCTGTGTTACTTGAAGCATGATACCTAGTAGGTAATTGAGAAACAGTAAGAGTGTTTCTCGCCCTGTATGCTACTGCATCTGTATCTGTGCTACCACTAATTGTACCGTTTGCAGCCACTGTTTTACCTTCTCGCTTGGCTAGTGCTTTTGCAAGTTTGGTGTCCTGTCTAGTACGTTTTAGTGTTAGTGTTGATATCCCATTTGCGGCCATTGTAGTCTCCTAAACGATGTTAATAACTGCACCCATACCACTATGAGCAGTACATTGGTAATATAATGTTGCTGGAGCAGTCATTGGTACTATAAATGTAATTGTAGCATTAGATTGACCATTATTAGTTACACCAGTATTATATGCTGAACCACCGTTACTTACTCTTATTTGGAATGGATGTCCGCTTGCATTTACAATAAATTTATATGTTTCACCTCTTCGCAAGTATAATACAGGATCGTTAGCATTTGCAGTAAAGAATTTTGAGTCTGCTGCAAACACGTAGTCACTTGATCCGCTTGCTGTAATATTAAAAGAGTTTTCTACAGTACCACCAAATGATCCTGCTATTGTTCCTGTAAATGTTGGACTAGTAAACATAGTTGCTTTAGATTCGTTTGTTGCATTACTCAACCCAACCATTTGTTTTGTTACGCCGCCAACTGTTCCTGTAAATGTTGGATCAGTAAACATCGAACTTTTCGATTCGTTTGTAACATTACTAAGTCCAACCATTGTTGAACTAATACCACTTACTGTTCCTGTAAACGTTGGACTTGCTAGTGTAGCAAATCCTGCTCCGTTAGTTAACTGACTAGTGCTAGTTGGAATGTCTGTGCTAAGTGCATTGCTAACCCATGCTGCACCTGTATAAACTTGTGTTCTATTTACAGTTGAGTTATAAACAACATCACCTTTTGCTGGTGACAATGTATCTCTAACTGTTGTTGTTGCATTAAATAATCTTAACGCTCCGTTTTGAATTCTTACTGCGCCTATTGCGTATAAGTCTAAAGTTGTAGCTGATCTAATTTCAGGAGTTCCTGCAGACAAGCTAACAAACTCTGTTGCTGTTATTTTGTTATTTACAACTAGGTCATTCTCTACAGTTAAGTCACTGCTTATTGTAACTGACGGTGTAATAGTAATACCACTTGAATCATCAGTGTCAACAACACTAGAAGCAAACGTAAAGTTACCAATACTGGCGCCACCACCACTTTGTGCTACCCATGCATAATCACTACCGTTCCAACTTAGTACATAACCAGTTGTTACGCTACCTGCTTGATTTAAATGGGCGTCAACGTTGGTGTTTGCATATCCATCAGTAATGCCATATCCTGCTAGTGTAGTTGCATTATTTGCTAACTTTATCCATGCACCGCCATGTGCAAAGTAACCTGCTCCTGTAGCATGTACATGAGCAAACATACCATGGTATGAACTTGCAGTAGGTAGATCACCCTCAGTTGCATAAACGTTAGAATATAGTATCTTGTTTGTGCCTACGTCAAAATCACTATTTAGTAAATCACTAACTTGTGCTTTTGTAATTGCTGTTGCATTAATAGTTAATGTATCTCCTGAAACTGCTGTAGTAATATTAGTACCACCTGCAATTTTAAAAGTTTCACTACCGTCTACTGCTGTACCTGTTGAGTCGTCTCCTACAAAAGTAATAGAGCCTCCAGATCCATCGTTTGTAGCGTTAAACCAGTTTGTTCCGTTATACTTTAAAACTTGTCCGTTAGTTGGAGAAGTAATAGTAGTATCTATAATACTGTTAAGTGAACTAATATTTACATTATATAACGATGATGCGTCAACTCCTGGAAGTTTTCCACTTGCATCTAGCTGTACAATTTTATTTGCTGTAGTTCCTACATCAACTGCTATAGTTCCTGCACTTGTAATAGTTCCACCAGTTAGTCCAGTGCTTGCTATTACGCTTGTAACTGTACCTGTACCTGATGCTGTAATTGGTTTCCAATAACTATTTGAGTTGTCCCAACTTAATAGCTGTCCGTCTGTTGGTACTACTGTGTGTACATCTGCTAGATTCTTTAAAAGTGATGCGCCTGTGAGTGCATCTGTAATTCCATAACCTGCAAGTGTAGTGGGTTTGGCTGTAAGACTATTAAATGAACCTGTAGTTGCTATTGGTGCTAGATTTGGTGCTCCAGTTAGCCCGGCATATGTTCCATTAAACGCATCTGTAATTCCGTACCCAGATAATGTAGTAGGCTTGCTAGTAATAGTAGAAAAACTAGTACCAGTTAATAAATTTTGTGAATCTGTTAAACTTGAAATATCTGTTGCAATAGTTGGAGTACCAGTTAGATCTGCATACGCCCTACTAAATGGAACAAAATTAGCTCCTGCTATAATAAGTGAAGCAGTTTCTATAAACTGTGCATTTCTAACACCACCGTTAGCTAGATCTAAGCTATCACCATTTGGCAATTCCTTAAGACGGTTATTATCGTTGGTGTCAATTATTATTGGAAATCTATTTGCCATTAGTTACATCCTGTTTCATATATTTATCGTATCTCATTATAGTGCTGCAATCCTAATCTTAAATGCTGCAAAGTCTGCACTTGCTGCAACTTCTGTTTTTAATGATGCAATACTTACGTAGCCAGGTATAGTACCGGCAACACCGTCTACTAATAGTGTACTGTTGTCTGCAAACACACTACCTGTTACGTCTCCAATTAATGGACCGTACAGCGTACCTGTTAGTCCGTCCATCATTAATTTTGAATCGTCTGCAAACACACTTCCTACTATGTTATTTACTTGAAGAACATCTGCACCTACTACTAAGTTTCCATCGGATGATCCACTTAGTCTCACGCCATTAATAAAAATATAATCTTTAACATATAGTTCAGACCACCGTTTTGTTGCTGATCCTAAACTATTAGTATCGTCAACACCTGGAATTATATTTGCTGCAAAGTTTTCAGTGTCAGTCATTGAACCACCGTACAGTTCATTAAAGTTTTCATTTACTTTTGTAAACGCAGTACGTAATGGATCACCGTCTCCTTTGTTTTGAGACTTTCCAGTATTAATTATTTGCTTTGCCATTATATTTTCCCTACGATAATTTCAATAGTACTCTTGCCGCTGTCGGGTTTATTTTCTAACGACTTACCTATTATACTTCCTGGTTTAGGATCATTATTTACAATAGCATATCCTGGAACTGCACTAGCAACTAACATGTCGCCTTTTACAACTATTCCAATTACCTTACATGGTACTCGTCCTGTCATCGCAACATCAGTTGGATGTTGTCCTTCTAGTTCTGAGTTCATTAAGTAAGCTGGATTGGTTGAAACAACTCCAACTACTCTATGATCATCTTTTGTAGATGTTACTGTAATCTCTTCAGTTCCGCCAAGTACAACTACTGTGCCTGGCTCGTATGCTTCATCTGCTAAATATTTCTCAGCTAAGTCAGCATACCTTGCTGTAGTAGCTGTACCTGAGAATGTAGTAGCATAAACTGTATTAAACTTTAATGGTGTTCCGCCACCTTGTCCTAAGTTAATAGTATTATCAGCATTTGGTAATATGTTAGCATTTACTCTACCAGTTATAGTAACAGTGTCAGTACCTGCATTACCTATTGTAGTATTACCATTTAAAACAGTTGCTCCAGCTACCGTAAGTCCATTATTTATAGTTGTCGTTGTACTATCAACTTTTATTCTTACTGCTCCGCCTGTTACAACTTGGATAACATCAGCTGCTGCTCCGGCAAATCCTGTTCCTGCACCAAGACCAATACCTGTTCCGTTAGCATCTCTTTCACCATTTGCTTCAATAAAATTAGTATATGTCCAATCTACAGCTGCAAACGAATTTGCTGCATAAGACGATCCCGCTTGGAACACTGATTGCGTAGTAATACCTGTTGCACCAATGTCTACGTTACCTGGAATATTAACAACTGGATAAGTTACACTAGGACTTACACTTCCACCTGTTGCTGTAAGTATTGTACCTTGAGCCGGTGTTTTAAGGGTAAGTGTTCCTGAACTTTCTGATAAGATTTCGTAAGTATCAGTACCACCAATTATGAAACTGTTAGCTTGTATTGCTCCTGATGTTTTTCGTCGAACCATAGTATCACCAGTTGAACTAGTTGATACTGCTGCAATACCATAAACTCCTGCTGATAACTTAATTAAGGTTGAACCTGGAAATCCTGCGTCGCTTGATACAATAGTATTTGTAAAGTCACCGTCAACAATGCCGCCGCCTGCAAGCAGTACATTTGTAAATGTTATTTCTTCAACTGCTCCTGTTCCTGCTGTTGTTCTACCTAGAACATTCCCTGTACCAATATTTGCAAGTTCAGCAGCTGCAATACCACCGGCTTTAATTCTAACATATCCACTTGTAGTTTCAAAGTTTTCATCACTAAATTTAGCAAGTCCTAAGTCAGCTTGTACTTTAGTAGCTGAACCTGCCCAACCTGTTGTAGCGTTATCTTCATCAAATGTATCTGCTGAAGTCATTGCTAATTTACTTTGTACAATCGCTGCACTTGCATTAACGTCTGCATTTATAATTGAGTTTGGAGCAATTTGTAAGTTAATCTCTGTTTGAGTAGCTGTTCTTGTTGCTGTAATATTAATATCACTAGCTGTTGCCTCTAACGCATTTGCCCATTCGTCCATAGGCGTAGTTAATACTGTTGCTGTTGCAGATAAGTTAGTTAATGAATTACCAGTTGCAAATACTCCTGCTCCTACAGTGTAAGTAACAATACTAACACTATATGAATTTCCTAAAGTACCAATTATTTGATCTGTTGTAGTTTCTATGTCTACAATAGTACCGTTAATTGCTGCATTGCCAACTAGTTGTATTGTATTTCCAATTGCCCACGTGCCACCACTTGGTGGTGAAACATAAATTCTTTTCTTACCTGTTGCAACTAATAAATCGTCTCTAGCTTGATTATTATTTTCAACACTTCTTAAGTCTGCAAGTGTATCAAATTCTGTAACTCTGCCGTCTACGTAGTTTTTGTTTGTAGCCGCTGTACCATCACTGCCTGGATTTGCAACGCCAGTAACTAAATTAGTACCCATTTGTAAGGTACCTTCCATTGGCCATGCACCGTTCAACGGTACGTATCCTATACCAAGTCTATTACCACCCGGTGATGCTGCTATTTGAGATCCAGTTGTAGTTCCACCTAGTCGTCTATTTAAGTATGCAACAACTGACTTCTCTGTTGGAACTGCACTTCCTGATTCATCAGCCATTGTCTCATCTGCTGAAAATTCATTAATAGTAACACCTTTAGTAAATCCAAGTGCGTTAGCGTTAGATAATCCAATCTCTCCTGAGAACGTAATTAATCCTGTTGCTTGGTCTACACTAAAGAATTTACCAACTCTAAAGAATCCGTATTGGTCAGTACTTACAAAGAATACTCTACCTTTTCGTCTTTCCCAAACTTGTGCTGCTGTAGCACTTGCTGCGGCAGTATAAAATTCTGCTAGTGTATTTTCTGCTTTACCTAAGATAATATTTGGATAGTTACTATCATTAAATGATCCAGTACCAACATTTGTAAAATCGTGTCCTGTAGCCCTAACAAGAGATATTGAAACTGTTAGTTCTGCAGTAGCTCCGCTGTTTATTCCTAATTTAATTAGTTCACCGGCTGATGTTGAAAATGCAGAGTTTAATCCAGTACCACTGTAGCTTGCATTAATATTTGTTCCTGCTACATCGGCAATAGTAATATACGCAACAGTTGAATCACTTTCATAATTTGTTACTTGATGAGTTTTACCATTATGTGTAAATATCATACCGCCGGCATACCCAGCTTCTCCAGGTTGCAATCCTGCAATATCTCTAGCAATTCTAGTTATGTCTGATGAGTTAGTTAATTGATTAATAGCAATTATTGTAGCGCCTTGGGCATCACCAAATCCTTCAAGATTTAAAATATTTGTTGTAATATCTAAAGTAGCATACCCTGAGTCTAATGTAGTGAATATACTATTTGCACTTACTGCTTGTCCGTATGGATCAGTAGTTTGGAAATCAATACTACGATATGTTGCAGTATCACTTTCATCAAAATTGATAGCAGTGTTTGGTCTAACATTAAGAGTCGCTGGATCAGTTACTCCGTTAATTATATGTGATTTATGATTTCGGAATTTTATTAATGTACCATCAGCTACTGTTGCTCGTATTGTACCAAAAAAGTCTGCTGATTGTGCAGAATCTACGACTAAATCAAGTTTGTAAAGGATGTTATTAATTAATCCCGGCCCAGTTGAACTTGCAAAAGATACAACATTAAAAGTTAATGACGCACCGCCTCCACTACCTAGTTGGCTATCTAATATAGTAATAGTTTGAGTATCAAGATAGTTTTGTCCTGGTCTGTTTGGCACAACTGCTGCTGCACCAGAACCGTTAATTGTAATATTAAATGATGCGCCACCACCTGTAACTGTACCTGCACCTGTGTATGCAGTAAATCCAGTGCCGTTAACTGTAGTAGTTAATGCTTCATCTGTATAAAGTTGAATGGTATTATCAGGAGTATTTAATCCGTCATTGTAAGTAACTCTCTTAGAATAGTATGTATTACCATTTAATTCTGTCGTACCGATAATACCAGCAATTACAATTTTAGAACCATCTCTTAGTCTATGGTCAGTTTGCATACGAACTTCCACTGGGTTTGTCCACCATTTAAGTCCAGCTATTAATTTAACAGAGCCGCCGGTACCTTGTACGTTATTGTATGTTCCAGCTGTTCTTGCAGCATCTGCTGCACTAATACTTGTAACTGATGTTACACCAGTTACCATAGTAGAACCAAATTCACCAATGTTTCCGTTTTGAGCTACATCAGATACGTTTGCTACTGTTTGTACTTGATAGTTAAATGTTCCTGTAGAACCGCCGTGTGCAATAGTAATATGCGAATTGTTCAATGGAGCAGTTAACAAGTCAGTGACATAGATGCTTGTATCACCTGTTGCGTTTGGAGTAGTTGTGGTTGTAACAACTTTTGCAGGTTGTTCTGTTTTATCTTGTAATGTTACTTGGTCTGGAATTTCGTTAGGATCAGCACCTTCTGCAACTAGACCAAAGTTACCATAACCGTTTGAGCAATTTAATGCTCTAATTTCTGAGCCATTGTATGCATAAAATGCAACCTGATTATAATATGTAAATGTAGATACTTGTTCTGATACAGCACCGTTATTACAAATTAATCCATATCCCATATCATTAATTTGTGTAAAGTTCTGTGCTAGTAATGATCTATTACCTGACGTTTGAAAGAATAGATCTCTGTTATACAATCCGTCAGCAAATTGTGTTTGGTCGTATCCTGTATTACTATTAGAATCTGCATCCAAGTAAACTTTACACCAACCATTGCCGCTATCATAATCTGATATTGCATTAATTTGATATCTTCTACCTTCTACATAAAACGGACAAGGTAATAATGGTGCTCTTAAAAATAGTCCTTGTCCTGGTAGACTTCGAACCCAAAGAGTAAAGTTATTAATTTTTCCATTTTGTGATCCACCTAATGATGCTCCTGGATCAATTGTTTCTGGAACATAAACAGGAAGGTTTGCTACGTATGCATCAATATACATTCCGCCAGCAAATGTCTTTTTGTTTTCACTTTTAGAAAAACTAGAACATGCAAAAATATAAGGCGACTTAGTTAAAATTTGTCCTTCAGGGTCAAGTACACACATAAATCCGCCATGTCCTTGTGCTGACACGTTAGTAATGATAGTAGAATCGTTCATTAAGAACATATCCATAGCATCATTTCGTTTTGGTGGATTGTAGTCTATATTAAATGCGTAAGTAATTCTTCCAATTAAGTTTATCGCTATGGTACCTGTGCCTGATTCTCCGGTTCCACCTGTAAGTACTGGAGGAGCATATCCTGCTGCAGACTGATTTTGTAAAATACTACCTGAAGCATATGTTCCAGCCATTAATAAATTAGCAACTGCTCCTACTTTTGTAATAGCATCTCTTGTAATAGCCTCTTGACCTAAGAATCCTGCTGATGCCCATCTGCTGATATAATTATAATAATATTCTCCTGCCGCAGCAGTAACAAACTCTGCACCTCCTCGAGTAAGATCTTTTTGTATTGAGTCTACAATTAAACCAACATCTCTTCTACATTTTGTTGCATTGTAAGTAAAGTTAACAAAATTATCATCTACAAAAACAATTGTACTATCTTGTGTTGCTGCAGTAGCAGAAAGTATTGCTGTTCTTGCTGTTGTAAATTGTGAAGCAGACCATGTAACACTTGGAAGCGTTTCGCTTGGTAATCCTGATACACTGTTTGCTGTTATAACATCTTCCATTACTTGAAGCAGTCCGCTAAATTCAGCTTGCTCTGATGTTGATGCTCCTTCTAGAGATACATTTTGTACAACTCCTGATTGTAAATTTGATACAATATTATCAACAAGTACTACTTCACCAATAGTTGACAATTGATTAAATGCAGCTGCAAATGCTGTTCTTTGAGCTGATGTAGTTGTCCACTGCTCTGTTGCTCCAATATACCAACTGTTGGCAACATCTCTTGATGCACTATTTCCGCCGTACTGTATGTCATAACTTACAGCATTAAGTGCCCTTTCAACTTCGTGTTTGAACCTAGTACTATCATATGATAAACTACCATAATTAGCAGTAATCCAAGCTACTAGTTCTGCTTGTAGGAATAAGGTATTTCCTTGTAACTGTTTACGAGCCTTTGTTGCATCTACATCAACATCAGCGCCTGCTGAGTTTGTAGGATAAGAAAATACTAGTGTGTTTGCACCTGTATCAGTATTAACTGCTCCGTTAGTAATAATATCAATTATCTCATTAATTGCATCATCTAATCTAGCAATACCTTCTGGTGATAATTTAACAGCTGCTAAGTTTCTTACTAGATAACCTATGTACCTAATAGAACTAATTGTAGCTTCTTTGTTTGCTGCAACTGCAACCGCTTGAGCTGTTTGTTGGTAATATAATCCTCTAGCAATAGCATTATAGTTTGTGTCTAATGTCATGTCTAATGAAATTGCTTTTAGAATTAAGTCTACTCTTGTTCGCCAAACTGACTCAGTATAAGTTATACTTGGAGCGTTTGCTGTAATATAAGCAATAACTTCTTCTTGAATAAATGCTTTGTTAAGTCTTATAATTTCTGCAGCTGTTGTGTAATTTCCTGTATTAGTAATAGCTGTACCGATTGCTAACGGCTTATCAGCATCTATCAAATAATGGTAACCAAAGTAACCTTGTTTTACATTTGATTGGTTAAAGAAAGGCGTTCCTGTAACTGCTGTGCTTAATCCATCAAATTCTGTATCTCTGTAAAAATAAGTATTTGCCCAAGTTGACTGTGAAACTCTGTTCTTAGGTTTGATAATAACTCGTCTATAGTCATCACCTTTTAATGATACGTTAGCTGGAACTCTAATAGGATAGTCTTCTTCGTATACTCCTGATTCAATCATAACAGCAATTTGCTTGCTTCTACTAGTATTTCCGTAAAGTATACTTTCACCTATTTCAAAGTCTTTTGGTGTTAGTAGTTGTACTTGGATAGTATCATTGTTACCATTACTAGAATCATTTGATGTAATGCTTACAATTTTAGCAATTGCTTTTGATAATGACCCAGTAATAATCTTGCCTGGAAGCAAATCGTTGTTAGTCGAAATACCTTGGTCTACATAATTTAATGATCCATTATTAAGAACAACTTTATAGTTACTACCAAATACTTCATCAGATCCGGAACTAATTCCGTTAGTAACAATATTTGTAATAAGATCAAACTTTGCACCAACAGCTACTCTTGCTGTTGTATCTCCATCACCGCCTGCGTTAGTCCATCTGTCTACTTCTGTTTGATAAATTACTCCAACCTTACCAGTAGTAAATACTGAAAAGCCACTACTTGTATCATACGGAGTCGTTAATGTTTCATCAGTGAATAATTCAAATGTTTGGTCTGTTAATACTTTAACAAATGCAGTAACATTATTAATTTGTGTCATGCCTGCAGATACTACAAATGTTACTTGATTTTTATCTACAAGTCCGTGCGTTGTTGATGTACCAACCACAGCTGGAGATGCTATAGTAACACTCGCTACAGTTTTTTCATTATACAAATCTTGTTGTAATAATGCAGTAACTAGATTCTTCTTAAAAGTAATAGATGCTAGTGTTTGTGTTAATTGAGTTGTAATTGCTTTTCTAGCACTTGCACTAGAATAATATCTTTCTGCAGCTGCTCTAGTTAATGTATTAGCATTTAAACCTCTATTGATATCTAGTGCAATAGAATCTAATATTAATCCTGAATCTCTTTCACATAACTCAATATCATAAACAAAAGTAGGATATGTAAATTTTAAAAATCCTGTTAATTCTTTAATAATAAAGTTTTTATTTTGTTCTATAATAAGTCTTGTTTGTTCAAATACCGGAGAAACAACATCTGCAACTGTAACCTCTGCAAAACTAGAACCGCTATCTTTTGTAATTATTTGTTTATAAGGTGAAGTATCTGCTGTTGCTGGAGAAGATGCTTTAATTAATTCGTCTGCTCGTTTCATAGCAGCACCAATAGTTTTATATGCGTATGTTAATGCAGTACCTTCCTTGCCAGACGGTACACTGATCATTCTGTCGTCGCCAGTAGTACTTACAAATAAGTTTGTTGAACTTGAATAAGCGGTGTTGTCAACATAGTATTTTGTTGCAGCTTGCATATCTTCATTACCATTTGGCTTACCAGCTCCTGCAAGTTCGCCCGGATGATCATTTAGATATAATGCTCCAGTCATATCATCGCCTTGACGACGAACGATACTCTTACGTGGTAGTGCAACATCTTTTAAGAAATTGCCATATAATGTTGAGTCGTAAGTGTTATCAACTAATGTATGTACATCTGCTGCTGCAATAGTACCGGACACTGCTAGTTTTGTAGCATTAGCAACATCTAAGTTTGCGTCCGCAGCACTAGCTGCAGATGTGTGTAAAGTAAAGTTATTTGCATCTACACGTCTAATATAATAAACAGTTCCTGAAACAAGTCCAGATGGATCAGTGTCCTCAGCTTTAAATTTATAGGCTGTTCCATTTATACTAGTGTCATATCCATGACTAAGAACTTCTAAGTTGTTGTTTAAGTATCTATTAACTGTTAGTGTATATTGTGTTACTGTTGCAGGCTCGTCTGCAATACGTACTGGAGTAGTTCCTGTAGTATCATTAATAATATATCTGTTATCTGCATAACCTTTGTTAATAACTAAGTCGTCAATTGTTACACTATTATCACCATGACTTGAAGCATATAGTGCAGCCGCAGCTTCTGATACTGATACGTTTGCTATTGGATTTCCAACTGCTGACATCGGTCCGCCGAGACTTGGTGTTAAGTCATCTGACATTGAAGTAAACGCTGTTGAAATTATAAGTTTTCCCGCTACGTTGTAACTAAATGTAATAGTATCTGTTGCGCCACCGCCTAGTGCAGCATTTGAAGCAAGCGTTGCTAACCCTATTGCTGTTCCTGCATCGTTTACTAACGGAATTGTATTTGCTGTTAATTCATTTGGAGTATCTGCTAACGCAGTAAAGTTAATAGTTCCGCCTTGCCCAAAAACTGCATATAGTTCTGAAAAGTTTTCATTACTTTTTCGAAATGATTCTCTAATACTATCGCCGGTGCCGTCATTACCTTCTACACCAATATTTACTTCTTGTCTTGCCATTATTGCACTCCGTTATATTGCTGGCTGTGCCAACTTGTCTACGTCAAAATTTACACTTACACCACAACCACACGATGATTGTGCGTTTGGATTGTTAACTTGGAAAGTTGCACCCATTATATTTTTAACATAATCTATTTCTGTACCTATCATAAACATTACTGCTGTAGATCCAACTACAAATTTACCTATATTTGAGTCAATAACTACATCGTTTGCTTCTAGATCATCTTCTGTTGCTACTGCTGCCCAATCGTATTCAAAGCCAGCACAACCGCCACCTTTTAAGTTGAGACTGACTGCATAGCTACCAGTTTCTTGACATATACTATCAATCTGTGCTTTTGCTGTATCTGTTAGTGTACAAATTGTCATCTGATTTCCTTATTATATTGTATTTATATTTTAATTTTATAATCTTTATGTAAATATAGTTATGTTTATTAGAGAATTTCAAGAGGAAACCCGGCATATCCGTAAGAGTAAAACCGGTAAGGAACATACCTATACACGTAATGTTACTCATTGCGTATTTAGATGTGACAACTGTAATGCAGAGTTTGACCGTGTTAGAGGAAGTATGGATCCTAAACGTCTAAGTAATAATTACTTTCACGTATGCAAGGCCTGCGATAGTAAGAAATTTGCTCAGAAGAAAGGTGTAGAAAAGAAACAGATGTGGAATTTAACTGCTTCTAGTGATCTTCCTATTGGGAAACTTTAGTCTTCTTTTTTGTAAAGTGTCCAAGCACCATATGCAATTGCTGCATATGCAATTAGAGTTGCAATTGCTTGTCCTAAAATAAGGTATGCAATTCCCGCACCAATTAGAACTGCGCCATCTACTGTTGTACGCTCGTTTAATCGAGCATTAATCCATTTTTTAATCATAACTTTTCCTTGCTTGTAATGTTCCTACTGAAGTTTCAACTCTCATCAACTTACGATCTATAACAGTAATAGCTGCACGTTGTTTTCGTAACTGATCTTCCAAACTCTGTACATATCGTTGAGTTGGAATTTTATTTTCTAAGCCGTTTTCACTTACCATTACAACGTGATCAACTCCTTGTCCTTTTAATCCACCTGTTACTCTATTAGGATTTTTATCCGAAGATTGGCTCTCTTGAGTCGTCTTTTGATTTCCGTACATCTTGTTTAGATAATTCATTCGTTGTTCCTTTGTAGTATTTATACAGATTAATGCTGGCTAAATTTTTACATTTAGCTTCTACCATAATATCTGCATACTCTAAAAACTCTAACGCCCAATCATTTACAGAATCATTCCACATATAATCGCTATGAGCTCTCAGTTTCGCTTTTTTGTATCCTTGTGATTCCAAGGATCGAAAATCTGGTCTAACTCTTTTTGAATGTAGTGAGAGAAGATCCTCTCTGCTAACACTATAATGAATAGTAGGACGAACACCCCTCCAACTATCAATGATACGTTTAAATCGGTCGTCTGTAGCACTTATATATTCTCCTTCTCTACACCAGTGATGATGGATATCTAACACCAAAGCGAGATTGTTTCCAAGCTCAAGACTGTGGTCGATACCCCATTTGTTTTCGTCGTTTTCGATTGTAATACAGTTTCGTGCTTCTGGCGAGAGGCGTTTAAGTGCGTCTTTAATACCGGCTGGACCTTGTCTGCCTGATATGTGGACATTACACTTGAAGTCCTGAAATTGCCTGCCGTAACCCATCCACCTAATGACGTCTGTGTGATATTCAAATTCTTCTATGCTCCTATCAACAATATCTGGGCTGTCACTAGCAAGTACAGTAAATTGCCCAGGATGCATAGAAAGGCGAACATCCAGCAAACGAGCTTGTTCTCCAACCCTTGCAAATTCCCGTTCGCAATAGCTAATAACAGCAGGGAGTTTCCAATAATAAGACCACTGATGCTGAGTGTATACAGGAAGGCAATCGCTGCCAAGTCGTACCATTCTAAGTTCATCGGGTAAGCCTCCTACGTATTCAATTAACTTTTTGTATGCGGCAATGTTGTGTACCATAATGTCCCACAATCGTTGTTCTGCTACATCACGAGTTTGCCTATTCAACCACTGTACTGTAGTTGACTTTGTATTTAGTGGACGCTGTATTTCTTCAAGTATTTTTTTCTTTTGCGTTTGATCTGGATGCATATACTTGCATGCAAAGCCTATACGTTTAATCATGTTTGTGCCTATACGTTCTATTTAAATAAATTATAGCATAGTTTTTAATCTTTGTCAAGATTTAATTTTTCTCTCATTTTCCTACGCCTTACTACGTTTTTATCAAAAATATAATCATTGTATCTTACTTTATAATAATTCTTTTTCTCTAATACCTTACTTTGAGAATCTAAGTCAGTAATTTTTTGTATAATCACTATAGTAAACAGTTCCCCATGTGATGCTAATACCCATAGATTCTTATTTTGAATATTTAGAAAAGTATTTAATGCATCACTGCCACCAGCAAGTTGTAAATCGTTTATTATATGCTGGTTAGTATTTGCTCCAACTATAACAGCCTCGTATTTATTATCATAGTTATTACACTCTACTAAAATAGTTTCCCAAAATTCGTTTAAGTCCCAATCTTCTTGAACTTTAACCGTTTTTACTTTATTATTAATCCATGCTGATCTAGCATAAGGACAAGTAGGACCAAAGTATTCTCCGTCCTTTACAGGCTTATCTAGTTCAATTATCCAACTATCTAAATATTTTTTTAAGTCCAACATGCTACTTCCAATTCCTTACTACCCAAGGGTCTTGGCAGTTATGCGGATTAGGATCCCCATGGAATACTGTAATAACACATTCCTTTGGAGGTTCAACGTGTTCAATAGTTTTAAATATTCTATTACCTTTTGCTCTTCCGGGTTCAAACTCTTTTGAATGTCTTATTTCCCATTTCCAACTTCTTACCCAATTATCAGGAAACAATGTTCCAGGCATTCCGGCTTTGGTTGATGCGTCATACAACCAATCTTGATCTCCAAAGAATCTACTTTGTACTTGTTTCCAATTAGTAGAGTAGTCGTTCCACAGTCTTTCAAGTTGTCCTGTTTTAAATCGTATTACTGAACTATTATATTTTTGCCAGTCTGGACGCATTTGTCTAGTAAAGTCTCTAATGATACACCAGTTTTCAGGAGAGTAAAAAAACAACCTATCAATATTATCTGAAATAACTACATCTAGATCCAAATATAGTATTGTTCCTTTAATTGGCAAATTGCTAAAAATATAAGGCTTGCACCACCACCCTTGTAAAAACTTTGGTAACGGAATAATTTGTATATTTGGATTTATATCTCTATTATCATCTGTTAGACAACAAAACTTAAATGACAAATGACAATGCCGACTAACCATATTATACAACCTGTTAACATAATCTGCAGAGTATTTGGTTCCGTGTTTTACACATAGTATATAAATTTGATCTGTATCAAGTTGTGGAGTTTGTACTACAACAGGTTCTGCAATCTTTGTGCCAGCTTTAAGAGCTCGCTTGTTAGCTTTTTGTTCAGATTTTAGTCGTCGATATTCTTCCTTACTGTATTTTGTCTTGTCTATCTTAGTCATATTACTGACTTTTCATAGTGTCGGTAATTTTCACAATACTTTTAACTACACTGTCAAAGTCTTTTAAGTGTAACGCATTAGGGCCATCACTTGGAGCATTATCAGGATCACGATGTACCTCTAAAAAGAAATTCCTAATGCCCAAAGCAGCACCTGCCCGGCATAAACCAGGAACGTAATCCCTATTGCCGCCGCTACTAGTTCCATTACCGCCTGGCTTCTGTACTGCGTGGGTGGCATCCAATATAATAGGCACGCTATAAGTATTAAGCATAAAATCCAAACCGGTGAAATCAACAACCAAAGTGTTATATCCAAAACTTGTTCCTCTTTCTGTAATCCAAACTTCTTTGGCACCAGTAGTTTTAGAAAGGATACTCTCGACGTCCCAGGGTGCAAGGAACTGTCCTTTTTTAATATTAACAATTTTATCTGTTTTACATGCGGCTGTAATTAAATCAGTTTGTCTACATAAAAATGCTGGAATTTGTAAAACATCTACTAAGTCAGCGTACTCAGAGTTAATTAATTCAATTTGCTCAACAGTATGTACATCTGTTAATATTTTTATATTACCGCCGTTTTTTTGTTTTAGTAGTTTAAAGTCGTTCATTGTTTGTTCAAAGCCAACGCCTCGAATTCCGTCTTTACTACTCCTGTTTGCTTTATCAAAACTTGCTTTAAAAATATAATCAACACCTAGTTCTTCGCAGACTCGTCTACAATGAACTGCTATCTCATAACTTTCGTACATACTTTCGTGTTGACAAGGGCCTGCTATAATTCTAACTGTCATCTTTTCTTCCTAAATCTTTGTCTTTTTCATAGATTGCTGAGTTTGCACCATGTTCTGCACATTCTACTCTTACACAATAGCAACGATCGTTAGTTGCTTTGCGAATAAGATTATCTGCAAAGTTAAACGCATGTTCTGCAAACTTTTCGGCACCAACCCCGTCAAGGAATGTAAGTTGTGCAAGTCCAGCTTCTTCTAAAACATGGAAATGATGAAGTTTAGGATCGTTCTCATCAAGTACTAACCTGTGATCAAATGTATCTTCTAGCCAGGCTTTCAAAGGTTTTAATCCACCAAAGTCTACTGCCCAGTTCTTTTCATCAAGCTCGTTACAGCCGAATGTAAATGTAAATGCTAGACTGTATCCGTGTAGTAGATGACAGTGAGAATGTTCTGCGTTGGGCTGTCTAAATACTGCTGACAAGCCAATGTTATGTCCGTAATGTTTTGTTGAATAATATGCCATATGTGTTCTCCTAATTAAACGGCGGAGTATTTAAAGAGGGTCGACGCATTAAGTCCTCTGTCTTGTACTTATTATATTACAAATTGTCTAGGTTGTCAAGTGAAACATTATCTTTTTGCCAACTATTTGGCAATATCCAATCTTCTTTTTGATATATTTTAAAGTGTAGTTGCGGAAACCATTCAAACACTTTGCTTATTTGATGTACCCAATATTTTGGATCTACAGCATTTTTGTCTGCTGAGTCGTAGTTGCTAGTATCTTTGTATAAGTTGTTAACTGTGTTAGTAGCACTATGTAAGTCAAAGCCTACTAGACGCACTGTAGGACCCTTACACAGCTTTGCAGATAGCAATACAGCGTACGGACCGCTGCCCCATTGAAAGGGTTCGTCCCATCTTTTGGCTCCGTCTTCTAATAATTTTGGTACTGTTGTTACGTTTTTATTAGAGGTATAACTATTAATCCAATCTTGTCTAGTATATATTTTATCAAAGGAACTAAATTGAAGAACCTCTTCAACCATGCGTCTATCTACACATACTAAATGATTAACAAAGAAATCTCGAACGATAGCATTACACCCAACTTTAGTTTCGTTGAAAGCAGATATGTCAATATCCTTACGACTTTCGCCGTTCCCTATTACGAGCATCTTTACCTTCTTGTTTTAGTAGTTTTTTTGTATCTTTTAATTCAAGTATAACTTCGTTATATTTTGTATCTACATTTTCCATGTAGCCTACTAATTGAATCATATTATACATTGTCCATATCCAAAATATAACTGATACTGCTCCAACAAAAATTAATGCAACACAATATATTTCATCGTGATATACTGGATTAATAAAGTCTGTTAGTAATAATATTAGTAATGCAATAAATGGTAAAGTTATTGCTGCAACTTTCCAGTATCCTAATTGTTTCTTAAGTCCTATTAGCAAGACAATGTCCTCCCTTGCAGAGGTCCTCTACAATATTTGAATTATTTAATATGTTATGATAAACTTTGCTTTAAGCGGATATTTGACCAAAGGTCTTCCACTCTCCTGGAGTGCCGCTTCGTGTACAGATCCAACCTACATAACTTGTAGCTTGAGGATTACTATTCCATATAATATCACCATGGGCGTATGATCCTTCTGTTGGTATGCTACTGCTGACTTCTTGTTTCTTTCCTTGAAACCTAACAGGGCCTGCAGTTGTGATGTCTGCATCTGTATCGAAATTCTTAACTCCTACGCCTAACTTACCATTAATATTAACTTTATCGTTTAATTGAATAGCACCCGAAGCACTAATAGAAATTCGTGTAGTGTCATCTGTAATAATATTTAATTTTGCAGTACTCCAAGTTCCTACTTTAAATTCTCTGTCGTCTGCAGCAATAATAAATTCATGATCCATTGAACCAATACTTAAATCACCATTAGGAGCATCAATACCAATACCTAATCTCATTGAGTCATTATCCCAAAATAGATATTCCCCAATTGTTACATTTCCTGCAACCTTAAGTGTTTGTAGTGTTCCAACCCTTCTTAAATTACTTGATACAACTGTTGTGCCTAATTCTGTCTCAGCTAGTACTGTTGTATTATTAATCTTATAATTTTTACCGTTTTGTAAGTCAATCGCTTCAGAACTAAAAAATCTATCGTCACCTTCTCTAAACATAAATTGGCGTGTAGGTCCAACACCAGTCCAAATTAAGCCTTTGTTATATGGTGCTTCGTTATTTTCGCCTTTAAACTCTAAAGGAGTACTTCGTTCAGTTCTAGTATCAGAAGTTATTTCATTTACATGAAGTGTATGAGCAGTTATTCCGCCTTCAACTGTTAAATTACCTTTTATTGTTAATGGATTTAGTACAGTATTAACAGCAATAGCATCAGTTACAATCTTATCATTTTCAATTGTTAAGATTGGTGCGCCAGCATATGTAGCTTTATCTTTAATGCCAGTACTTGCAAAGTTTGCATATGTACCTCCATTAAGTTTATTACCACTTATGGAACGATCGTGTATATCTAATGCAGG
>Ga0209192_10000801_pt1 | contig 28070 bp, 37 predicted proteins | sample ArcticOcean_MG_C_11_FD_187433 | JGI IMG/M metagenome (GOLD analysis project Ga0209192, IMG submission 187433) | Marine microbial communities from western Arctic Ocean - ArcticOcean_MG_CB2_154 (SPAdes) (version 2) | ecosystem: Environmental > Aquatic > Marine > Oceanic | place: Arctic Ocean... | reverse complement strand
CTTTGTTGACGGTAATTACCGTCTTGCTCCAAAGCATAGATTTTTATTCCACTGCACGTTTGGAATTAACCCAGGACTAGGATTTTCCTTTTCAGGAAGTGAGCAATTAGAAGCAAGTTTTCTCGTAAAGAGTGTAGACCTGCCTAAATATTCCTACGATTTACAAACACATAATCAGTATAACAGAAAACGTTATACAATGAATAAGATAAATTACGAGCCAGTACGTCTTACGTTTCACGATGATAACAGTGATATAATTCGAAACATGTGGTATGCGTATTATGCATATTATAACAACGATCCTAATTACGAAAGTAGCGGAACTTACTCGTTGAAAGACACATACTCAAAAATGCCTAATTCAGCACGTAACTGGGGATTAGATAGAAACTCAGGTAACTTCTTTAGTCACATAAAAATTTACAGTATATACCAAAAGAAGTATACAGAGTATTGGTTAGTTAATCCTATCATTCAAAGTTTTGAACATGATAGACACGATTATGCAGATAGTGCAGGGTTATTAGAGAACCAAATGACAGTTCAGTTTGAAACTGTTAAGTACAGATCAGGACTTGTTGCAGGAGATGGTCCAGCAGGATTTGGAGAACTGCATTACGATAAAACTGCAAGCCCACTAACACCGCAAGGCGGAGGAACTACTAGTATGTTCGGACCTGGAGGACTTGTTGATGCTGCAGGTAGTATAGGTAGCGACTTAGCTGGCGGAAACCTAGCAGGAGCAGTTGTTACAGGATTAAGAGGTGCTCAGAATTTAAAAGGCGCCAATCTTAAAAGCATGTTAAAATCAGAGCTTACTGGAATGGCAACTAATGCACTTAGAGGAAATAACCCAATTGGTGATTTCAAGTTTCCAAGTAGTGGATCAGGAGGCACCGGAGGTGCTAATCCATTGCCTAACGTACCTAAAGTTGGAACAGTGGCTGGTAACTTTATACCACCTTCGCAGAACAAAATTAATAGTAATGGCACCCAAGTAGGTGCTAACTTAAAGCAGGCATTAGGTAATGTAGCAGGTAAGTTTAACATGCAATCGTTAGAAGGCGGTGCTGCACAAGCATTTAGTCTAGGTTCAAATGCACTTTCAGCAATAACCAAAACATTTGGTAATTTAAGTGGTTTTGTTGATAATCCAGCACTACAAACTAACCTTCAAAATGATTTAGGCAAAGCAAACAATTTTATGACAGGTAGCGGACCAGGATCATTTAAAAGCGAACTAGGAAAAGCATTTGGTGGAAATCTTAGTCCTAGTCCAAAAGGCGTATCAAAAATAACTAAAGGTTTGCCAACACAACTGGCAACATAAGAGGTATAAATGGCTAATTTACCATCAACTAAAAAAACAACAACATCAACTGATGTATTTGATTCGTATAACACAAACGAAAGTGTTACGGCTACAACAGGCGAGTATGATGCAGTTATGGGATTTTTCTTACAAAAGACAGAAGGCAATAGTACAATCGCTAGTAGTCTAACAGACACAGTAATACAGATTGCTACTAATCTTGGCGACAGTCCAATGATAATAATCGACGAGTTAGCAGAATATGGGCTAACTGATATACAACAAAGTATTATTAGTTTACTTAATCAGACACGTAATGACACAAGTATGCTAGGATTTAACAAGAGCCAAGCACCAAATAATCTAGTTGCTCGCAACATATTAAGTTAAAACAATGGCAAAATATGCACAGGGTAAGTTTACTCTAAAATTTCCAGAAAAGTATGCTGGCTTAAAAACTCCTACCTATCGTAGTAGTTGGGAATGGGCTTTTATGCAGTTTTGCGATAATCATCCTGGCATAACACAATGGTCAAGCGAAAGTGTCAAGATACCATACAAAAACCCACTTACAGGAAGATCATCAATATATCTTCCAGACTTTTTAGTTGTATACTCAGATAAAAATGGTAGACAAAGTGCAGAACTTATCGAAGTAAAGCCTAAAAAAGAAACAACAATGGAACAAGCAGGCAAAAGTCAAATGGCTCAAGCTCGTGTAGTTGTTAATATGGCTAAATGGGAAGCCGCTAGTAGATGGTGTAAGCAAAATAGAATTAAATTTAGAGTTGTAACAGAAGATGACATTTTCCACAAAGGCAAATCAAGGTAAGTAATTATATGACAAAAAAATTAGAAGATTTATTAAACCTAGCACCGGTTGATGAAGTAGTACAAGAAGTTAGTGAAGAACAGGACATTATTCCTGTTCCTGACACTGAAAACTATCAAAATGCTATGTCAAAAGCGGATAAAATTGATGCCGCACTTCCGATGGTCGAAAACCTTGAATCAAGTGACATTGAGATGGATGAGATTGCAGATACTGCAAAAGATACATTTAAAGACTTAATGGATTTAGGTATGAATGTTGAAGCAAGATATGCTGGAGATATTTTTAGTACCGCAGCCCGAATGTTAGATACTGCATTAAATGCAAAAGGTGCAAAGATTGATAGAAAACTAAAAATGATCGACTTGCAGTTAAAGAAAGCAAGAATTGATCAAGTACAAGCAAAGCATGATGGTGGTACTGAATCAGACGGTGATGCAGTAGTATTAGATAGAAACGCTTTATTAGAGAAACTGATGAAAAACGATAAATAATACATATATTATATAGAGGTCTGGATAAAATGAAATCATTTAAAGAATACTTAACTGAAAGTAAAAAAGAATACAAATTCCGTATTAAATATGCCGGAACTCTTGAAGATCAGCAAGTTGAAAGAATTGAAATGGCACTTGGCAAGTACAGCGTAACTGACATGAGTAAGCCAAAAACAACACCTATCCAGGAACATCCAATGGATTTCCAAACATTAAGAAATTCAGAAGTTAGCATGATTGACGTGGCAGTTAATTATCCGTGTACTTCAGAAGTACTAAGAAATGAATTACAAGAATACGCCGGCATTTCAGGGTCGCACTTAGTCGTTATTAACGCTGAGCACCCAGAAGAAATTGCCAGAGAAGAAGCAGCTGGAGCTAAAGAAGAAGAGTACAAGCCTTTGCTAGACAGCGAATATAACCAAGAAAAAAAAGATGCAACATTTGGCGACGAGTACAACACAAATATGCTTAAAGAGCTAGAACGTGGAACTCCTGAAGTAGTGCTTGCTAAAAAAGAAAAATAGGAATAAAAAAATGGATTTAACAACATTATTAAAATATTCAGGCCAGGAAAAAGATGTGTCTGAAAGCAGAATGTCTGATATAGATATTGATGCACAAGATAATAGCAAAGAAGACTTTATCAAAATGCACTCAAGTACACTTGGTAGTGATGAAGAAGCTGGCAAATTTTGGGAAGATTCTAAAGAAGCAAATGAAGGTATTGAAACAGAAGCAGTAGGTTCTTTTGCAGATCCAATTTTGGATTTATGTGATGAAGTAGGTTGTGATCCAGATCATCCTATATTTGCTGATCTAATTAGATATTTAGATGGTGATACTATTGCAGACTTTGTAAAAGAATTCCGTAGTAATCATGAATACGATAACGGAATGGAATATGAATCAGTAGAAGAGCCAGTAGAAGAAGAAATAGTTTCTGAACTTATTCAACAAAACGACCAACCAATAATGTTTAAAGATAAAGAAGTTGATATGAACAAACTAGATTATGATATGGACGATATCAGTGATCAGATGTTTACAGTGAATGCTCCTGTGTTTTACACAGACGGTACAGAAGTTGATGATGCAGACATGGCAGAATTAGAAGAAATGGAAGAATTCCATAATTGGGTTATACAAAATTATATGGATACAGGTGGCGGAGTAAGTGAAGCATCTGAAGAGCCAGAAGTACAAGAAACAGTAGAAGTTGCAGTCAATGACTTAGCATCACTTATGTCCTTAGCTGGGCTAGAACACACACCACAGGCAACTACTGAACTGGACGAGTATTCTAACTCACCAGACGAAGATTACATGGATGCGGATATGCAATTAAACAAATTGTCCGGAGGACTAAACAGACCAAAAGCACAAATGCATAATAAAGATGGAGATAATCCATTGGCAGCTAAACTAGCACAACAGCTAAAAGACTTAATGTCAAAGTAACATGACTTTTGATGAAGAGTTAAAGAATTTAAAAAAACTAGCAGGGGTTGAATCGTATAAAGGTTTGACCCCTTATAGTGAGAATCTCTCTTATGTGGGAGATAAAAAATCTAAACATATGAAGAAGAAAAATATTAAACCAGGAACACCAGAATGGTTTAAATTATGGTTTTCACAAACACATCTTACTGGTGAGAATCCTTACTAAACTTAAAGTCATCTACATTTCCGATATATTCTAACCAACTACTATGCCGTACAGTAAATGGACGAGTGCGTCTAATACTAGATAAGTTAAAGTAATCTGGCGTAAATGCTTTCCTAATAGGAATCATTTGCCCAACAGTATTACCTTTTTTTGTATTACATTTTTTACAAGCACTAACACAATTTTGCCAATTTGTTTTTCCACCTTTGCTTAGTGGAAGTACATGGTCAATAGTTAATTCAGTAGTAGGAAAAGTATCAGTACAGTATTGACACTGATACATATCACGTAAAAACAAATTATAACGAGTAAATCTTATTTGTTTTTTCACAGGGTAGTATTTTCGTAATGCTACAAGAGCAGGTACTTTAAAATCCATATTAGGACTGTGTACTTCCCAGTTATCATATGTTTCAATAATTCTAACACGATCTAAGAAATATAATTTAACAGCCTGTTGCCAGCCTACTACACTTAATGGTAGTAAACTTAACGGTTGATAATTACCATTTAGTACTAAACAATCACTCACAATTTTTTACCGATAAATAAGTTATAATATGTATACATTATACAATGAGAGAAGCAAATGAGCAAGAGTTTAGATGGGGTTTTAGTAAAAAGAGCCCACAAAACACAGAAATTTTCTGAAGAGCAGTTAGGAGAATTTATAAGTTGTGCCGATAGTGCCAATGGACCAAATCACTTCATGTCAAATTACTTTCACATACAACATCCTGTTCAAGGAAAAATGTTGTACAAGCCTTTTCCTTTTCAGGAGATTCTTGTTAATAGTTATCACAATAATCGTTTTAGTATTAACTTACTGAGCCGACAGATGGGTAAGACTACTACCGCCGCAGGTTACTTGCTTTGGCATGCAATGTTTATTGCTGATAGTACTATTCTTATTGCAGCACACAAGTTCAGTGGTGCTCAAGAAATTATGCAACGTATTAGATACGCATATGAACTTTGTCCAGATCATATTAGAGCAGGTGTTACTAACTACAACAAAGGTTCAATTGAATTTGAAAACGGAAGTAGAATTGTAGCACAAGCAACAACTGATAACACAGGAAGAGGTATGAGTATTACATTACTGTACTGTGATGAGTTTGCATTTGTTCGTAATACTATTGCTACAGAATTTTGGACATCGATATCTCCTACACTAGCAACAGGTGGTAGTGCAATTATTACAAGTACACCTAACAGTGATGAAGATCAGTTTTGGCTATTATGGACACAAGCAAACGATAATGTTGATGAGTATGGTAACGAAAGTGATGCAGGAACAAACGGATTTGCTCCTTACAAATGCTTATGGCAAGAGCATCCAGATAGAGATGAGCAATGGGCACTAGAAGAACGTGGTAGAATTGGAGAAGAACGTTTCAGACGTGAAATGGAATGTGAACCTATTATCTACGAAGAAACATTAATTAATGCAGTTAGGTTAGCAGAGTTACAAGGTGTTGACCCAATTGAGAAACAAGGACAAGTACGTTGGTATAAGAAGCCGGTTAAAGGACAAACATACATGGTAGCACTTGATCCAAGTTTAGGTACCGGCGGAGATAACTCTGCAATACAGATACTAGAATTACCAAACTTGATACAAGTAGCAGAGTGGATGCATAATAAGACACCTATTGTGCAACAAGTTGCAATTATGAGAGAGATATGTAGTTATTTGGCTGATATGATAGGCGAGCCAAATGACGTATATTATAGTGTTGAAAATAATACACTCGGTGAAGCAGCACTCGTTAGTATTGCAGAAATTGGTGAGGAAAATATACCTGGTGTATTTCTAAGTGAACCTAGATCGCATGGAAACTCTAAACGTTTTCGTAAGGGATTTAATACTACACACCGAAGTAAGTTATCTGCTTGTGCAAAGATGAAATCTTTAGTGGAAACAGGCAGACTTGTAGTTAAAAGCAAGAATCTTATTAGTGAAATGAAGTCGTTTGTTGCAAGTGGTAACAGCTATCGTGCAAAGCCAGGCGAAAAAGACGATCTAGTAATGAGTTTAGTACTAGCAATACGGATGACAAACGTAGTTCGTAATTATGATGCTAGTATCGAAGAACGCATGAAAGACAGTCTTGATGACATAATAGAACCTATGCCGTTTATTTTGTTTTAACACAGGATAAATACATGCATAACAAAGGAGTCTTAAAATGGCAAAACGTGGCGGAAAAGGCGGAAAAAGAAAGTAATATCAATTGGAGCGAGTATTTTGCTTCAATTATTAGTGTTTGTCCATGGAGTAAGTCTTACTGGCAAAAGCAAAGTATAGACGTACAACAATGGAAAGGTGAACACAATATTACACCTCTAAATAACTATGTTGCTAGGATGTGGATACACAAACATGCTAGTGGCAGACTGTTATGCAAAGTGCATAATAGGTTAAATGAATGTAGATCAGACGAAGAGTGGTTGTACAGTCATCCTTGTTATGGCGGACATAGTACACCTATTCCTGTGTTAATACAACAAGATCTGGCTATTTTAACAAAAGCAAGATTGAACAGATTGGATAAATAACTTTATGCAAATACATAACAAAATAGCGACAGATTTAAGTAGTATTTTAGCCAAAAAGTTTGACAAACTAACTATTGCAAACGAGCAAGCACAAAGTACAATCGAGCCAGATGCTGGTAGAATTTTTACACTTGAGTATTCAGGTAGTGGAAAAAGTTACGGAAGTGTTACAGTAAATATTGTTGATCCAGATACACTAGTGGTATATTATAACAACAACATTACTGAAGACATGCGTTATGACGACAAAAAAGATTGGTACACATTTTTAAAAGAATTAAGATATTTTGCAAAAAGAAACCTTATGGGATTTGATGTTAGAAATATTGGCAAGCAACAGTTAGACAAGAAAGACTATGCTTACATTAAACAGAATGATGCAAGTCCAAGTGTTGATGATGTAACAGAAAGTAAGTTACACGGAAGTATTAAAACTAGTTACCAAGACATAGGTGAAGTTCGTGTAGTTATTAAACATTCAAAGCCTGTAGATGAAGAAAAACGTGGATCAAGAACAAGACAAATACACAGTTTGTTTATTGAAAATAGTGCTAAAGAACGCACAAAATTTCCTTTTAGGTTCTTAGCAGGTGCTAGAGCAATGGCACAACATGTTAATCAAGGTGGAGACCAAGTTGACGAACTTGGGCAGCACATACATGAAATGAATCAAGAAGTTATTGATCTTAAAAAGTTTGTAAAAGCATTTAGACGTGCTGATAATTTTGCAGAGCAAGATGAAGCACAAAGTATTATTGAACAAGCCAAAGAACGTGCAACTGGCTTAGTAGCAACCCTAAAAACATTATCTGGTCCAAAAGGATACAAGACGTATGTAGAGCAATACGAGCCTACTGAGTCTACTGTTGAACAGGCAGACTTAGATGATATACGTAGTAAATTAGTCCGCATCGAACGTGATAACATTGTGGATTCTGTTTTACCAAGTTTAGCCCGAGGAATTAAAACAATGAATGAAAAACAAGTAGATGAAGCTGAACCAGCATTGTCGCAGGCAGATATAGATTTTGAGAAAGAGCAAGATGCAAAAATAGCAAATCGTGCTCAAGAGTTAATAAAGTTTGCTAAAGCACCTGATGACATTGAAATACAAAATAATCCAGGCAGTAAATCAGCACTTGAAGCTGATATGGAAGTAGTTAAGCATAACAGCAAAATGAATACGCAACAAAAGAATCATAATATAGTTATGCAGATAATGGATTACTTGGAAAAGAACGTTGTAGACAGCGATCTTGCTAATGCAATTGGTAACATTGATTATGATAATAAACAACAGACAGATGCAGCAATGGGCGTTGCGTTAAAGTATCTTAAAGGTAAAGTTAAAATGACTGCACCTGCTGAAAAGCGAAAGTTGAAAAAAGAAGAAGTACAATTAGAAGATTGGGCTAACAATCTTATCGAAGGTACTTGGACTATTCCGGATACCGCAGAGGCAATTGAAGCACTTGAAAAACTATTCTTAAACCCTTTACCAGTTGGACCCGATGCACAAAATGCTAGTAATGCATTAGGCAACATTATTGGTAATGATAGCTTATTTGATGACTTAGGTGAACTTAGTGATGAAGATCCAAACGCAGATGCTCGTAAGATTATACAAACATGGGTATTAGCAAATATTCAAAGTTACGATATAGATGAGCAGTTAATAAAACGTGCAATGGTAGCAGTAGATTATGATGATGGAACAACAGACGAGTCTGTAGAAGAAGACATGAACGAAACAATTCCGTATATGTTTAAGTTACAACAAGACGGAAAAAGTATTGAAGAGATTGCTAAAGAATTAAATATGACTGTTGATGCAGTTAGATCCGCAATGTCAAAGCAACATGCTGACGAAGATGTTGCACAAGAAAGTTATAGTGAATCGATGCTACAATGTAAAGATTGTGGAGACACATTAGGAAACCCTACTACAGATTGTGAACATGACTGTAATGATCCAAATGGTGCAAATTGGGTTAAAGTTGACGTTGATGGTGATGGTGATGATGACATCGCAGTTAAACAAGAAGATACAACAGAACTAGATACACTTAAAGCATTAAGTGGGCTTGTAGACGAAGATTCAGAAGAAATTACTAACACTGGTCGTGAAGAAGAATTATCAAATATCGATAGAGGCAGTGTAACACTTGATATGGTTAAGCCGGCAATTGAAAAAATGTTAGCCTCATATGAAGCAGATGCTAACGAGTGGAATAATGCTTACACTGAATTAGAAAAAGAAGTAAGAGCTAAAGGTGTAACAGATCCAAAACAAATACAAACTGATGTGTTTAACATGGATGATGATATTGTAAGTTATACAAACATTGATGATTTAGAAGATAAAATTGATGCAATTAAAAGACTTATGAAACAAGGTGATGCTGATGGTAATGACATTGTTGATCTTGCAAGTTCAGGTCCATCGGATACTATTGCAAGAGAAGATTTTATGCAAGAGTTAAAACATGCAATCAAGCAAGGACACTCAGAAGTCTATAGCAAATTGTTTATGTATGATATTGGTGAGTCAATGGACGAGAACCAACCAGCAAAAAAAGTTGACACAGTACAAGTTGAAGAAGTTGACGCAGTTGCATTAATGCAAAGATTGTCCGCTGCACTTAACGGAACTACTGAAAAAAATGCAAATGAAGGTTATAAAGTCCTTCCATCAATGCCTGACAAGTATGTAGCAAGAGATGGACTAGAAGGTCCTATTATGACAGGCTCGGGTAAAGTTGTTTATTACGACAATGCAGAAGGCAAATATTACGACCCAGATACAGATATGTACATGAGTTATGAAGAATGGAAAGCACTTGATCCTGATTTACCAATTAAGGAAGACGAAAGTGCAAATTACGAAACAGAAATTAACAAAATACTTGGCTTAGCCGGGTTAAAGTAAACGCTTAGGACCGCTGTTATAGCGATACAGGCGTCACAAGGTTGTCTGCTTACCTTTTGTATATAATTCGCTACTATATGCAAAAAAAATGCAGATTTCTCTTGACCTTGTTATAATACTATGTTACTATAACAACATGCTTAGAGAAAAGACATTATGTTTATTTTAAAAAAGTGGTTGACTTTTACCGCAAAGATAAATATAATTGTTAGTAATACTAGTAGATCTAGTATGTACTATCGAGGCAAAACACAGTAATCGACCATTATGGCTAAACAGAAAGAGGCAAATTATTATGGCATCACTAGCAGAAATACGTGCAAAACTACAAGCACAAGAAACCCGTACAAACGGAAACTCCAACTCATATGGCGACAACGCCATTTATCCACACTGGAACATCGACGAAGGAACAACAGCAACTCTACGTTTCCTTCCAGACTCCAGTCCTAACAATACATTCTTTTGGGTAGAGCGAGCAATGATTCGTTTACCGTTTGCAGGTATTGTTGGCGAAAACGAATCAAAGACTACAGTAGTACAAGTACCTTGTATGGAAATGTGGGGACCAACTGGTTCTTGCCCAATCCTTGCAGAAGTACGTCCATGGTTTAAAGACTCAAGTCTTGAAGATATGGGCAGGAAGTACTGGAAAAAGAAATCATACTTATTCCAAGGCTTTGTTCGTGAAAACCCGTTAGAAGAATCATCTCCTGAGAATCCAGTTCGTAGATTCATTATGGGACCACAACTGTTTAATATTATTAAAGCAAGTTTGATGGATCCAGATATGGAAGAATTACCAACAGATTACTCAAAAGGATTAGACTTCCGTGTTGTAAAAACATCAAAAGGTGGCTATGCAGACTATTCAACAAGTAATTGGGCTCGAAAAGAGACTGCTATTACTGAAGTAGAACAGTCAGCAGTAGATACAAACGGATTGTTTGATTTAAATGACTTCTTACCTAAGAAACCGTCAGAAGCAGAACTAGCAATCATTAAACAAATGTTTGAAGATAGTGTAGATGGTAAACCATATGATGCAAGTAAGTATGCATCATATTATCGTCCGGCTGGAATGGCAAAGCCTGAAGGCTCATCTGCTCCAACACCTACACCAGTTGCAACTGCAGCGCCAATTGCAGTAGAAACTGCTCCTACTCCGGTAGCGGCACCGATTGCAGTAGAAACTGCTCCTGCTCCAGTAGCAACTAGAGAAATTGCACCAGCAGCTCCAGTGGCAACACCGGCTCCTGCAGCCGAAGAAGGTGGTAATCAACGTGCTGAAGACATTCTAGCAATGATCAGATCACGTCAAGGTAACAAGTAACTATATAGTGGGGGGTTAATACCCCCTACTTTTCAATGACTGGAGATTACAATATGGGACGACCATTTGACGTAAGTAAATTTAGAAAAGATATAACAAAAAGTATTGACGGTTTATCTGTTGGTTTTAATGACCCGACAGATTGGATTAGTACTGGTAACTATGCACTCAACTACTTAGTAAGTGGTGACTTTCATAAAGGGATTCCTTTAGGTAAGGTTACAGTATTTGCTGGAGAATCTGGTGCTGGTAAAAGTTATATTGCAAGCGGAAACATTATTAAGGCAGCACAAGATCAAGGCATCTATGTAGTATTAATTGACTCAGAAAATGCACTTGATGAAACATGGCTACAGGCATTAAAAGTTGACACAGGAGAAGATAAACTCCTTAAACTTAATATGGCAATGCTAGATGATGTTGCTAAGACTATTAGTACGTTTATGAAAGACTATAGGAATATGGACGCAGGTGAAAGACCTAAAGTACTATTCGTAATTGACTCATTAGGCATGATGATGACACCAACAGAACTTAATCAGTTTGATGCAGGTGACATGAAAGGCGATATGGGTCGTAAAGCAAAAGCTCTAAAAGCATTAGTAATGAACTGTGTTAATATGTTTGGTAGTTACAATGTAGGGCTAGTAGCAACAAACCACACTTACCAATCACAAGATATGTTTGACCCTGATGATAAGATATCAGGTGGACAAGGATTTGTATATGCAAGTAGTATTGTGGTTGCTATGAAGAAACTTAAACTAAAAACAGATGCAGACGGTGTTAAAACATCACAAGTACATGGTATCAGAGCCGCTTGTAAAGTAATGAAAACACGTTATGCAAAACCGTTTGAAGGTGTACAGGTAGAGATTCCTTATGAAACAGGAATGAATCCGTACAGTGGTTTAGTTGATATCTTTGAGAAAGCAGGACTTTTAAAGAAAAGCGGTAATAGACTCGAGTATACTAGTAAACGTACTGGAGAAGTTATTATTGAGTTTCGTAAAAACTGGGTTGGTGAAAAACTTGACACAGTTATGGAGGACATTGCACTTCAGGGAACTGCACTAGATACTAAAGAAGTGGTAACTGATGAACAATTAGTTACTGATGTTATTGATATGGAAAAAGAAGTAGCAGAAGGATAAGCAATGGACGAGATGTTTGCAGAGTTTTGGAATATAATAAAAGAGTACGTTCCAGCAAAAGAAAGACAAACAGCCGCAGATCATTCGATTGGCATACTAATTGATGCTGGTGCTAGTGACGATATCTTATATGCCCTAAAAGGGTGCGATAAGAACATGGCTCAAGCAGTAGCAGATCAGTTAGGCGAAGATGAAGAAGATGATTCGTATGATGACGACGACTACAGATACGAAGACGATTAATGTGGTATGGTAAAGTTACTAGAGACTTATCTGCACTTCCTGACTTTATTTCATTTTATGAAAAAGAGTTACTTAATGCTAAAAAAGAAACTAGCATTGACGGAAGTGTAGAGCGTCACTTACGAGATCTGCCTGGTATTACAGAGCATCGTTTCAATCAATTACAAGAAATTGAAGCGGTGCTTAACTACCTTAATATCCAACTTAGAAAGATACGACGTAAGCACTTTCAAAAGTACTTAGAAGGATACCAACGTGCATTATCAAGTAGAGATGCAGAAAAATATGTTGACGGTGAAGATGAAGTTATTGACTTTGAAACACTTGTTAATGAAGTTGCACTAGCAAGAAATCGCTGGCTAGGCATCATGAAAGGCTTAGAAGCAAAGCAATGGCAAATGGGTCATATTGTTAGGCTAAGAACAGCTGGTATGGAAGATGTCACACTATAACACTGAAATAGATAAGTTACAAACCGAGTACAAACAGTTCTCAGCAGAGTTTAACAAGCATATTGTTAAGTTCAAGAGTACATCTGCTATAAAAAAGAAAAAGTTTGTAGTAGATCAACTTTTTCTTGACTTACAGAACCATAATCGTATTCAAGAAGAGCAGTTAGAATTTAAAGTAAATAATGCTAGAGACAACTTAGAACAACTAAACATAGAATTTTTAAAAGGCATGTTAACTGATGGATTTTTTATTAAGTAATAGTAGATCACACTGCGAAGAATTTCTTGAAGTATTAAGGCAATATCCAACAATGTTAGAGAGTATCGACAATGTACTTGATGTAGGTTGTGGACAAGGATTTGCTAGCCACTGGTGGGCAAATGTAGACAACGGTGATGAAGACAATCCGATATCTTTAGATATTAATGTAACTGCTATTGATAGCAATGCAGATGCATTTGATGATCAATATGCACACGAAAATATAAACTTTATCAATGCTGATATACTTGATCATCAACTAGACAATGCATATGATGTAGTATGGGCCCATAGTGTTTTACATCAATCAAGAGACCCGTTAGAGTTTTTGCATAAGATGAATAAATGTACTAACTTAGGAGGAATGTTGTGCTTAACTTTTCCAACGACTATAAACAACTTTTATGGAGAACCAGATTATAGAGTTTACTCTGAAGCACCTAACAGTATTACTATAGTCGACTTAATACATATGTTAGTACTAAGTGGTTTTAACTGCGACGATGGTTACTTTATCAAGCAACCAAACTCAAATATCATCAATGCATTAGTATATAAAGATTCCGAGGATACTTTTAAATATGGTGAAAAAACTTTATATGAGTATACAGATTTCTTACCTGAGGCATGCAAGAAACAACTAAACAAGTTTGGATATTTAACCAACAAAGATCTACTTTTATACTGGATTGATGGAACGTTAATTGATTATTCCAAAGTTTAAATATGCTGGCTAAGCCAGCTTTTTTTATGAATTAACCACAGAAGGATAACTATTATTAATGAAGATTGTTTTAGTAACAGGTGGATTTGATCCACTACATTCTGGGCATTTGTCATACCTTGCGTCAGCAAAAAAACTTGGCGACAAACTAGTAGTAGGCATCAATAGCGACGAGTGGTTAACCAGTAAAAAAGGTAAGCCGTTTATGCCGTTACTTGATAGAGTAGGTATTATACAAAACTTAAGAATGGTCGATGATTATGTATTATTTGATGACTCAGATAATTCTGCAATTGATGCAATAAAGCAGGTTAGAGAAAACTGGCCTGACAGTAGTATTATATTTGCCAACGGTGGCGATAGAACTGCAGATAACATACCGGAGATGACAATGGATGATAAAAACTTAAACTTTGAGTTTGGTGTTGGAGGAGAAGACAAGCAGAATAGCAGCTCCATCTTACTTGCTAAATGGAACGGTGACAAGGTCTACAGAAATTGGGGTTGGTTTAGAACAATAGACCAAGGACCCGACTATAAAGTAAAAGAATTAGAGATATTACCAGGCAAACAGTTAAGTATGCAAAGACACGAGCATAGAGACGAACGATGGAATGTAGTACAAGGATCATGTCAGATGACTACGGAGTACAACAAGGTACAAGATGTAATAACATTAACTGCACATGGCACCGTCTACACCATCAGTAAAAAAGTATGGCATCAAGCAAGTAATAATACAAATGAGTCATGTAAGGTAATTGAGGTACAAATTGGCGTACCCTGTACAGAAGATGACATTGAACGCAGAGATTAATGGGAATTCAAACTAAGTTATGTAAGCACGGGTTGTTTAGTTATTTTACTAATGATATAATCATCGGTAAGAGCCTAGAGCTCTACGGCGAGTACTCAGAAAACGAGTTTTTGTTACTAAATCACATAGTACAGCCTACCGACTTTGTTTTAGACATTGGTTCTAATATTGGACTGCACACAGTCTGGTTTGCAAAACATGCATTTAAAGGGCATGTAGCATCATTTGAGCCTAATGAGTTCAATAGAAACTTACTAGTAAAAAACATTGAACAAAATGGTTGTAAGAATGTACAAGTGTACGGAAACATTGTTGGAGATCGAAACGGACAAAGCATTATAAGTTCTTTTAATCCAAGTCTTCCGGGTAATTATGGAGAGTGTAGTGTACTTGAAGTCAACCCTGGAGGTTTGTACGAAACAAAGCCGATGATTAAAATTGATAGTTTAAACTTTGGACGTGTAGATTTTATAAAAATTGATGTTGAAGGCTTTGAAAAGGAAGTACTATTTGGTGCAACAGAAACTATAAAGAGATGTAGACCACAAATGTTAATCGAAGTTAACAATAGTACTACACATTTAGAGTATATGTGGAATATGTTACACGAAATTGACTATATAATGTGGTGGCTGCCTGTACGTAATTATAATCCACATAACTTCTTTGGTAACAAAATAAACATATTCTCAAATGGTGGCATTATTGACATATTTTGTGGACCAAAAGAAAAGACACCAATATTTGAACTAGATGGTGTACTTGAGCCGGTTGAAGGCTTTGATGATACATACCAAAAGATGTACAACAGAGTTCTAAATAAAATAAAATCAAGGCAAAAGCCAATAAATCCAAATTAGTTCTTGACAAGTGTTCTTTTTCAGTGTATAGTATATTATATACATAGAGGAGAATAGTATGAGAAACAGATATATTGTAAACTTTAATACTGATCAAAACACAGACGAACGAAGTGTGTTAATGATGGCAGAAGATAAAGTAGCAGTTGAAAAAGCATTGATTGCTGAATATTACGATTTTGAAGAAAAATTGCAAATTATTAGTATCTGTGAAGCAAATACTAAGAGAAAATTTGAACTAGATTATTAAAAAGTAAAAAACTTTTTAAGCCCTTGTTAATCAAGGGTTTTTTTGTGACTAAAACGGTTGACTTATCTGCTAATAGTGCTATTATATAATAGTAAGTTAACAAAAGGAACTAAAATATGCAAGTAGAACTTTTAGAAGCAGTAGAGCAAGTAGTTAAAACAATGAAACAAGACTATATTAACTGGGCAACACAGGGCGGAAAGAAGCCAGTTAGTAATTTCCATCAAGAAGCTCTAGATAATTTTAATATTGAAATTAAAGAAGGTCCTACTTATATTAAGTTAATTAAAACAGAGTGGACTATAGGGCGTGGTGGACATCATGGCGGTGGTGGTGTTAATGGCTTTATTGTTAAAAAAGCAACAAAAGGTTTTGTAGAAGGTGATATGCTAAAAGCGGCTAGTTATAATGCTCCAGCAACAAACTTTAAACGTGGTAATGTTTTTACAGATGCCAAGAATACATCAATTATACGTTGGACAGGAATTTCTTAATGAATAGTACGGTAACTAAAGCACTTAAATTTGCAATAGTTGCACACGGAGATCAGAAACGTAAGTACACTGGTCTTCCTTATGTAACACACACTATTGACGTTGCTCAACTTGTACACGATAACGGCGGCACTACTAATCAGGTTGCCGCAGCATTGTTACATGATGTAGTTGAAGACACTGATTTTGCACTTGATTCTATTTCTATTAAGTTTGGTACTACTATTGCAGAACTTGTTTTTTGGTTAACAGATCAAAGTAGACCAGAAGACGGCAATCGTGCAGTTCGTAAAGCAATAGATCGTAATCATATACTAAAAGCACCTTTTGAAGCACAGTTTATTAAGTTGGCTGATTTAGTAGATAATACGGCTTGCATTGCTAAAAACGACCCTGGTTTTGCAAAAGTGTACTTTTTTGAAAAGCAACTTATACTTAATGGTATGTTAGATAGCATTAAACAAACTCCTTTGTTTAAATTAGCACAAAAGCAAATAAAAGGTTGACAAATATAGCAAAGATGCTATTATAAAGACTAACAAGCAAACAGTATTGTACCGTTTGCAATTTTATAGTAAAATGGAGTTAAGTATGAGAGCTACAAGAGAAATACGTCTTTTAACAGACATCGTCGAAGAAACCAAATATATTTTAGCAACTGAACATAATTTTGGTCCAGACAAAATCCAAGCAATAAAAACACGTATTGAAGCAACAGGAAAACAGTTTGCATTTGGAAGTTTTATGTTTCCAATTACCAATCTAAGACTTGATTACACAGTACAACGTGATATTATTGTTAAACACGTTATTAAAATTATGACAAGATACAATCCACAACTTTGTGCTCCTGCTAGTGCAGTGATTGATGATCTTAAACAACTTGATACAGGCACTGCATTACCTAGTGTTTATGATGGTCAGCATAGAATTGTTGCCACTGCTATCTTAGGGTATGACGAAGTTCCAGTAACAATAGTAGAAGATGATCGACCTAGTTTTCCAAGTTATGCATTCGAAGAATGTAACACCAATGTAAAAGCCTTAGAGCCAAAAGACTTTTATCGTAACAGGCTTACACGTTACTCACTTAACGATAGAAGTGCAGAGGTTGTACTTGCATACGTATGTGAACAGGCGTTTATTGCCAACAATGTTGATCTTGAAGACAAAGGCACACGGAACAGTAAAAACAAAGGCAGTGGAAAACATTTCTTTTCACACTTTAAGTATGCTGACGAAGTAATGAAAGCTAATGACAAAGGTAAACTTCTTAACAACATACTAGAAGCCATTACTCAAGTTTATCCACACGATGAAGAAATATCACAAGATTTGTTTATTGGGCTAGCTGGTATACATATGCTAGACTATATGAATTCCTTGCCACAGGATTGGATGATTGATGTGCTTGAAAAATGTGCAATGAGTTTTCCAACAACCAAAACTATAACAGGCCGTAGTATGTATCGTGAAAAAGGTGAATTACAAAAGCAACACACCATGCCCGGACACGATTGGACCAAAGGTATCCTTGCTGACTTTGTACGTGAATTGTACATCTACAATGGAGGTACACTTAATCTTCCAAGTAAGAGTGGAAGTATAATGCAGTTGGATACTAACCCATCTCCGTATTTGTTTACGGAGGTATAGATGTTAAAAGAAAACTTAGAAAGTTTTATACAACCTGTGTATTCTAAAACCAGAAGAAGTTTTGATACATATGACAGTCTTAAAAAACGTTGCACTGTGAAAATAACTGAACTTGCAGAAGAGTACAGAACCATTGAACATAATGCACAGGCACTGCGTGAAATACGTAATGAAATAGACTACTATCTAAGACGTTATCACAACTATGCAATAAAAGAAAACATCGGAGCCCACTATGTTGAAGTGGGCTTGGAAGGCAATGGAATATTTGAACATATGATTCCTGCTAGTACAGTACGTGATTGTGTGATAGCAGGCAAAATGACTGTTGAACAAGCATTAAACGTGCCTACTTGTAGATTAAGCAAAGACTCAGACAACTTGTTACGTGAAAAAGGATGGGCTAACAACACACCAGATGCTTATAATTTTTGGCTACGTTATAGTTATTGTTTTGATAGTGTGTTTAAAACACATGATGGACATCCAGTTGATACTGAAATGAACTTGGATGATCATTATCGTTTGTTTAAGTTTATTTAAAAGCAAATAAAAGGTTGACATATCCTATAAAGGTGCTATTATATAATAGTAAGTTAAACAAACGGAGAAGTTAAATGACAATAGTTACAGAAATTCAAATTCCAGCAATAGTTGCAGAAGCACAAGATGCCGCATTTAAAGCTGCTGACAAGTTTTTTAAAGAAGAACTTGGTGGTGAAGACCAATATGCATGTGGTTTTGCTTGGGTTAACATTTGTGGTATTAAAATGAATACTAAGATGGGCAAGGCTTTTAAAGCAGTTGGACTAAACAAAGACTATAGTGGTTCAATTAGTATGTGGAATCCTTCAAAGTATGGTTGTCAAAATGTTGACACATTAGAAGCAGGAGCAAGAGCGGCTGCTGACGTGTTTAAAAAGTACGGTTTTAGAGCATATGCAGGAAGTAGGTTAGACTAATGATTAAAGCAATATTGTTTATGGCGGTTGGTGCATATGGAATGTATATGTATCAGCAACCCGGGCAAGTAGATGGAATAGTAGATAATTTAAAGTCTACTATCAATGAATCTGCTAGCGATATCTACCAAGCAACAAAATAAAGGTTGACTTCTACTGTAGATATGCTACATTAATAATATAAACATAAAACGACGAAGAGGATTATTATATGAGTTACGTTTTAGTTAAAGAAGGTTTTTATAGAAACCAAACAATAAAAGATACTGTGTTTCCATTAGTATCAGATCTTAAAAAAGGTAAAAGTGGCATGTTTGTTACTGTAGATGGTAGCAACGGTTTTGGCATGGAAAAAATCCGTGTTAGAGTTGACAATGCTTTGCAACTTGAAATGGTAGATGCTAGTGCATATGATGCTCAAGCAGGTAGTATAGCAATACCTGTAGAAGCAGAGTCTTCAGTTATAACTGATAAAGATGAAAAACGTATGGTAGAAATCGAAGAGCGATTTGACATACTAAACGAAATGGCTTCTGCACTAAAGAATGGTGACGTTAGAGCAATGATTGTTACTGGTCCTCCAGGGGTTGGTAAGTCATATGGTGTTGAAACTACACTTGAAGAACAAAGTGGATTTGATGCACTTGCTGGAATGACACGATATGAAGTATGTAAAGGTGCAATGACTGCATTAGGTTTATATGCTAAGTTGTTTGAGTACAGTCAAACTGGTGATGTACTAGTGTTTGATGATTGTGATAGTGTTTTAATGGATGACTTATCCTTAAACATACTTAAAGCGGCACTTGATAGTGGTAAACGTAGACGTATTTACTGGAATGCAGATAGTTCTAAACTTCGTGCAGAAGGTATTCCTAATTACTTTGACTTTAAAGGTAGTGTTTGTTTTGTAACTAACATTAAGTTTGATAATGTTAAAAGCAAAAGGTTAAAGGATCACTTAGATGCTTTAATGTCGCGTTGTCATTACATTGACTTAACACTTGATACTGCTCGTGATTGTTTCTTACGTATTAAGCAGATTGCACGAAAAGGTGATTTGTTTGATGGTTACAAATTTGAGAAACAAGACGAAGAAGAAATACTTGAGTTCATGTTTGAGAACCGTAAAAAGTTACGTGAGATGAGTCTTAGAATGGCACTTAAAATAGGTGACCTTAAGAAACTGTCTCCAACTAATTGGAAGAGCCTGGCTTCCAACACTTGCATGAGACGAGTGTAATAAGTGAATATCCTCGCTCCAGGTAACGAGAGTGCAGTCTTTGGTCGGGCTGCACTCTATTTTATAAAAGGTGTTATATGCTAGAACCTATGGATATCGAAGATTGCATGAGATTTGCAATAGGATTACTTTCAACTCCAATTCCTCCACGTTTTAAAAACAAGCCAATTAGACTTGCTAACTATGATGTTAGTTTTGTTAACAATGTAGTTCGTAGTATTAATAGTGGAGACGGACTTAGTGATAAGCAACGAGAGTTAAGTATTAAACTAATAGCAAAGTATATTAAACAGTTTAAAAAACTTGGTGTTGATGTAACACGAGTTATTGAAAACCCTAAATTTAGTAGTCCGTTACGTCAAGTTGACAGAGAACGAACTATAGCCATTACACAAGATAGTATTCATATTAAGTTTCCTTACAATAAAGAAATGATTACTAGTTTTAAAGCATTGCTCAACAAGTCATTGCACTCGATTGCTAGTGGATGGAATAAAGAAGAACGTAGGTATGAAGTTGACTACAATGAGTATAACTTATTACAAATAGACAACTGGACTAAGCACTACAGGTTTAAGTATAGTAACGAAGTTACACAACTATTGTCCACATTTAAAAACATGATCGATAATAGGTCAGCATATGCAATACAATTGATTGTTAACGATACTAGTTGTGAACTAACTAATGCACCGGATAGTTTGGACGTTTGGTGGAAAGAAAACATACAAAACCAAAGTATTATTAAACAAGTAGTAACGGCAGCTGATCAGAACGTTGATGTTGTTAATCGCAGTAATACATTTAAACTTAATTCTATTGCAAACAAAATTTTATTAGGACGAGGTAGTGAGTTTAGATTTGACGATTGTAGTATTACTGAACTAATAAAAGGAGCTCAAGAGTTAGGGTTTGAACGTATTGCATATATTGTAGACGGCAGAACAATACAAGGAGATCAAGTATCGCAGTTCTGTGATGCAATACAGTATATCGGAACTGACAATGCAGTTTGTTTAGTAAAACACTTAAATGTTGACATAGATGCAAATCGTAGGTTTACTTCTGACACAAAGTTTGCTATACTAGATAGTATACAAAGGTTTTCTCATAGTAAGAATAGAGTTGAGTGGATACCTGATTTTGTTATTCATACTAATGGTATAACAAAACTAAGATCAAGTGATTATATAGAGAGCAAGGCACCGTGGCTTTGCTTATATTCTAATTCCGTAGGCAGTTAATGAAAACAGCAAAACTAGTTATTAAAGATGAAGTAAATGTTAAGATAGAAAACTTAGATCTTGAAGCAAGGAAGAAACTTGCAAATATGTTCAAGTACGAAGTTCCTTATGCTCGCTATTTGCCAGCAGTACGGTTAGGACGTTGGGACGGCAAGGTTAGTTACTTCCAACTAGGAGGTAGTTCGTTTATTAATTTATTACCAAAGATACTTCCTGTGCTTGATAGTATGGGATATGAATTTGAGATTGATGATCATAGAGAATATCAAACTGATTTTAAATTTGAACAAATTACAGCTAACACTTTTTCAGACAGAACATGGCCAGTAGGACATCAATTAGCAGGAAAGCCTGTTGTACTTAGAGATTACCAAGTTGATATTATAAATAACTTTATAAGCAATCCACAAAGTTTGCAAGAAATTGCAACTGGTGCTGGAAAAACTATTATGACTGCGGCGTTAAGTAAGTTAGTCGAGCCATATGGTCGTAGTATTGTTATTGTACCAAACAAAAGTCTAGTAACCCAAACAGAAGAAGATTATGTTAACTTAGGTTTAGATGTCGGTGTATACTATGGAGACCGTAAAGAGTTTGGTAAAACACATACTATCTGTACTTGGCAAAGTCTAAACATCTTATTAAAGAATACTCGTAATGCAGAAGCACCAATTAGTATTGGAGAGTTTCTTGAAGATGTTGTATGTGTAATGGTAGATGAAGTACACATGGCAAAAGCAGATGCACTTAAGACATTGCTTACAGGAGTAATGAGTCAAATACCAATTCGTTGGGGACTAACAGGAACTATTCCAAAAGAAGCATTTGAGTTTATGAGTCTTCTAGTAAGTTTAGGAGAAGTAACAGGACGCAAGACTGCCAGCGAATTACAAGATATGGGAGTACTTTCTAATTGTGAAGTTAATGTTATACAATTAGTTGATCACGGTGATTATAGCAATTATCAAAGCGAATTAAAATACTTACTTACAGACGAGAAACGTTTAGATTACCTTGCTTCGTTGTTTGGCACAATTGGAGCAGCTGGTAATTCTTTAATACTAGTTGATCGTGTAGAATCTGGTAAAGCACTAGTTAGTAGACTAGGCGACAAAGCAGTTTTTATTAGCGGAGCAACTAAAGCAACTGACAGAAAAGAACACTATGACGAAATTGCAGATGTAGATAACAAAATTATTGTTGCTACATACGGTGTTGCTGCTGTTGGTATTAACATACCACGTATATTTAATCTTGTCCTCTTAGAACCTGGCAAGAGCTTTGTAAGAGTTATACAAAGTATCGGACGTGGTATACGTAAAGCACAAGACAAAGACCATGTTAAGATATGGGATATAACAAGTACATGCAAATATGCAAAAAGACATTTAACTAAAAGAAAACAATTTTACAAAGAAGCCAAATATCCATTTGTGCTACAAAAAACAGATTGGAAATAACAATGAAAGAAAACAAAGCAAAAACTAGTTCTAACCCTGCAGGCGCCCGTCAACCGGGTGAGCTTATGTGGAATGCTGGAATCTTCTATATGGCAGATGGGTTTACATTTGACTCAACAAAGCCTATAGTTCAGTGGATTATTGAAAAGAATTTATTGCCTGGTAATGAGCGACCAAAGGAACTTACATTAATTATTAATAGTCCTGGTGGAAGTGTTCATGCTGCCTTTGCACTTATTGATACAATGAAAGGTAGTGCTATTCCAATTAAGACTGTTGGCTTAGGACTTATTGCAAGTTGTGGTGTACTTACATTTATGGCAGGTACGAAAGGTAGACGCATACTAACTCCTAATACAAGTATTCTATCGCATCAGTATAGTTGGGGAAGTAGTGGCAAGGAACACGAATTGTTTGCTAGAGTACGTGAGTTTGAACTATCTACGGAACGTATGTTGGACCATTATAAAAAATGTACCGGACTTAAAGAAAAAGTTATACGTGAAGTATTACTTCCGCCTGAGGATAAGTGGCTTAGTGCCAAAGAAGCAGTTAAGTATGGTATAGCAGATGCTATAAAGAGTGTGTACTAGATGCAAATATTAACCCTAGAAAACGAAACATTCTCAATGAACGATCTGCCCGAAGAGGTAGATGATATGAGGTTTGCAGTCTTAGATAACAGTAACCCAAAAGAACCAGACTACTTTTTTATTCCACTAATATTCTTACAGAGCTTTAATAGTCCTGCACTAGTATTAAGAATTGGAAAATACACAGTTCGAATGCCACGCGATTGGATGATGCTTATTGGAGAACCTGATCACGGAGACTTAGAAGTTATTCCGTTAACAAGTTTAAATGATAGAGGTTTTCATGCATTTACTTTTAATCCAAGAAGTGACTTTAAGCCTGAGTTTAGGCCTGTAGAGATTGTTGATGTATATCAAGATGTACGATGGTATTTTCCTAAACTTAAACCTGGACAGTTATTAGCAGTACCGTTAGAAACTGGTTCTAAACCTAAATGTGCATATTTTGTAGAAGAAATTAGCAGAGCATCGGAAGTAGTTGATGTTGAAAAAGTCTGGTAATAATTATATTGTAAAAACTTCTAATATGTGTTATAGTTTAAGTCTAAGTGGAGATAACCAACAGACTTGGAATAGGACACAACGACCGTTAATTGAGAATGTTATTAATTTTTTTAATGATAGAGAAATGGTTAACGAAGGAGTAAATATTACAATTGATTGGGACTCGCAAAACAATCGCTGGTATCATATTGTGTTTGAGAACATTGATGATGCTACATTATTTGAAATAACATATGCAGAGTATTTTTAACTATGGCAGGTAAACTTCCACTAAACAAAGTATTAGGTGCAATGGACCGCAAAGATAGGCAGTTCTATGATAACCTTACAGATGAAGAAAGAAAAGCATTTAGTCCTTTCTTAATGAACCGTTATGCAAGTAGTGTAAAAGGAGCAGGTGAGTTACAAGAATGGTGGCTTATTGCTACAAATAAACGGGTTAATACACATTTTTATGACTTAGGTAAGCACCCTAAACTACAATGGTTACTAATGACAACTGCAAGTCCTGGTATGGGTACTGCATTTCATGAATGGATTGCAAATAAAAAGAAAGTGGCTAGTAAGAACAAAATTGGTAAAGCATTAAATCATATATACCCTCATGCTAAGCCAGATGAGATTGAACTACTCGAGAAACTTAATACTAAAGCAGATGTTAAAAAGTATCTTGAAGATTTAGGATATGACGATAAACAACTCAAAGAACTATTATGAACAATACGTTAATGTCAATTGCAAGAGAAGCTGCAAAGGCCAAATCTGTGAGTGACAAGAAGTTTGTTTGCAAATATTGCGATAGAAGTTTTAGTAAAGAAAAAACTTTGTTTAGCCACACTTGTGAGCAAAAACGTAGATGGTTACAAGAGAAAGATGTACAAGTACAATTAGGGTTGCAAGCATATCTAAGGTTTTATGAAAGAACACAAGGTGCTAACGGTTCTAAAAAAACATACGGAGATTTTGCTAATAGTCCGTACTATAATGCGTTTGTAAAGTTCGGCAAGCACTTGGTTAGTATAAAAGTAATCAATGTTAGCAAATTCATTGACTATGTGATTAATAACAATGTTAAACTAGACCAGTGGTGTCATGATAAGCATTATCAATTTTACTTAACAACACATTTAAAAGTTGAGAGCTGGCAAGATGCTATTACTAGAAGTTTAAACACTATGGAAGCATGGGCTGATGAGAACAAGGTACAATTAAAAAGCTACTTTATTGCAGCCAATACAAACAGAGTATGCCAGCATATTGTCAACGGCAGGATTAGCACTTGGGTAGTATTTAATTGTGATACTGGTACTGACTTTTTAGGCAAAATTAGCCAAGAACAACTTGCAATGATATATGAATATATTGATCCAGACTTCTGGAAGAAGAACTTTATCAAGTATCATCATGAAACTGCTATTGTTAAAAGTGCATTAAAGGAAGCAGGTTTATGAGAGATTTACCAGATATTGACCTTGACTTTGCAAATAGGCAGAGTGCAATAGATCTAATTGAATGTACTCCTGCGATGATGAAAGAACATGGTGTACTTAAAAAGCACAACACCGGTGTATATTATACAAATATTCCAAATGATCCAGCAACTGGTATTTCAACAATAGATTATAAAACTGCTGAAGATAGAGGCTATTTTAAACTTGACTTACTAAACGTAGCAGTATATCAACGTGTTAAAAATGAAGAACATCTTGACAAGTTACAAGCACAGGAGCCTATTTGGGAGTTACTTTGGAAAAGCAAAGAGTTTTGTGAAAAAGTAATACATATAGGAAACTACTATGATTTAATTGTAAAGAAACAACCAAATAGCATACCGCAAATGGCAATGTTACTAAGTATTATTAGACCAGGTAAAGCACACTTACAACACAAGGACTGGAAGGAAATAGCAAAAACTGTTTGGGAAAAACCTACAGACGGTAGTTACTATTTTAAGAAAGCACACGCTGTTGCATATGCACATTTAGTAGCAGTACACATTAACTTATTATGCGAGGATTATTAATGACATATCTTGTAACTGACAACTGCGTCAAATGTAAATACACAGATTGCGTCAGTGTATGTCCTGTAGATTGCTTCTATGAAGGAGAAAACTTTCTAGCAATTAATCCTGATGAATGTATTGATTGTGGTGTATGTGAACCTGAATGCCCTGCAGGTGCTATTGTTCCTGATACGGATATAGCAGGAAGTGAATTAGAGTATTGGATGAAAGTTAATACTGACTTTTCATTAAAATGGCCAGTTATAACAATACAAAGAGATCCATTACCAGACGCTGATACACAAAACAGACAGTTAAATCCGGAGGTACCGGATAAAAGAGATCAGTTAAGTGAAACACCTGGACTAGGTGATTAGTCTACTTTTTTAATTAGTTGAATACTTCGTCTTTTAGTTCGCTTTTTACTAAGATCACTTAAACTTACATTAGGACCAGCAATAATTTCACAGTCTTTTGATATAAATGTAGTTAAATATGGACGAAACGGTAACCATTCGGCTTTAAGAAAGATGTTTATAGGAATCATTCTATTAGACTCCCACCACCAATCGTCACCAAGTTTAAGGAACAGTTCTTTTAACCCTTGTTCGGTAATTCGTTCGTAGTTATAAAAGCTCGTGCAATGTGCATCTCTATTTTGCACAATACCGATGTACTCATTCTGACCGTATTTGATATGACTCAAGAACGGAAACTTATCTAATAATTTTGTAATCAATTCTTCCATCTCGTGGCATAAATACTCTATATAATGTGTGGATTCAATAACAATGCAAAAACTAAATGGCTATATAGAAACACAGTATCTGAGCGTGTTATACTCTCCGGATACAACAACTGTAAACAGGAGTAGAACAGTGTATGCTCGACCTATAAAACTTTATCGCGGTATTACAAACACGGTGCAATTAAGATTGTTAGATAACGATCAAAAAAGTGTAAATGTAAGTAACAAGACATTTGTTCTCAACATAGTCGATCCGACTACATACTTAGTTATCAAAAACAAGACCGTCACCCTAGGTAATACGACTCAAAGTCAAGCAGGCAAGGTAGACTTTGCTTTAACTAGCACAGATATGTCAACAACTAATGCAGGACGTTTTATTTACAGTATATACGAACTAAACAGTGACTCATCAAAAACTATAATTTATAGTGATGATGATTATGATGCTGATGGTCAAATACAGATATTTGATGCACCATATGTTGGTTTTAGTGCAAGTACAGAAGTTACATTCAGTACTATGACTGCCTCTACAACCACTGATAATAGCTCCTACGCACTTGCACACGCACACTTAGACACAGACTCACTACATACTGCACAATATTATCTAGTAGGTTATACAGGCACCATTACGGTACAAATTACAGTTGATGCAGATCCAAGTTCGCTACTTGATAGTGATTGGGTTGATTTATCAAATACTACATATACTGCTCAGACAGGCAGTCAGTCAGTCAATTTTACAGGCAACTATACAGCAGTTAGATTTAAAAGTGTAAAAACTGCAGGAACTATAACAAAAGTCTTGTATCGTCCGTAACTCTGTGTTATAATCAGTTATTATGCAAAATACTATCCAAGATACATTGGTAGCACATCTACCTTCTAAAAAGAAAACAAGTTCAAGTAATTGGATTAGTTTTAGCGGACCTTGTTGCACACACAACGGAGAAAGTGCAGACAAACGAGGACGTGGAGGTGCGATTGCAAACGGAGATGGCAGTGTAAGTTACCATTGCTTTAACTGTGGTTATAAAGCAAGTTGGAAACCTGGTAGACCTGTAAGTTATAAACTTCGTAAGTTATTACAGTGGTTAGGTGCTGACGAGTCTACTATACGTGGGCTAACAATAGAAGCACTTCGTATAAAAGAAGTAACTGAAGAACTAAATCCAGTTGAAATAGAAAAAGAAGAAATAGTTTTTAAAACTAGGCCATTACCCGACGATAGTAAATCTATAATGGAATGGTTACAT
>Ga0209192_10000800_pt1 | contig 28079 bp, 28 predicted proteins | sample ArcticOcean_MG_C_11_FD_187433 | JGI IMG/M metagenome (GOLD analysis project Ga0209192, IMG submission 187433) | Marine microbial communities from western Arctic Ocean - ArcticOcean_MG_CB2_154 (SPAdes) (version 2) | ecosystem: Environmental > Aquatic > Marine > Oceanic | place: Arctic Ocean... | reverse complement strand
CGAAAGTAGAATCGACATATTCGTCTGCAATTATTGGGATTTTTCTATTTAATAGCGGTAACAACGCAAACTTACCTATATATTTTTTATACCTTTCATCATCTGGGTGCACCATTAATGCTGTGTCCCCTATCATCGTTTCTGGCCTAGTAGTTGCAACTGTCAGAAAAGTATCTGCATCGTCTGCCAAATGATAATTAATATGCCACAGTGACCCCTTTTCTTCTTCCTGAACCACTTCTAGATCAGAGACTGCTGTTTGCAGTTTTACATCCCAATTTACCAATCTTTTTCCTCGATAAATTAATCCCTCTCGATAAAGTTTAACGAATGCTTCAGTTACAGTTTTTGATAATCCTTCATCCATCGTAAATCGTTCTCGAGACCAGTCGGGTGATGTTCCCAACCTGCGCATTTGTTGTGTTATTTTTCCACCAGAAAATGCTTTCCAATCCCAAACTTTTTTAATAAACTCATCACGTCCCAATTCATGCCTTGAGATACCTTCTTGATCTAATTGTCTTTCAACAACAATTTGTGTTGCGATACCTGCATGATCTGTTCCGGGTTGCCATAGGGTGTTAGCTCCACTCATACGATGATAGCGAGTTAATGTATCCATTAGTGTTTGATTAAACCCGTGCCCCATGTGCAAAGAGCCAGTAACGTTAGGTGGGGGTAGCAATATAGAAAAACTTTTTGAGTTGTTTAAATCATCTCCCATATTATAGTAGCCTTCAGACTCCCAATACGTATACCATTTTTCTTCTATTTCTTTAGGGTTGAAAGATTTTGATAGTTCTCGTGTCATAATTTTTTATCTTGAATAATACTGAATTCTAGCATGTCAGAATAGACTCTGAGTCTAGAATTTTTAAACAGAACATACCTTGCAAGCTTTATCTTTTTTTATTCTTATATCTTTCCACACCATATCTTTTACATTAAGAAGTAACAATCTTCCCATTAACGAATTACCAAGATTTAAAATAACTTTCATAGCTTCTGCAGCCTGAGTTGCTCCAATAATTCCAACTATAGGCGAAAAAACTCCGTGATCAGAGCATCTTAATTCTAATTCACTTTTTGAATCAGGAAATAAACATTCATAACAAGGGCTGCTAATTTTTCTGAAGTCAAATACGCTAACTTGTCCCTCAAATTTAATTGCTGCGCCAGATATAAGGGGTTTTTTGAGATTAAATGCGATTTTATTTAAGGTATACCGAGTATCAAAATTATCAGAACAATCAATTATCACATCAACGTCTTTAGCTAGGTCGGTCATTTCCTGAATATTAAGCTTCTTGTTAATTGGAACAATAACGATTTCTGGGTTAACTGAGTTTAAAAATTTACTTGCCGATAGGGCCTTATTGACTCCAATAGATTTATCGTTATGGAGTATTTGTCTTTGAAGGTTAGAAACATCTACGTTATCAAAATCACAAATTGTGATCTTACCTATTCCTGATGATGCAAGATAAATAGATGCTGGCGAACCTAATCCGCCTGCTCCAATTATTAAGCAATGACTATTAAGTAATTTTTCTTGGCCAGCATATTCAATTTCAGGCAAGAGAATGTGGCGACTATATCTAAGTAATTGATTATCTTTCATATTAAAGGATTATCTGCATAACCAAATTATCATATCCTAAAAAGAAACTAAGGGGAAAAATGGGGTGGCTGATGGGGCTCGAACCCACGACAACTGGAATCACAATCCAGGACTCTACCAACTGAGCTACAGCCACCATATAAATTGGCCTGCCCGACAGGAATCGAACCTGTAACCCCCAGTTTAGAAAACTGGTGCTCTATCCGGTTGAGCTACGGGCAGCTAACTAATCAAATAAAGCGTATATCGGGCCTACCTTTATTCAGTATATTTATATTGGTCGGGGTGGAGAGATTCGAACTCCCGACATCCTGCTCCCAAAGCAGGCGCGCTACCAGGCTACGCTACACCCCGAACGCGCAAATATAGCTTAATTACTGCTTTTGGTCAAACTTGTTTTACAATTTTTATATTATACATTGGCAATTTTATTAATGTTTTTATAAGATAATCTTAATGTATTAATAATTTTAATTGATTTTGGATTCAATTCTATTCTGCTAGAATATTTATTTAATTATTCACAAATCTAATCTAATGTCAGCAAAAATAATTGATGGAAAAAGTATTGCAAATGATCTTTTAGATAAAATTCGCAATGAAATTTTAAACAGAGAATCTAATGGTATAAGAAATCCTTGTTTAGCCGTGATTCTTATTGGGGACAATCCTGCCTCCCACGTATATGTAAAGAACAAAAAACTCGCATGTGAAAAAGTAGGTATAAAGTCCTTATCTTATGATTTTAATGAGTCAATCACTGAAAATGAATTATTAAAATTAGTTAAAGATATTAATTTAAACACTGAAATTGATGGAATATTAATACAGTCCCCTCTTCCTGATCATATTAATGAGGATATTATAATTAATACTATAAACCCAAAAAAAGATGTTGATGGTTTTCATCCATTTAATATAGGTTTACTTGCCATAAGACAACCAAAGTTAAGATCTTGTACCCCATATGGTGTTATAAAGATGCTTAAAGCTTCAGATATTAATTTAGAAGGTCTAGATGCAACAATTGTGGGGGTTTCAAATAACGTTGGCCGCCCAATGGCATTAGAGTTATTAATGGAGAAATGTACTATTACTTCCTGTCATAGTAAAACAAAGAATTTAGAAGAAAAAGTTCGACAGGCAGATTTAGTAGTGGTTGCTGCTGGAAGGCAAAACCTTGTAAAAGGAGAATGGATAAAAAAAGGTGCAATTGTCATCGATATTGGAATAAATAGAGTTAATGGAAAATTAGTTGGTGATGTTGAGTTTAATATAGCAAGCCAAAATGCTTCTTACATAACCCCTGTTCCTGGTGGAGTTGGCCCAATGACTGTCGCAACACTTATGGAAAACACCTTAATAGCGCAAAAACTATTCTAAAGGGTTTCCATTAGAGCCTAAAAAGTGTAAAGTACCGCGATTATTTAAATTTAGGAATATGTTAATGGCTCAAAAGAAATCACTTATGCAAAAAGCAATAGACGCAGCTAAAAAAGTTGTAGCTAAACCAATTACCCCAAAAAAAGTAGCTAAAAAAGTTGTAGCTAAAAAATCAATTACCCCAAAAAAAGTAGCTAAAAAAGTTGTAGCTAAAAAATCAATTACCCCAAAAAAAGCAGGAGCATTAAAACAATTTAATTCATATACCCCTAAAGCAAATGAGAAATATATGAATAAATCACAATTTAAGCATTTTATAAAAATATTAAATGAATGGAAGCTTGAGCTAAGTAACGATATAGATAGAACGGTAAGTAATATGCAAGTAGAATTAACAGCATATGCAGACCCTAATGATAGAGCTAGCCAAGAGTCTGATATGGCACTTGAGCTTCGTAATCGAGATCGTGAAAGGAAGCTTATTAAAAAAATAGATGGGACTTTATTAAATATAAGTAATGATGAGTATGGTTATTGCAATGGATGTGGCGAAGAAATTGGATTAAACAGATTGTTAGCTAGGCCTACAGCGACATTATGTATTGATTGCAAAACTCTCGATGAAATTAGAGAGAAAAAAATGGCAAAATAAAAAAGCCCAGCTTAGCTGGGCTTTTTTTGCACATCTACCTTAGTCTTCTTTGACTTCCTCTTTCTTCGGTTCATCAGAAATTGGTGCCTCAATTAAAGCTTTTGCACTAACCCTAACTCTACCTTTATCATCTACCTCTATTACCTTTACTTTCACTGCATCACCTTCAGACAAATGATCTTTTACTGCTTTTATTCTTTCATGCGCAATCTGCGAAATATGAAGTAATCCATCTTTTCCAGGTAATAATGAAACTATAGCTCCAAAATCAAGAATCTTAATTACTTTACCATCGTAAATTTGATCTACTTCAACATCAGCAGTAATTTCTTTAATCCTACTTAATGCTGCTTCGCCAGATTCAGCAGTTGTACATGTAATTTTAACAAGCCCATCGTCGTCAATATCAATAGTAGCCCCAGTTTCTGCAGCTAACCCTTTAATTACTGCACCACCTTTACCTATTACATCTCTAATTTTGTCCGTATGAATTTTTATTGTAAGAATCTGTGGAGCAAATTTTGATAGACTCTCACGACTACCCTTAAGGGCTTTCTTCATTATTTTCAAAATATGATCTATCCCTTCTCGCGCCTGACTTAAAGCTACTTGCATAATTTCAGTCGTAATACCTGTAATCTTTATGTCCATCTGTAATGCAGTTATTCCGTTATCAGTACCGGCAACTTTAAAGTCCATGTCACCTAAATGATCTTCATCTCCTAAAATATCAGTAAGTACTGCAACTCTGTTACCTTCTTTAATTAACCCCATTGCTATGCCAGCAACATGGTCTTTTATTGGTACCCCGGCATCCATCATAGCCATAGTGCCGCCACAAACTGATGCCATAGAGCTAGACCCATTTGACTCCGTAATTTCTGAAACCAGTCTAATTGTGTAATCAAAATCTTCTTTATTAGGTAATGCAGCACTTAGTGCTCTTTTTGCTAGTTTCCCATGACCAATTTCTCTTCGTTTTGGAGTGCCTACTCTGCCTGTTTCGCCAGTAGCATAGGGGGGGAAATTATAATGAAGCATAAATCTATCTTTATACTCACCTTGAAGTGCATCGATAATTTGCTCATCTCGACCACCACCCAATGTTGCCACTACAATTGCCTGTGTTTCACCCCTTGTAAATAAAGCTGAGCCGTGAGCTCTTGGTAAAACTCCCGTCCTAATTTCGATAGGCCTCACTGTACGAGTATCTCTTCCATCGATACGTGGGTCGCCATCAAGAATTTTAGTTCTAACAATTTTAGCCTCTAAGTTATGAAACTCATCTTTTATTTGATTTAATTGGGTTGTGTTTGTTTGCTCTGTTACAAGTTCTTCTAAAACCTTATCTCTTATTACAGAAATTTTTTCAGATCGATCACCCTTTGACTTAATAGCAAAAGCCTTCTCTAAATCTTTGATTGCAATCTTTTCTATTTTATCAATTAATTTTTTATCTGCTTCAGGAGCAGCCCAGTCCCATGGATCTTTTGAAGCTTCTTTTGCTAATTCATTTATTAACTTAATCACTGGCTGCATTGCTTTATGGCCCTCTAGCACTGCATCAAGCATAACTTTTTCAGGCAACTCTTTAGCTTCAGACTCAACCATTAATACAGCAGAATCACTTCCAGCAACAACTAAATCAAGCTCACTTAATTCCATTTCAGTTTTAGAAGGATTGATTACAAACTTATCGTCAATATACCCAACTCTTGCAGCACCTACTGGTCCATGAAAAGGAATTCCTGAAATTGCTAACGCTGCAGAAGCCCCTATAATGGCAGGAATATCAGAATCAATTTCACTATCAGAAGACATCACTGTCACCACAATTTGTATTTCATTATAAAAATTGTCTGGAAATAGTGGTCTTAAAGGCCTATCTATAAGTCTACAAGTTAGAGTCTCTTTTTCACTAGGTCTGCCTTCCCTCTTAAAAAATCCTCCAGGAATCTTCCCTCCAGCATAATTCTTTTCTTGGTAATCAACTGTTAGTGGGAAAAATTCTTGGCCCTCTTTTGCTATTTTTCTTCCAACTGCAGTTACAAAAACTACGGTATCTCCATAACTAACCATTACGGCTCCATCTGCTTGACGGCCAATTTCTCCAGTTTCAATTGTTAGGTTATGAGCTCCATACTTAATACTTTTTTTAACTATGTTAAACATTTAATTTATCCTTTTATATTTTAAATTCATTATTCACTTCTTAACAATGAATACATTTTTAATAACAAAAAAGCCGACACAAACATAAAATGTATGTAATCGGCTCAAAATTTTGTTTACTTTTCTATTTTCTAAGACCGAGGCTTTTAATTAATCCTTGGTATCTCTCTAGACTTTCACGTTTTAAATAATCAAGAAGTTTCCGTCTCTGACTAACAAGCGCAAGTAGACCTCTTCGTGAATGATGATCTTTAGCATTGGTTTTAAAGTGCTCTGTCAAATAAGTTATACGATCTGTCATTAATGCAACCTGAACCTCAGGCGATCCCGTATCTTTTTTAGCTATCTGATATTTCTCTACAATTCTTGCTTTTTCTATAGCAGTACTAGTCATTCAAATTCTCCTATTACAGAACCGCACATTTTAGCGGCATTTTAGTAATTTAACAATATCTTTTTAAATCAATTTTTTAAAGATTTTAACCGTTTAGCTTTTAAATTTTCTGTTTCATCAATTTCGCCTAATCCAATAAAGTCATTGTTAACCCCATATAATCTATATAAGCCTGGAATCTTTCTTTTTTGTTCTATTATCTTTCCATCTTTTATAGCATTTTCTTCATTAAAGCTTAATATTATCTTCTCATATTTATTCAACAATTCTTCAGGTAGCAATAAAAGCTGACTCCTTTCTTCTCCTTTTGTTTTTTCAATCTTTTCTATATTTAAGGCGCTTTTAATACTAAAATTTCCAATATTCGTTCGCCGCAGGCCAATTAAATAGGCTCCGACATTTAATTGAGCTCCGATATCTTCAGCTAATGTTCTTATATACGTTCCTTTTGAGCATTCTATTCTAAGCCTTAGCTGATCTCCTTCATAATCTAGTAATTCAATTGTATATATATTAATTTTACGCTTAGATCTAGGTATATCAATTCCCTCTCGAGCGTATAAGTAAAGGGGTTTACCTTGATATTTCAGTGCGGAATACATTGGAGGAAGTTGCTCAATTGTCCCAATAAATTGTTGTAGTACTTTTTTTATCTCATTAATAGAAGGCATTCTATCTATATTTTGTTTGATTATCTCGCCCTCCATATCTCCTGTAGAGCTTTTATATCCCAATCTTATTAGTGCTTCATAAGTTTTATCTGCGTTCAATAAGTAACTTGAAAACTTGGTAGCTTCTCCTAAACATATTGGTAGCAAGCCTGTTGCCATTGGATCAAGTGTTCCTGTGTGGCCAACTTTTTTAGCAGAAAATAAAATTTTTATTTTCGATACTAACTGATTGGAAGAAAGTCTAAGTGGTTTATCAATAAGTAAAAGTCCATCGACATCAAATTTAAGTCGTTTAAATTGCATTATTTTATTTTTGAGGAGGCAACACAGAATCTAATAATTTTGAAATTTTCATACTTTCATCTACCGTCTTATCGTAAACAAAATGTAACTTAGGGATGCCTCTTGTCGTCATTCTTTTTGACAGCTGAGATCTAAAAAATGACATGGACCTATTGATACCTTTAAAGATTTCTTCATCATATTCAGCAGAAATGATATATATTTTGGCATGTTTCAAACATGGTGATACTTCAACATCTAATATAGTTAACATTCTTAAAGCGGGGTCTTTACTTTCCGTTTGCAACAAATTGGCTAACTCTTTTTTTATTTGCTGGCTAATTCGATCACTTCTAGGGTAATCTTTTGGCAATTTATAGCTTCCTAGGCACCTGAACTAGCTCATAAACTTGAACTTTATCTCCAACCTCAATATCATTAAAGTTTTTCAAAGCTAAGCCGCATTCTATATTTGCCTTAACTTCTTTAACGTCATCTTTAAATCTTTTTAAAGAATCTAATTCCCCTTCAAATACAATCTCGCTATCTCTTAAAAGTCGGATATTTGAATTTCTTCTTATTACTCCTTCTAAAACGAAGCACCCAGCAATATTTCCAATTTTAGATGCTTTGTATATTTCTCTAATTTCAACAAGTCCAAGAATATTTTCTTTTTGTTCTGGAGCTAACAAGCCGCCTAATGCAGCTTTAACTTCATCAACTGCTTCATAAATAATACTATAATTCCTCATATCAACTTCTAAGTTGTTAGCTAATTTTCTCGCCCCACTATCAGCTTTAACATTAAAAGCAATAATTACTGCATTAGATGCAGACGCTAAATTTATATCGGACTCATTCACGGCCCCGATTGCCGAATGAATTACATTGACCTTTACCTCTTCTGTCGAAAGTTTCTCTAAAGATTCAGCTAAGGCTTCAGCTGAGCCTTGAACATCTGCCTTGATTATTAAAGGTAAAAATCTAACCTCAGCCTCTGTCATTTGATCAAAAACATTTTCTAATTTTGAAGCTTGTTTTGCTAGTTTTACATCTCTAAATTTACCCTGCCTAAATAAAGCAATTTCGCGTGCCTTTTTCTCATCACTTAAAACAATAAATTCATCACCAGCTTTTGGTACTTCTGAAAGCCCAATTACCTCAACAGGAATTGATGGTCCAGCCTCTTTTAAATCTTTACCAACCTCATCTAGTATTGCTCTAATCCTTCCAGATGCATTTCCTGCTAACAAACTATCACCTTTTCTAATAAAGCCTGATTGAACTAATAAAGTCGTTACTGGGCCTCTTCCTTTATCCAATCTTCCTTCTATAACAATCCCTTTGGCAGGTGTATTAATTGGTGCTTTTAATTCTAATATTTCAGCCTGTAAAAGAATTGCATCTAATAAATTATCGATTCCTTGACCAGTTTTTGCTGAAACCTCCACAAACATTGAGTCTCCGCCTAGATCTTCTGGAATAACTTCCTGAGCTAATAATTCATTCTTAACCTTTTCAGAATTAGCTTCAGGTTTATCAACTTTATTGATCGCAATAATTAATGGAACGCCAGCAGCTTTTGAATGATTTATTGCTTCAATAGTTTGTGGCATAACTCCGTCATCAGCAGCAACAACCAAAACAACTATATCGGTTGCTTTCGCACCGCGAGCTCGCATTGCTGAAAAAGCTTCATGCCCAGGTGTATCTAAAAAAGTTGCTACGCCCTTTTCAGTCTCAACATGATATGCACCGATATGTTGAGTAATACCTCCAGCTTCTCCAGATGCAACACGTGAGGTTCTAATAAAATCTAATAAAGATGTTTTTCCATGGTCCACGTGTCCCATTACAGTTACTACAGGGGGTCTTGATTCGATTTCCGGCACAAGGCGGCTCTCATCACTGTCCAGAAGTGACTCAGGATCATTTTCTTTTGCAGCTTGAGGATTATGGCCCATCTCCTCTACTAAAATCATTGCTGTATCTTGATCGAGAACTTGGTTTATAGTTACCATCATCCCCATACCCATTAAAGACTTAATAAGCTCAGAAGCTTTAATGGCCATTTTATGTCCCAGATCTCCAACTGAAATTGTCTCTGGAATCAAAATATCTTTTACAATTGGCTCACTGGGAGCAACAAAATTTAATTCTTGATCTGCCTCCACATTCCTATTTTTATTTCTTGGCTGTCTCCATCCAGAATTATTATTTCCAGAGCGATTTTTTATTGGTCTTTTCTTTATAGTTCTGTCAACCCAATCTTTTTTTGTAGCTTTTTTAGCTTTTACAACTTTTACATCTGCTTTTGCTGCTGGACGATGTAAAGTTCCTTCTTGCGGCGCCTCATTTTTCTTTTCTGCCGAATCTTTCTTTTTTTGTATATCTGCTGCTTGTGCATCAGCTAATGCAGCATGTCTTTTTGCCTCTTGATCTCTTATATTCTTCTGGTTATCATCAACCACTTCTGCAGGCTTTATTATTTCATTTTCAACAAGCGCTTCGGTATTTTTCTCTTTGGCTTGCTCAGGTTTAACAATAGTTCTTTTTTTTCTAACCTCTACTTGAATTGTTCTTGCTCTCCCTTCACTATCTGTTTTCCTTATTTGTGTATTTTGTTTTCTTGTTAGTGTAATTTTAGACTTTGGGCGAAGAGATGCGCCATGCTCAGCCCTTAGATAAGCTAATAAAGCAGATTTATCTTCTTCCTTAAGCTCATCTGAAGCGTTCGACTTATCTACCCCAGAACTTTTTAATTGCTCAAGTAATAAATTTATCGGCAAGCCTAATTCGCTAGCAAACTCTTCTACGTTAGATTTTCCCATTAATGCTCCACAAATTATTTAAACGAACCATGGTGCGCGTGCTGTCATTATTAATGTTTTGGCTTTTTCTTCATCCATCTTAACTAATTCAATTAATTCATCTACAGCTAATTCTGCCAAGTTCTCCATAGTTATTATTTCCTTTGAAGCCAAAAGTTTGGCTGTATCAGAGTCCATACCATCCATGCCTAAAAGATCAGCTGCAGGCTCAGATATTTTTTCTTCTGTTGCAATAGCTGCTGTAAGAATTACTGCACTTGCCCTAGACCTTAATTCATTGACAGTTTCTTCATCAAAAGCCTCAATTTGTGCCATTTCTTCAATTGGAACATATGCTATTTCTTCCAAAGAAGAAAAGCCTTCCTTAACAAGAATGTCTGCAACGTCTTCATCAACATCAAGTTTTTCTATAAATAATTGACTTGAAGACGTATATTCTTCTTTCGTTTTTTGATCGGATTGCTCTTCAGTAAGTATATTTAATTCCCAGCCTGTTAATTCGGATGCGAGTCTGATATTTTGTCCATTTCTTCCGATTGCTTGCGCCAATTGATCTTCTGCTACAACCAAATCCATACTATGCTTATCTTCATCCACAACAATACTTGATACTTCTGCAGGGGCCATTGCATTAATAACAAATTGAGCTGGCTCTATCGACCACAATACAATATCAACTCTTTCTCCTGCTAATTCACTAGTTACAGCTTGCACTCTCGAACCTCTCATTCCAACACATGTACCAACTGGATCGAGCCTTTGGTCATTTGCCTTAACAGCAATTTTTGATCTTAAACCCGGGTCTCTAGCTGCAGCCATAATTTCAAGTAGGCCCTCTTCTATTTCTGGGACTTCTAACTCAAACAATCGAATTAAAAATTCTGGAGCTATTCTCGATAGAATTAACTGAGGTCCCCTAGCAGTTTCATCAACCTTCATTAAAATTGCCCGTACGCGATCATTTATTCTTAAATTTTCTTTTGGTATCATTTGATCGCGAGGTAAAATCGCATCTAGCCTGCCAATTTCAATAACACCGTTACCTCTTTCCATTCTTCTAATTTGGCCAGATATTAACTTTTCGTCTTGCTCTAAAAAATCTTTAAGAATTTGTTCTCGCTCAGCTTCTCTAACTTTTTGTAAAATAACTTGTTTTGCAGCTTGGGCCCCTATTCTCCCAAATGCTTCAGAGGGAATTAATTCTTTAATAAGATCGTTATTAGCCTTTCCTTTAGATTTTTCATCCTCAATGGAAAGCTCAGCCTCTGGATTTTCAATCTCCTCTTCAGGCAATATTGTCCAACATCTAAAGGTCTGGTATTCCCCGGTTTCTTGATCAATCTCTACTCGAATATCTACCCCAACATCCTGCTTCTTCTTTGTAGCAGATGCCAAAGCTAACTCCACTGCTATAAAAATTACTTCTCTAGCCACATTTTTTTCATGCGCGAGAGCATCTACTAATAACAATATTTCACGACTCATTTAATATTCTCCGGTCATACGTTTAACTAAAAATCTGGGTCTAAGCGGGCCTTCTCAATATTATCTAATCCAATTTTAACTAAAGCATTGTTGAATTCTATTAAAATTAAATCTCTCTCTATGCCTTGCAAAATCCCCGCAAAATTTCTTCTTTCTTCAATAGGTGTCCGAGTTTTTACCTTAATCTTTTCACCTTTAAATCTTTCAAAGTCTTTAAGCTTTTTAAGCACTCTGTTTGTCCCTGGGGATGAAACCTCCAATCTATCGAAACTTATATCTTCTTCTACCGTTAAAATAAGCTTAAGTTGGTTAGTTACGCCAACACAATCTTCAATGGTTATTGAGTTCGGTTTATCTATAAATATTCTCAGTAATTCCCCTCTATTAATTATTTCGAGATCGACTAATTCATAACCCAACTTGGAAACATTTTTTTCAATTAACGCTTCAAGATCAATAGCCAATTTATAATTCCTTATTTAAAATAAAGGTCCCAACAACAAAAAAGGGCCATAGGCCCATTAATAATTGCGAATTATATCAATAAATTCAATAAATTGAAAGAATAAGTTGCCCCTCTAAGTGTTAATTTTGGCAAATTTTCTTTTACCAACCTGAATTGTAAAACTTTTGCCTTTAACGGCAATAAATTTTGAGTCTGATATTTTTTCTCCATTAATTTTAATTCCTCCGCCTTTAATCAATCTAATGGCTTCTGAGGTACTTGACACCAAATTTATTTGTTTAAGTAATTGAGGAATATTTACGCCACCAGGCTCAGCAACTGATAATGAGTGCTCTTCAATATTTTCAGGAATATTGCCTTTAGCCCTTAAGTTAAAGTTTTTTTCAGCCTCATTAGATGCATTTTCATCATAAAGACGGCTTACAATCTCTTTTGCAAATTCAACCTTAATATTTTTTGGATTTTCTCCTTCGTCAACCCTCTTTCTCCAAGATTTTATTTGATCCAATGAGTTTAAAGATAATAAATCGATATATCGCCACATTAAGTCATCAGATAAAGATAATAACTTTGCAAACACTATTTCAGGCGGCTCATTAATACCAATATAATTTTTTGAAGATTTGGACATCTTTTGAACGCCATCTAAACCCTCAAGAAGCGGCATAGTTATAATGCATTGAGGATTTTGACCGAAATGCTTTTGTAATTCTCTCCCCATTAATAAATTAAATTTCTGGTCAGTACCACCAATCTCTATATCAGATTTCAATGCAACCGAATCGTAACCTTGAAGCAATGGATACAAAAACTCATGAATCGAAATTGGTTGATTAGCTTTATATCTTTTTGCAAAATCGTCTCTTTCTAACATTCTTGCAACAGTATGAGTTGAAGCAAGCTTAACAATGCCTGAAGCTCCCAAATCATTAAGCCATTTTGAATTAAAAACAATTTTTGTCTTAGATTTATCTAATATTTTAAAAACTTGCTCTGAATACGTTTCGGCATTTTCTTTAACATCCCCCTCAGACAATGGTGGTCGTGTTACATTTTTACCAGTTGGGTCGCCTATCATTCCTGTAAAATCCCCAATCAAAAAATATACTTCGTGGCCTAAATTCTGAAATTGCCTTAATTTGTTTAGCAAGACGGCATGTCCCAAATGAAGATCTGGTGCAGTTGGATCAAACCCTGCTTTAATCTTAAGGGGTAAATTTTTTTTTAGTTTTTCAAGTAACTCGGATTCAAGTAAGATTTCATCAGAGCCTTTTTTAATTATTTCTAACTGTTCTTTTATATCCACTATTTCATCTCATAATTTAATTTAATTCAATTCTATCGTAATTATAGACTTAAAATAATTAGACTTTTATTATTTCAAATACTTGAATTAAAAAATAAATAGCTCACAATTAAAATTATGAAGAATTTATCCCTATTTTTTGGTGTCATGTCTGGAACAAGTTTGGATGGAATTGATATTGTTTTAATTAATCAGATTAACAAAAGTATAAAAATAATCGATTTTATTCACATGTCCTATAATATAAAAATAAAGCAAGACTTCCTTGAACTTCATTCAGGCCAGAATTCTGATCTTGAACATTCAATTCAGTTATCTCTTTCTCACGCAAAAATTACAGCAAAAGGTATTAATAAGATACTTAAAAAAAATAAACTCAATTCTAAAGATGTTAAATGTATTGGTTACCATGGACAAACAATTCGACATTATCCCGAACGCGGTTACTCTGTTCAACTAGGTAATCCAAATCTTTTAGCTGAACTAACTGACATTACCGTTGTTTCTGACTTTAGAAATAGAGATATTGTTGCTGGTGGGCAAGGAGCTCCTCTTGTTCCAGCTTTTCATAATGAATTCTTTTTTAAAAAAAATAAAAATAGAGTGATTATAAATATTGGAGGGATAAGTAATATTACCTACCTACCAATTAATCAAAATATAATTGGTTTTGACTGTGGTCCTGGAAACATTTTATTGGACCATTGGATTAAACTTCAACTTAATAAAAATTTTGATAATTTAGGGACATGGGCAAAATCAGGAAAAATAATTGAAGACTTACTACTTAACTTCCAAAAAGATTCATTCTTTAAAAAACGGCCTCCAAAAAGTACTGGTAGAGAGTTATTTAATATCGATTGGCTTAATAAATTTAATATTAAAAATTACCCTATTGAAGATATTCAAAGAACTCTCTTAGAATTAACCGTGGTGACAATTAATGAGTCAATTAAAAATTTTTGCTCTAGTGTAGACGAGATATATATTTGCGGTGGTGGTAGTAAAAATAAATTTCTAATCGAGAGACTTGAAAGAATTACTGGAGTAACTATTAATACTACTGACAAACTCAATATCCCCACCCAACAAGTAGAGGCTATTGCATTTGCTTGGCTTGCAAAAAAATGTATTCGAAAAGAATCTAATAACTCACCTACTATTACTGGGTCTTCGGGCCCTAGAATTCTCGGCTCAATCCATTATTCCTAAAATTCTTTAGGTTAGGTATAATACGCAAACTTAATTGATACATTAATTATATATAAAACGTATGGCTAAATTAAAAGCAAAATTAATAATTCATGACAAAGAAATTGATCTTCCAATTATGGAGGGATCAATGGGTTATCCTGCAGTTGATATTAGCTCGTTACATGCAAATGCAGTTAAAACATTTGACCCTGGATTTTCATCTACAGCAGAATGCTCATCAGCGATAACCTTTGTTGATGGGGGTAAAGGTGAGTTACTTCATAGAGGCCACCCAATCGAACAATTAGCTGAAAAATGTGAATATTTAGACATCGCTTTTTTACTTTTTAACGGTGAATTACCGAATTCACGAGAAAAAACAAGTTATGTGAATTCAATTAAAGAACACAGCTTACCCCATGATCAGTTGAATAATATATTTCGAGGGTTTAGGCGAGATGCACACCCTATGGCGGTTATGGTTGGGGTAGTGGGTTCAATGTCTGCATTCTATTTTGATGAAACTATGAAAGTTGATAATCAAAATCATAGAAGATTATCTGCTCAAAGGCTAATTGCCAAAGTTCCAACAATTGCTGCGTGGAGTTATGCCTATAGTCAGGGGCGCCCTTTTGTTTACCCTAAAGATGAGCTTAGTTATTCTGAAAATTTTCTTAACATGATGTTTTCTACCCCCAATACTAAATACTTACAAAATCCAATTATTTCCAGAGCATTTGAAAAAATTCTTATTTTACATGCTGACCATGAACAAAATGCATCAACTTCTACTGTCAGACTGGTTGGGTCATCAGGAGCAAATCCTTTTGCTTGTATTGCAGCTGGAATTGCATCTCTATGGGGACCGGCCCATGGTGGAGCAAATGAAGCAACCCTAAAAATGCTTAGTGAAATTAGAAATGAGGGACGGATTAATGAATATATTAAAAGAGCTAAAGATAAAACAGATTCATTTCGCCTGATGGGCTTTGGCCATCGTATCTATAAGAATAAAGATCCGAGAGCTATTATTATGAAAGCCACATGTCATGAAGTATTAGACGAGCTAGGCCTTAGAAATGACCCTTTATTTAAATTGGCACTCAAATTAGAGCAAATTGCTCTTGAGGATGAATATTTTGTTAAGAAAAAATTATATCCGAACGTTGATTTTTACTCTGGCATTGTAATGAGTGCGTTAGGAATTCCAAATTCTATGTTTACAGCAGTATTTGCCTTAGCTAGGACAGCTGGTTGGGTTGCTCATTGGAATGAGATGATACTCAATGAAGATTCAAAGATAGGAAGACCAAGACAAATTTACACAGGAAAGCTTAGGAGAGACGTTCCTAATCTTTAAGCAGAAAAAGAAGACCCACAACCACAAGTAGTTGTCGCATTAGGGTTCTTAATTACAAACTGAGACCCTTGAACATTATCTTGATAGTCAATTTCGGCTCCATTTAAATACTGCAAGCTCATTGGATCTATTAACAAAGTTACTGAATCCTTTACAACTTGCGTGTCATCTTCATTAATCGCTTCCTCAAATGTAAACCCATACTGAAAACCAGAACATCCGCCACCGCTTACAAATACTCTTAATTTAAGATCAGGGGATCCTTCCTCTTCAATTAATGCTTTAACTTTACTTACTGCATTATCTGTAAAATTAACTGGCGTTGGTATTATCATTTCAGATGTCATTTATTCTCTCCAATTATCTTATCTTTTTTAAATGGTAACTTTTTTTGTACTTTATTCGTTTGAGCTTTAATTATCTGCTTCAACTCTCCATTTACTTTTGCCCCTGCATGTATCTCTATTTCATTGTACTCTATGTTTCCTTTAATAATAGAAGTAGGTTGCAATTCTAAATAATCATAGCATGTAACATTTCCTATGACCTCACCTGCAATAATAGCTGTTTCAACTATAACACTTCCTTTTATTCTGCTATATTCCCCCATAATAAGTGTTCCACCAGAGTCCTCTACAACTGTTAAGTCGCCATAAATTTTGCCGTCTAACCTTATTCCGCCAGAGTATGAATAATTTCCTTTGATAACATTGTCTTTATCTATCAAAGTATCTATAGACCCTAATTTCTTTTTTTTCTTAAAGATCATAAATTATTTTCTTTTCCCCACAACTTTCTCATAAAATAAAATACTTTCTTTTAAGTTAGTATTTTCTTCTTTTGCCTCTTTCAAGCCTTTGGAAATTTTTTCATAAGATATTTGAGACATTTGCAATTCCAACTTTAATTCAAGGAGTTCTTTTTCTTGCTTAACATTATATTGTTGCAATTCATCTATTTTAAGTAAAAAATTAATGGATTTCCCACCATCAACATAATAATATGTACAAGCAAACCCAATAGAAACAAAAAAAATACAAGCCACTAAATAATTAGGCCAAACACTTCCTGTCCTTATTCTAGCTGTATTTCTAGTTAATTTGTAATTTCTTTTTTTTGATATATTTTGCATTTTTTAAGGTACTAAAGGAATTAAGTGTATTCCGAGAGTTTCTTCCCAACCCATCATAATATTCATATTTTGAACTGCCTGCCCCGCTGCTCCCTTCATCAAATTATCTATAACAGACAAAATTACCAATTGCTTAGTATCAGGCACTTTGAAAAATGATATTCTGCACATATTAGAAGATCTTACAGATTTAATTTCGGGGCATGAATTTGCTTCCATAACATCGACGAATGGCTCTTTTTCATAAAATTTATTAAAAATAACTGACGCATCAAAATCTTTAATACAGTTAACGTATATTGTAGCGTGAATACCTCTGACTATAGGCAAAAGATGAGGCACAAACAAAAGTTTAGCTTTCCCCAACGATGAATTCAGGCTTAAATTTTCTTCGATTTCTGGTTGATGCCTATGCCCCTTCAAAGAGTAAGCTTTAAAATTTTCACTCGCCTCTGACATCAAAAGATCAGCTTTATTTTTTTTACCAGCCCCACTAATTCCTGACTTTGCATCAGCTATTATTGACAATGGATCTATTAAGCCCTCTTTTAATAATGGAATTAAAGCCAATTGAATTGCTGTGGGATAACATCCTGGGTTAGCTATAAGCTGAGCATTCTTAATTTTTTCCCTATTTACTTCTGGAAGTCCATAAACAGCTTTTGGTAAAATATCAGGGCATTTATGTGGCATTTCATACCATTTCTCCCATTCTTTTATATTTTTAATCCTAAAATCTGCTGCTAAATCAATAATTTTAATTCCATTATTTAATAAATCTTTAGCATATTCCATTGCAACCCCGTTAGGGGTTGCAAAAAACACTAAATTTGATTCTTTTAAATCAATCTCGTCGGGACTTGTAAACCTATGATTTAATACACCCCTTAAGGAGGGATAAACTTCATAGACATGCCTACCCGCATCATTTCTAGAGGTAATATGGTGTATATCAACATTAGGATGTAGCGATAGTATCCTTAATAATTCAATACCGGTATAGCCGGAACCACCTACAATACTTACTTTTATTTTTTCATCCATATCTTCAACTATTCTACATTGTTAATTATTAATCTAGTTTAAAAAAAAAGCCGCTATAAGCGGCTTTTTCTAGTTCAAAAAATTTATCGTTTTGAAAACTGTTTCGCGCGCCTTGCTTTTCTTAACCCAACTTTTTTACGCTCAACTTCACGGGCATCACGTGTTACGTATCCTGCTTTAGATAGCTCAGGCTTAAGTTCAATATCATAATCCATTAAGGCTCTTGTAATTCCATGTCTTACAGCACCAGCTTGTCCGGATTCACCCCCACCAATAACATTAACTTTAATATCAAATGTTGCAGTATTATTAGTTAATTCCAATGGCTGCTTCATGATCATTTGAGAAGTGAATCTTGAAAAATATTCGGCCATAGGCTTATTGTTAATCACAATATTTCCTTTACCAGGCTGAATAAATACTCTCGCTATAGAGCTTTTTCTTCTTCCTGTACCGTAATAATATTTACCTATCATTGAATATATCCTGTAATTATAAAGTTATTGGTAATGGCTGTTGAGCCGAATGATTATGATTGCTTCCAGCAAAAACCTTCATCTTCTTTACCATAGCATAGCCTAAAGGTCCTTTAGGCAACATGCCTTTGACTGCTTTTTCTAAAGCTCTGCCTGGAAATTTTTCTTGCATCTTTTTAAAATTTGTTGAATAAAGGCCACCAGGAAAGCCAGAATGTCTGTGGTAAATTTTACCATCTGCCTTATTTCCAGTAACTTTTAACTTCTCTGCATTAATGACAACAATATAATCTCCAGTATCAACGTGAGGGGTATAAATAGCCTTGTGCTTCCCTCTTAACCTATGAGCAATTGCACTTGCAAGTCTCCCTAGAGTTGCATCAGTAGCATCTACTAATAGCCAGTCTCTTTTAACTTCGTGTGATTTAGCTGAAAATGTTTTCATTTTATTTAAAGTACCAATTTTGCATTAAAAAAATTAAGATGCGAATTTTAGTCTATTTTAGGCCTGTATGTCAATTTTTTTCCTGATCAAACTACATTTTTACATTTGGGAGAAAAATCCTGCAAATATTATAAAGCCAACATAATGATTCCTTAGGAATGCTTTAAAATTTTTTTTTGGTTCCATATGTCTACCTTCAAAACATCCGTACATTGAAACTATAATAGCTAAACCCAATAAAATATAAAAACTAATAGTAAATTCTTTCAAAATTCCAATAATAGACAAACCTAAAAACATTAAAAAGTAACTTAGCGTAACCATCAAGATAATTTTATTATTAAATGTTAATGGAGCAGAATGAATATTTAATTTCTTATCGTCTTTCATATCAGTAATTGCATAATGAGAATCATAAGCAAACACCCAAAAAATATTTGATACAAATAAGATTTGAGCCTCTAAAGGAATAGTGTTTTTAATCGCTGAAAAAGCCATTAATATTCCAAAGCCAAAAGTAATTCCAAGATATAGTTGAGGAATAGAAAAAAAACGTTTAGTAAAGGGATAGGTTAATAAAAATAAAAGTGCCACAAAAGAAATCGAAATAGTTAAATAATTTAATTGCATTACAAGAACAAAAGAGAATAATAATAATATTAGCAGTAATATAGCTGCATCTTTAGTACTTACTAAGCCAGATGTAATTGGTCTATCTTTTGTTCTTTCTACAAAAGAATCTAGATTGCGATCGGCTAAATCATTTGCAACACATCCTGCAGACCTCATTAAAATTGTCCCTAATATAAAAATAACTAATATTTTTATATTAGGGATTCCTTCTGAAGCTAGAAAAATGGCGCAAAGTGTAGGCCATAACAATAAAAATATACCGATTGGTTTATTAATTCTAGTTAAATTTACTAAAGTATTAAATTTATTCATCTAAATAATCTAACTTCTCAAAGTTATTGAAAAAAACCTCGGTTAACACTGCTTTTTCATTTTTATTCTTAAAGGTTGATTGTCTTGTCGCAAGTATTTTAGTGTTTTTTAGATTCAACTTCTTAATTTTTTTCGAAAAGTTATCATTGTTAGATGGTTTCTTGAACTTAAATTTTGAACGTATTATAATTTTTTTTTCGAATACAATATCTGCCAATGGCTTATTGTTCAATTTTTTTATTTTATGCCAAAACCCTCTTAAATATTTAGAAGGTAATACAGTTCTTGCATACATGATTGGTGACTTGTCTGCATAAATTAAAACCTCTCTAAGATACAAATGCTCTGACTTTATATTATCAAATATCTCCTTCTCATTAAGAAAAATATTACTCCCCCTTGTTTCAACAGGAATGATTTCAAGTTTTGCAATATTTCTAATGCGATAACTTAAAGATTTCGTATCTAAAAGCCAATACTTTAATTTGCTATTTATTTGAATATTTTTATTCCACATTATTTTTTTATGACCTTCCTACATCTTGATAGTTTCTATGCCAACGATTGACATGCATTGATACATCTTTAGGTTTTTTCTCTAAAAGAAAATCTGCATCTATCTTTGCAATATTTAATAGTTCATGATCGCGATCTAAGTCGGCAATTCGTAAAGAAGGTATTCCACTTTGTCTTAATCCTAAAAGCTCTCCTGGTCCCCTTAATTTTAAGTCCTCCTCGGCAATCTTAAAGCCATCAATATTTTCATATATAACTTTTAATCTCTGTTTGGCGATATCAGATAGTTTCTTTTTATATAGTAAAATACAAATACTTTTTTTATCGCCTCGACCAATTCTTCCCCGTAACTGATGTAATTGTGAGAGCCCCATTCTTTCAGCATTCTCTATAACCATCAATGTCGCATTAGGAATGTCTACCCCTACTTCAATAACAGTTGTTGCTACTAAAATTTGAGTCTTATTCTTTTTAAATCTCTCCATAATTTCTTTTTTATCGTTTGAAGGGAGACGTCCATGAATTAACCCCACTTTGTGCTTAACAAAATATTTTGATAAATCTAGAAATGTTTGCTCAGCGGTTTCAAGTTGCAAAGTTTCACTCTCTTCAATTAATGGGCATACCCAATAAATCTGATTGCCGTTTAAACAGTGCTGATTGATTGTATCTAATATTTGACTTCTTTTTTCACTTGAAAAAACCTTTGTGGTTATAGTTTGTCTGCCTGGAGGCATTTCATTAATAATTGATATATCCATATCTGCGAAATAATTCATTGCTAATGTTCTAGGTATTGGTGTTGCGCTCATCATTAGCTGATGAGGTTCAAAATCTTTATTTGACTCACTTTTTTTCTTTAAGGCTACTCTTTGTCTTACTCCAAAACGATGTTGTTCGTCAATAATATAAAATCCAATATTTTTATAATCTACTCTTTCTTGAATCAATGCATGTGTTCCAACAATTAATTTTGCTTCCCCACTTTTTATTTTTTCGTATGATATATTTTTTAATTTAGGCTTCATACTCCCTGTTAATAATTCAACATGAATGGCGAGCTTAGTCAGCCAGTAGTTTAATTTTTCAAAATGTTGCTCTGCTAGAATCTCAGTTGGTGCCATAAATGCAACTTGGAAACCAGAATTTATTGCTTGTAAAGCAGCCATTACTGCAACTACTGTTTTGCCACTGCCCACATCACCTTGAAGCAATCTATACATTGGGTAGCTTTGATTTATATCATTCCTAATTTCTAAGAATACTGATTGTTGTTGATTTGTTAATTTAAACTCTAAATTATTTAAGAATTTTTTTTGAATACTATCTGAATATAAAATTGCTTTAGATTTGTAAGATTTATTCTCATGATATTTGCCACGAAAAAAAAATTGATGAGTAAGCAATTCATCATAAATTACTCTTTGATGGAAAATACTCTTTTTTTTATCAAATAATTCTTTCTCGTATTCTTTACTTGGCTTATGAATTAATTCCAATGCTTCTAATAATGATGGAAGATTTTTTTCTCGATATAAATTTCCAAAATAATCAGGATACTGTTCATTTAGATTTTCTTGTTTAAAAACTTTTTGTACTAATTTAAAAATTAACTTCTGAGATAGCCCTTCAGTTGCCTTATAAACAGGGGTATAAAAATCTTTAAGTGGTGTATCTATTGATATAAATTCATATTTAGGATGAACCATTTCGAATAAAAATGAATTCGATTTTATCTCGCCATAAACTCTTAAAATCTTACCTTCTTTAAATTGCTTTATCTGGCTTGAATAAAAATTTATAAATCTTAACTTTAAATCACCAGATACATCTTGCACATAAACAGTTAAATTTTTCCTTGGTCGGTATGAAACTTCTATGCTAATTATTTTAGCTTCAATTTGACACATGGATCCTGGTCTTATATCTTTTATTAAATCAATTTTTGTTTCATCTACGTATCTGAGAGGGATATGAAGAAGCAAATCAAGTGAATTTAAAATACCTAATTTCTTCAATTTTTTTGACTGTATTTCTGTAAATATTTGTTTTGGCAATTTAAATAATTACCTATTTACTCTAAAACTAAAAATCCATCAGCCTCAACTAAAGATCCTTTTGGAAGAGATGCAACTCCTATTGCTGCCCTTGCTGGGAATGGCTCTGTAAAATAAGTCTTCATAATTTCATTTACTAAAGCAAAATGTGATAAATCAGTTAAATAAATATTTAATTTAGCTACGTCATCAAAGCTAGCATCTGCCGCCTTTATAACTTCGCCTAAATTTTCAAATACTTGTTTGATTTGTGCTTGAATACCTTCTACTAATTCCATAGTGTTTGGATTTAATGGTATCTGCCCAGATAAAAAAACTATATTCCCTTTACGAATTGCTTGGCTGTAAGGCCCAATTGCTTCGGGTGCATTTTTTGAATTTATAGCTATTTTTTTCATTAATTATTTCCTTAATTTAATGTAATGATTTAACACGATTAATTTTATTAATTTTTGAGATTTTTCTCAAGTTTCTTATCAATTCTGCTAAATGTATGCGGTTCTTTACTTGAACTATAAGCCTTAAAGTTGAAAAATTACTTCCATCGCCGTCATCAACAGAAATATTGTCTATATTAGCTTCCGAGTCTGCGATAATAGAAGTAATTTTGGCCAATATCCCACGCTCATTTATTACCAGTAAATTTAAACTAACATTAAAGTAGACATCTGGGTTTGGCTCCCATTCAACATCAAGCCATTTATCATGATCTAATTTTAAGTTTCGAATGCCTGGACAATCATGCGTGTGAATTATCAACCCTCTATCTTTATTAATAAATCCTAATATTGGGTCCCCAGGTATAGGGTGGCAACAGATTGCTAGCTTTATAGCCATACCCTCAGATCCTTTAATAGTAATAACATCTAAAAATTTTGTTTGTTTGTTCGTTTGTCTAGTGCCATCTATTATATTCGTTAGTTGATGAGCAACCATTACATTAATTCTCTTGCCTAAGGCAATATCTATAATAATATTATCCTTTGAATCTAGATGGTAATCTAAGATTAATTTATCCCAATGTCTTTTTTTTATCGCAGAGGGGGCAACATGAAAAGCTTTTAGTGCGTTATTTAGCATACTATTTCCTAAAACAATAAGGTCTTTGGTTTCAGCAGATCGAAGAAATATCCTTATTTGGGAGCGTGCTTTCGGTGTAATAACAAAATTTAGCCAAGCTGGGTTTGGTTTAGCAACTGAGGCTGTAATAATTTCAACATGCTCGCCAGTTGCAAGCTGTGTCCTTAAAGGTACTAATTCTTGGTTTACTTTAGCTGCCATAGCACTATTTCCAACAACAGTATGAACAGCATAAGCATAATCAATTGCTGTCGAGCCTTTAGGGAGAGCAAAAATTTTACCTTTCGGAGAAAATACATATATCTCATCAGGGAATAAATCAATTTTTAGGTGTTCCAAAAACTCAAGCGAATCACTACTTTCTGTTTGAATCTCAATCAGCCTTTTTAGCCATTGATTCGTTTGTTGCTGAAGTTCTGTGACATGAGTATCTTTATTTTTATATAGCCAGTGAGCTGCTACGCCAGCCTCTGCTAATTTATGCATATTCTCTGAGCGAATTTGAATTTCAAATGGCATGCCAAATGGTCCAAATAATGTTGTGTGGAGCGATTGATAGCCATTAGCTTTTGGAATAGCAATATAATCTTTAAATTTTCCAGGAATAGGTTTATATAGAGAATGGAGTGTTCCCAATGTTAGATAACATTCATTTAAATTGTTCACAGTTATTCGAAAACCATAAATATCATTAATTTGAGAAAAATTAGTATGTTTTTTTAGCATTTTTCTATGAATACTCGCAGGATTTTTCTCACGCCCAGTAATTGCTGCTTTTAAGCCTGATTTTTTTAATTTATCCTCTATTGCTGCAAGTGTTTTTTTAATAATTTCTTTTCTATTTCCACGACTAGAAATAATTGCTTTCTGTATAGTTCTATATCTTAAGGGGTGGATATATTTAAAACTTAAATCTTCTAATTCTTGATAAACATTATTCAAGCCTAGCCTGTGGGCAATTGGTGCATATATATCCGAAGTCTCCTGAGAAATTACTCTTCTTTTAGATGGCTTTAACGGCTCCAATGTTTGCATATTATGCAACCGGTCTGCAAGTTTTATTAAAATTACTCTAACGTCTTGTGACATTGCTAAAAGCATTTTTCTAAAGTTCTCTGCTTGTGCTTCAGTATCATCTGCGAATTCGACTTTATCAAGCTTTGATAATCCATCTACCAATTTTGCAACTTGCGGACCAAATTTTTCCTCAATATCGCCTGCAGTTGAAGGTGTGTCTTCAACTACATCATGGAGCAATGCTGCTTGAATTGAAGGTGAGTCTAAGTGAAATTCTGATGCAATACATGCTACCGATACAGGATGCGAAATATAAGCCTCGCCACCTATCCTTTTTTGTCCCGAATGGGCTTTATCACTATAACGATATGCCTCCCAAACTAATTCTATTTCTTTCTGAGGAAGATATACATTTAATAACTTTGTTAGCTTTGAGTCTTCGGTATCTGCAGGTAAAAGTGGCGCGGCAAGTTTGAGTAGCTCTACCGCCTTATTTCTATGAACGGGCTTAGCCATTTACATTTAGCAAAACTTAATAAAATATTTAATAAAAAATATCCTATTAAATTGTACTTTTTTTAAGGATATCTTCACTAACTAACCCAGCTGAAATTTCTCTTAATGCTATAACAGAAGGCTTATCATTTGAACCAGCAGTATCAATCAAAGGCTCTGATCCATTAGCAAGTTGCCTAGATCGAAATGCAGCTACTAAAGTTAATTGGAATCTGTTCGGTATCTGTTCTAAACAATCGTCAATTGTAATTCTAGCCATTTTTTGTTCCCTTTCATTTATTTTATTAAGTCATCTATCAAATTTTTATGATTTAAAATTTGATTTTCCATTTTTAGTTTAAAAGCTTCTGGCTTGAACTGTATAATTGATTTAAGTTGATCCAAAGCCTGTTCAAAATCGTCGTTAATTGTAACATAATCAAATGCCTCTAAATGGCTCATTTCATTCCTTGCAGCGGCAACTCGTAACTTTATATTTTCTTTGCTATCTTGCCCACGATTATGAAGCCTGTCTTCTAATGCATTAATTGAAGGGGGAATTATGAAAATACTAATACATTCAGGGAATAATTTTTTAACACTGAATGCCCCTTGATAATCTATTTCTAAAATAATATCTTCTCCATTTGCAATCGCTTCTTTAACTGCTAATTTTGATGTTCCGTAAAATGATCCGTGACACTCTGCAATTTCTAAAAAATCATTATTCTCAATCTTTTTTTTAAAATTAACCTCATCTAAGAAAAAATAATCTTCTCCATCTTTTTCACCGACTCTTGGATTTCTTGTTGTAAACGATATGGAGACTTTTATATTGGGATTATCAGACACCAAAGCCTTAACCAATGAAGTTTTACCTGCGCCAGATGCTGCAGTAATAATAAACAAGTTCCCTGTAGATGATTTCATATAATATCTATTCTATGTTTTGTATTTGTTCTCTAATTTGATCAATTAAAACCTTTAAATCAACTGATATTTTTGAAATATCTATTGAAATTGATTTTGACCCCAATGTATTTGCTTCCCTATTGAATTCCTGCATCAAAAAATCTATCTTCTTACCAACAGGCTCGGACTTATTTAATAATCTTCTTAATTCTGAAATATGGGCTCCCAATCTATCTAATTCTTCCTCTACATCTCCTTTTTGAACAAAAATTAGAAATTCTTGTTTCAAACGATCTTGGTCCGCGTCAATTAATGCGGCTTTAAATTTATCTTTAATTTTATTTTGATGAGATTCAATCGCTAATGGCATAATTTTTTTTACCTTTAGCACTAATTTTTCTATTAAATTTAATTTAGCTATGATAATTTTTCTTATCTTTGCTCCTTCTCTTTTTCGATCTATTACTAGCTTATCAAGAGCTTGTTCTGTATATTTTAAAAGAACTTTTTCTAATTTTTTTACCTCTAATTTATTTTTTTTAACTCCTGCAAATCTCATTAATTCGAGAGGATTAATTGGCTGAGGTGAATTAATAAATGAAGAAACTTTTTCAGAGATTTTAATCAAGTCTTTAATCTCTCTAAAATCTATATTTTTTGGGTCCTGGTCATCCTCAAAGGCTTTAAGATAAATTTTATAATCAGCTTTGCCTCGACTTATACTTTTCACAATTTGATTTCGTATTTTTGGTTCAAGAGTTTTAAGGTCTTCACTTAACTTCAATTGAAGCTCAAAATAGCGACTATTTAACGTCTTAATCTCGAGCACTAAATTACCGTATTCTGTTTCGTGCTCTCCAAAGAAAAAACTTGTCATACTTGAAATCATAATTACTCTTTAATAAATATTTCACTTATTTTAACAATCTAATCTCTATTATGGTTATAAACCTTTTATTTAATGAAGCATAAATCAACTTATATTTAAAGATGCCAATAGATTATAATTAACTTTTAATGAATTAAACTAAAGGAATTGCATGCGCCCATCTCAAAGAAAGAATAATGAACTAAGATCTATAGAAATTATAAGAAATTATACTAAGCATGCAGAAGGGTCTGTTCTTATTAAGTGTGGTGACACTCACGTCATATGTACGGCCAGTGTTGAAGAAAATGTCCCTTCTTTTTTAAAAGGTAAGAATCAGGGTTGGGTTACAGCTGAATACGGCATGCTCCCTAGGTCAACGTCAACAAGAATGGCAAGAGAGTCCGCAAAAGGAAAGCAATCTGGAAGAACGCAAGAGATTCAAAGATTAATAGGAAGAAGCTTAAGGTCAATTATTGACCTAAAAAAATTAGGAGAAATAACAATTAAAATTGATTGTGATGTTATTCAAGCTGATGGAGGCACTAGAACAGCAAGTATTACTGGTGCCTATGTCGCATTGTATGATGCCATTCAAGATATTATCAATAAAGGAATTATAAAAGATTCGCCTATTATTGATTCTATTGCCGCGATATCGCTTGGGGTCAAAGGCTCAGATATTCTGCTTGATCTAGATTATGCTGAGGATTCAACATGTGATACCGATATGAATATTGTAATGACAGGGGGTGGGAAATTTATTGAAATTCAAGGAACTGCTGAAGGTGAAGCATTTACTCGTGATGAATTGAATAATTTGATTGATACGGCCGAACAGGGCATTAAGCAATTAACTGTTATACAAAATTCTCTTATTTTGTAGATTAAAAATGACAAAAATTGTTATAGCAACAAGTAACGAAAAAAAGTTAGCTGAAATCAAAGCTCTGCTTTCCGAGCTGCCCATTGAGATTGTTCCACAATCTCAATTTGGTATTGAATCTTGTGCGGAGCCTTTTGATACTTTCATTGAAAATGCTTTAGTTAAAGCAAGATTTGCATCCAAAGAAACAAGTTTTCCTGCAATAGCAGATGATTCTGGGCTTTGTGTTGATTCTCTTGATGGACAACCTGGTGTCTTTTCTGCTCGATTTGCTGGAGAAAATAGGAATGATGAAGGCAATAATGATAAATTACTTGATGATTTAAATAATATGGAAGACCGTCGTGCTCATTACTATTGTGCAATTGTCTTTGTTAGATGCCCTTCTG
>Ga0209192_10000797_pt1 | contig 28152 bp, 24 predicted proteins | sample ArcticOcean_MG_C_11_FD_187433 | JGI IMG/M metagenome (GOLD analysis project Ga0209192, IMG submission 187433) | Marine microbial communities from western Arctic Ocean - ArcticOcean_MG_CB2_154 (SPAdes) (version 2) | ecosystem: Environmental > Aquatic > Marine > Oceanic | place: Arctic Ocean... | reverse complement strand
CTTCGACTACTCAGAGGCCGAAAAAAATATACAACGTCGACTTCAGAGTGGTCCCAAATTTCTGGGCCCCGGGGATGAGAGCCTCCAGGGCCTTAACTACTACCAAACGCGATCTCAAATGATCGCGGACATGGGTTAGATCTAAAACCGCGACTACTCAGAATGACATAGACTCAACTCGTGCGCGCGGTGAAGATGAAACTCTATGGTACCCAGATACACATACACCAGCAATGGACCTCAGAGTAATCAAATCATGTAGTCAACTGGTACACAGAGAACTTAAAGAACTCAGAGAACTGGAATGGTATCAAAGTGTTCAGAGACCAGAGACTGAATGTGGAATGGCACGCGCAAACTCTGGTATCTGCCTACTATTATAGAATCGCGCGCCCCTGGGGGAGGGGACTCCAACTGACACCGATATCTCAGAGGACCAGATATGGACCAGCGAGGGCCTGAGAGTGGGGTGGCCTCTTTGGTATACGCGCGAATGTGGTGCTGAATTTTTCCCCAATCTAAAATTTCCTAAATTTCCCCAGAAGCTTGGATGAATTAGAGAGGAAAGTATGCCAATTATTTTTATTAGTCAAATAGATCAAAGCACTTAAAGGCCAGGAATATATAAACCAGAAAAAAACCAATAAAGATTTATGGCATATTACAATCATCCGAACGCACATAATAGATACGTAGTGCACGGTGTCCCGGGAGTAGGCGCAAATTCAGACACATCAACTTATTCCACATGGGGATATATCAAAATAGGAGATAGATTAACACCACATCCATCCTTACAGAACAGTTGGACGGCTACAACTGCACCTCAAACTTTACATAGCTCGAATGCATTGGCATATCCTTTTGATGCAAGTGGTCTGATACCGTTTAATCCAGATGCAGTGTTTTTCTTAGAGTCATCAGCCCCTGGAATATCAGTAACAAATAGTACAAACAGTTCCTCATATAGTATTCAAAAAACATCAGGTGGAAATGCATGGGACGAACACGCTTATTCAACAACACACCACGGAGCTGGAGTACCTGTTACTTTAACATTTACTGCACAGGAAAATAACACGTATAAGATGATGGGACTGAATTCAGACCCAACTGCAAATACAAGTTACAATACAATAGATTTTGCATGGTACCCTTTAGTTGACGGAACCGTACAAATATATGAAAATGGAAACAAAATCGGTACAAGTTATGGTAATTACACTACAAGTACTTTGTTTTCAATAACATACGACAATTATTATGTTACATATAAAATGGATGGTGTAACTAAAAGAACGGTAGCTAAAGGTGCTAACTGGGGATTTTATGTTGATTCGTCCATATACACAGTCGGTGGTGGTTTTGATAATATAAGATTTTATACAGGAAATGTAGATGCATTATACGAAGAAGTCTATACAGCATTCGCAATGCCAGCAACTGAAGCGTATATAGAAAACGGCGAATGTGTTAAAACATCCCCTTTAGAATGGGCTACCAATAATGGATATATGGGCTTGATTATATGGGGAACAGATCTTCATGGTGGTGGTAAAAGAGTCATTAATGAGTTATCACCAAACGGCAAAAAGATTTCTGCGATTCCATACTTTTTCGATGCACAGGGATCTCCTTTGCATTTATTAGAAATAATCACCAATATATTACATCAGGGTGGAGATACTACATTGACGTTATGTCAAGAACTTGGAACACTATCCAATGCTATACAAAAAATATCACATAATGAATTGGTAGAAGGTGAATTTCAAGATCACGCAAGATTTATGTGGGGATGGGGAATGGGTCTTCAGAATAAAACAAGTCATGATGATATTTTACCAAACCAAAGCGGTAGACAAGTAGGAACTAGATTAAGTGCACTTACAATTTCAGATTTAAGATTTTATATGAGAGCTGGAAAAGTAGAGAAAGAAGGTTATGTTAATAGTTATAGACCTCATGTATCAATTGGTACACACGCATATAATATTTCTGGTAGATTTACAGATCAAGTATTTGGTTTAGGATCTGGTCAATCTGGAATGGAACTAGAGCACGCAGCTGAATTTAATGGAAATTGGACTACACAACATTCCGATGCATTTACTGCTAATCAAAACCTTGGTTCTCAAAATCTAGGTTTTTATTTAGCGGGTGATGGAGAAGTAAGTGGTTCACCACATGGAGACAACTGGCAAATAAACAAAGAAATGACATCAACATTAAACGCAGATAAAACATATGAAATATGGGTTAAGCCTCTTAGTACTGGTAGGCAAAGTTTATTTTATGGATCTGGAACCATTCAACATATTGAAATATATCCAAATACTAATAACTTTAGAACTGAAGCAACTCTTCAGAATGGAAAAGCATTTGGAGGAAGCAAGAATCAAGCTACTGTTTTGACTGAAAATTACGAAGGAAGGGGTGCCTCATCTGGATTTGAAGTAGGTCAATGGAATTGTTTAACTATAACGTTTAATACAAATCAAGCAAATGGTGATGGTAAAGTTTGCTGGTATAATAATGGTTATTTGATACACGTCGGCAACATGTGGAATCAGACATATGGAAACGAAGAATATTTCGCGTTCAGTCATATTGGTAGAGCAACAGGATCTTCTGCATATTTGTATGCCAAATCTTTTCACGGGTACTTCGATGAATTTAAAATATATGATAGGGTACTGGAAGATGATGAAATTACAAATAACGTAAGATCCAGTAGACATTTCAAACCTAAGTATCACACCCTTTAAAAACATAAAAAACTAAAAAATGGCAAATTTAATATTACAACATAAATTTAAATATTTACTAGAAGCTATAAACAATGCTGATAAATCTACATGGAATTTAATTGAAACTGGAGAATGGTCAGATGATTCTACAGATGCACCTAATTTACCCAAATCATATAAGTGTTATGACTTATCTGATTCTTATTCGGTTGGTGTTGATGTGGTCATTAAATTTCAAGAATTACAAGATTATTGTAAAACTATTAATGACGCGGAAATCATGTTAGCAGTTTTATATCCTCAATCTGGTTTTATAGGCTGGCACACCAATTCAAATAATAGATTACATAATTTAATTTGTACATGGAGCAAAACTGGAAATGGTAAGTTTAAGAAAATAGAAAATGGAGAACTTATAGAAACAAGTGATAGCTCAGGTTGGACATTTAAAAAAACACTTTGGTCAAAAGAAAACCCAGTACCACATGCCGTTACAACAGGGTGCGATAGAGTTACTTTAACGTTTGCACACAAATGGACTACTTCTATTGAAGATTTATATCAAGCTCTAAATACTATGGTTTAAAATGAAACTAATCGTAATATATTAATATAATAACTAAATAAAAATCCTATGAATTCAAAAGAATTACACAAAGGCTCTAAAAAATTGAAATGTATGAATCACGATCCTGCAAATTCAAAATGGGGTGAATATGCACCAGAATCAGGCGCATGTGAAGAAGTTGTGGTGGTAGATGAAAAATGTGATAAAGTTTTATGTTTTCGTTGTACTTCTAGATCAGTAAGCGGAATTAGTAAATTTAATTAATATGAGCAGTGGATATTATGTAGATGATTTATATAGGCGTAATCCAAAAAGCCTAGTACCTGGAGGATGGGATTTAGAAGTAAAATTCAAAACAGGTGAAATTAGAATATACTCAAATATTAAAAATACAGAGGCATATGCTAAGCATATCATATCAAAAGATAATAACATAAAATCAGTAACTGTTTTAAAAGAATCCTTTTCAAACGTTTTAAAAGATAATAACAATGAGCAATAGATCAACAAACAAACCAACAAAAGAAGAAAAACTTAAACTAGAAACAGAATTTCTAGAAAACATAAATGAAGTAGATTTCTCTGAAATTCAAACAGAAATTGAAGAAGGCTTTATTTCAATGATAAATCCAGACGGATTGGTTTCTTTTTTAAATGAAGAAGGCGAATTTGAAGATTTTGCTAGAATCAAAACAGATCAAGAATTAAAATGTCACTTAGCATCTTTTAAGCGACAAGACAAATATCCTGACCATATTCAAATATTAGAAAAAGAACTTAATTCTAGAAGTTAATGAATATTGCATTAATCGCACAATAGTCGTTTCCCTAAATCGTTTTAAATAATCTATAATGTATAAGACACAATTAAGTCACCATATAGGTGATACACCTATGATAGAGATTAGTGACAAGCTTTGGGCAAAAGCAGAAGTATTCAATCCTACTGGTTCTATTAAAGATCGACCAGCTTCATATATCCTCAACGATGCCGAAAAAAAAGGAATATTAAAAAAAGGAGACACTATATGTGAAGCAACATCTGGAAATATGGGCGTTAGCTTTGCATGGTTAGCAGCCGAACGAGGTTATCGTTGCGTAATAATCATGCCTAACAACATGTCAATGGAACGTAAGAAAACTTTAGAATTATATGGAGCTGAACTTATTGAAGTTGACGCAGGTGCATTTGACGATGCTATTGCACTTAGAGATGATATGTGTGAAGTTAACGGGTGGTTTAACTGTAACCAATTTGGCAATCCTTTAAATATAGAAGCGCATCGAACGGGCACAGCAAAAGAAATAATTAATACATTTCATGGACAACAGGATGGATTAGGATATGTTGCGGCATTAGTGACAGGAACAGGAACTGGCGGAACATTGATGGGAGTTGGACCTGAACTTAGACTTTATTGGCCAGGATTACATGTAATTGCAGTAGAACCCGATGAATCCCCAGTAATGAGCGGTGGAGAACCTGGTTTACATGGAATTCAAGGAATTGGGGACGGCAGTAAATTCTTAGTAGACATGAAAGAAGTAAACACAGTCATAAGAATTAAAACTGAAGATGCTAAATCCAGAGCTCGACAGCTTGCAGCAGAACATGGCATATTTGTTGGTATTTCTGCAGGTGCTAATATACTAGCCGCTGAAAAATGGATTAAAGATAATAAACCTACAGGTATTGTAGTTACATTTTTATGTGACAGAGGAGATCGATATTTTAGTTGTATTTAAAATAGAAACAATCGCAGGTATCTCAATATAAGTTGTATTACCATATTATTAACATTTAAATCCCAGATAATGGATTTTAACGAAGAACACATCAAAGCACTTGAATTAATGTATCTTGATTTGATTCAACCTAAAAAATTAATTGAACATTTTAACACTGATGATGAATTTATCGAGTGGCTTCAATTAGGCAATCGCGAAGATCTTAAGTTAACGCTTAAGGCATTTGAAAAAGATGAACTTTATTCGCATTGTAAATTGATAAAAGAAGAAATAGAAAAGAATGCAAAATAGCATAGAAGAACAATATCGTGGATTATTAGGATCGCTCTTGCATAATTCAAATACAAAATCCGATCGCACAGGAACTGGAACGCTTTCTATATTTGGAAGACATATCCAACATGACATGAAGGATGGATTTCCTCTACTAACCACAAAGAAGATGGCAGTCAAAACTATGATGACTGAATTAAAGTGGTTTTTACGAGGAGATACTAACATTAAATATCTTGTTGATAATGGGTGTAATATATGGAACGGTGATGCCTATAAGAAATACCATGAAGCATTTCCTGAAACAGAGATGTTATCTCAAGAACAATTTATTAATTTAATTAAAACTGACGATGAGTTTGCTAAAAAATGGGGAGACTTAGGTCCAATCTATGGTAAACAGTGGAGAGATTGGGATGGCAGACAAGAACGAGACGGTTCTTATGATATGAGTCTAGACCAAATGGCCAACCTAATATTTCAGTTAAAAAGAAATCCGGATTCACGTAGACTTATGGTTAATGCTTGGAATGTAGGAGAGTTATCAGAAATGACATTACCACCATGTCACTATGGATTCCAAGTTTACACTAGGGAATTAAGTGATAAAGAGAGATATGATTATTGGTTTAAAAATAATTATGAGACAGGTATGGAATATAATGAGTCGAACATACCTAATTTTGATGATGATTATTATACGACAACACCGAAGAGATCTATATCCTTAATGTGGAATCAAAGATCAGTAGATACCTTCTTAGGTTTACCATTTAATATTGCATCATACGCCACATTACTTTGTTTAATTGCAGAGGAAGTTGGTATGATTCCAGATCAATTGATTGGAAACTTAGGCGATGTTCACTTGTATTCAAATCACGTTGATCAAGCTACTGAACAGCTCTCTAGAGAAATATATGCTTTGCCAGTATTAGAATTCAGCAACGTAAACTTATTAGATGGTGAATTTGATTTTGAAGTTAAAGGTTACAAATATCACCCAAGTATAAAAGCACCTATATCAAATTAATTTAAGCAATCACATACTTAATGAAATTTAAAAAACTAACAGATAAAAAATCATTTGAATTGGCAGATTATGTAAAAACATATTTAGCTGATCACAAATATCATGATATAAAGTTATATATGGGGTGTGATTCACAAACAAGAGGAGGATCCACAACATATGCAACAACGTTAGTATTTCATGTATCATCTTCTGGCTGTCATGTCATATATAAAAAAGAAATATTGCCAGAAATTAAAGACATGTGGACCAGACTTTGGAAAGAATGTGAAAAAGCAGTCGAAGTTGCTTTATATCTTCGCACAAATGGTATTGAAATAGATACTATAGATTTGGACTATAACATAGATCCAACTAAAAAATCAAATAAACTAGTAAACGCAGCAGTAGGTTATGTTCATGGATTTGGATTTAAAGCTAGGTATAAACCTGACTTATTACCGGGAGTTTATGCTGCGGATAATATTGCCAATTAAACGTAAACTTATTCATGGTGATACATATAACTACTAGTTATTAATAAACAATTTATTTATATAATATATGTCATTAGCAGACGGATACGAAAACGAAAAAGGGAGAAAGAGTTCTCCAAAAAAGAAAGCAACACCATTCTTAGATGAGTTTGGAGAAGATTTAACTATGGCAGCAGCCGAGGGTAAATTAGACCCTATTATTGGTAGAGACAAAGAAATTTATAGAATTTGTCAAATACTTGCTCGTAGAAAAAAGAACAATCCTATTATATTAGGTGACCCAGGTGTGGGTAAAACTGCAATTGTAGAGGCCATCGCCCAGCGAATTGTAGAAAAAAAGGTAGCACGTGTTTTACTTAATAAGAAATTAATTTCTTTAAACATGACAACTATTGTTGCAGGAACAAAATACAGAGGTGAGTTTGAAGAAAGAATGAAAAACATTGTTGACGAACTTAAACAAGCAGATAATGTAATTTGTTTTATAGACGAAATTCACACTATTGTGGGAGCAGGTGGAGTTAGCGGTGCATTAGATGCTTCTAACATTTTAAAACCAGCATTAGCCAGGGGACAAATACAATGTATCGGTGCTACTACACTAGACGAATATAGAGAAAACATTGAAGATGATGGTGCGTTAACTAGGCGTTTCCAAGAAGTATTCATTGATGCACCTTCTATTCAAGAGACCATTGAAATTTTAAATAGAATAAAATTCAATTATGAAGATTATCATACAGTAGAATATACCGATGAAGCATTGGAAGCATGCGTTAAAATGAGTGAAAGATATATTAAATCTAGAGAATTACCAGATAAAGCTATTGATTTATTAGACGAAGCTGGCGCAAGAACACATCTTTTAGAAATTAAAGTACCGCAAAATATAAAAGATCTTGAATTAGAATCTGATGGTATAAAAATAAAGAAAAAGAATGCTGTTGAAAAACAAGATTATGAATTAGCCGCACGCCTAAGAGACGAGCAACTTAATTTAGAGACTACAGTTATAGAAGAAACTGTAAAATGGGAAAAATCACTTAAATTAAAGAAAAGACAAGTTACGATCGATGATATAGCAGAAACAGTGTCTAGCCAAACTGGGATCCCAGTAAATAAACTAGGAACTGACGATTTAAAGATGATCAAAAACATGGCTAGTGAAATTAAAAAATCAATTATTGGTCAAGATTCCGCAGTAGACAGTTTATCTAGAGTAATTAAAAGAGCAAGAACTGGGGTGTCAAGCCATAAAAAACCAGGGGGATCATTTATGTTTTTAGGCCCAACCGGTGTTGGTAAAACAGAAACAGTAAAAGCGTTAGCAGATTATTTATTTGGAGATACAGATGCAATGATCAGAATTGATATGTCAGAGTATCAAGAAAAGTTTACGGTTAGTAGATTAATAGGAGCGCCTCCTGGATATGTAGGACATGAAGATGGAGGTCAGTTAACTGAAGCTGTGAGACGTAAACCATATTCTGTAGTTCTATTCGATGAGATTGAAAAAGCACATCCAGATGTATACAACACATTACTACAAGTGCTTGATGAAGGTAGATTAACTGATTCTAATGGTAGAGTCGTAGATTTTACAAACACGATGATTGTCATGACCTCTAACGTAGGCGCTAGAAAATTAGCTGATTTTGGAACAGGTATCGGATTTTCAAGTGCATCTACTGTTGCTGAACAATCTAAAAAAATGGATGCAATTATTAAAAAAGAACTTAAAAATAAATTTAGTCCGGAATTCTTGAATAGATTAGATGATATTATTCTTTTTGATCAATTAAAAGCAGATGATATACTTGAAATAGTAGATATTGAATTAGCAGCTTTTTCATATAGAATGTCTGAAGAGGGTTATACTTTTAAATTTAATAAAAATGCTAAAGTTTTACTTTCTAAAGAAGGTTATGATAAAGCATATGGCGCTAGGCCAATTAAAAGAGCAGTTCAAAGATTTGTTGAAGACATAGTGGCAGACGGAATATTAGAAGGTACTATTAAAAAAGGCGGATCATATACTATTACAAAAGATAAGTCCCAAGATAAACTAATTGTAAAATAATCGTATAATAGTTAAACAACTGATACATGACATTTAATACAAAATTTAAATCCATTATTAATAGCATAGATAATGATGGTGATCTATCTCAACCTAGAGATATGAAAGTAAAAGAATTAATGCTAGCTCAAAATGATTTTGATCCAACAAAAACTATTGCTAATTTTGAAAATAGAAAATTTAATTGGAAATACTTCGCAGGTGAATTAGCTTGGTATTTAAATCAAAACAGAGACGTAGATTATATTGGTCAATTTTCAGGATTTTGGTCTACATTAACTAATCCAGATTCTAATGAAATTAATTCAAATTATGGATCACTTCTTTTTGGTGATCAATTACAATGGGTGTTGGATTCATTAAAGACAGATAAAAATACAAGACAGGCTATTGCTTTTTTAAATCAGCCTAAATTTCAATTTAAAGGAAATAAAGATTTCGTATGTACAATGTACCTTAACTTTTTTATTAGAGATAATAAATTGAATATGAAAGTTCAAATGAGATCTAATGATATATTTTATGGCCTTACTTTTGATGCACCGTTCTTTGGATTTGTACATCAGCACATGAGATTATGGTTATTGGAAACTTATCCAGATCTAGAATTAGGTACATATCACCACTGTGCGGATAACATTCATTTTTACGAACGTCACTTTGAATTAGCCGCAAAAATTAAATCTGAACCTCTTGATAGTGGAGAAGATTATGAATTTAAATTAGAAAAACCATTTTTTAAATTAGAAAATAACGACATGGTGCTGACAGATATTGGCACTAGATATGTAGAAGATGTTGATCAATTGGTAAGTGAAGTATCAAAACAAATTGAATACAAAAAATTATTAACTAAATATATTAACATTTCAAAAACTAGTAAATATGCCGGAGCCACCGAAAATATATCTTGATCCTAAAAAATTAACAGCGGCAGATTTCGACAAAGTGTTGATGTCTAAGTATGATATATTTTACCGAAGAATAGTAGAATACATATTAAATAAAATAGAAAAGAATCCAGAGAATCACGTAATGGCAATTCTTATCGACGACGAGGATGTAGAATATGAAATGATATTACCACCACGCGGGTATGTCAAATCATTAGGTAAAGCAAAAGAATATTTTACCAAGATAGAAGAATACGAGACGTGTGATTTAATAAAACAAATAGAAAAACAAATATGAATTATTACCCAAAAGATAAAGAGTTTGAAAGATTTGCAAAATCAGAACATAATATAAGTTCTAACAGTTTAGACATATATGGTAAACAAGCATCATTAACTCCATATATTTTAGAAGAGCGAGAAATGAGAATGACCCAGATGGATATTTTCTCAAGATTGATGGTAGATAGATTACTATGGGTAGCTGGACCTGTAAATGACAACATGTCTACTATAGTTCAGGCACAATTAATGTTTTTAAGTAATACATCAGAAGGAGATATTACAATGCACATTGATTCCCCAGGTGGTTCAGTGAAATCTGGACTATCTATGGTAGATGTTATGGAATATATTCCATGTGATATTAGAACTGTAAACACAGGTATTGCAGCATCAATGGGTTCAGTATTATTAGGAGCTGGAACAAAAGGTAAAAGAGCATCGCTAAGACATTCGACTACAATGTTGCATCAATCTTCGGGTGGATTTAGTGGTAATATACAAGATGCTAAAGTTGATTGGGCAGAATGGCAAAAAGTTAACAAAGAATTATTCGTTCTTTTAGGTTCATACTGTGGAAAGAAGACTGAACAGGTCATGAAAGATGCAACTAGAGATTTCTGGTTAAACGCAGAAGAAGCACTAAAATACGGTATCATTGATGAAATAATTAAACCTCAATAATAATTTAATATATAGAATATGACTAATAAAAGAGAAACCACACAAAAAGTCTTTAAAGATCTTATTAATCTACAATTACAACCGCATGGCAAAACGTACGAAGACGTTAGCAGCGAGCATGATTGGTATATGAATTATCGAACAACTAGACAAGCTGAAGCAGAGTTTATGAAGAACGGTATTGAAATGATAAGAAAAAGATTAAGGCTTAGTAAAATGATGGCTGAAAAAGAAATGAATTGGTTTATTTTACAGTGGGGATTAACCACAGTAGAACATGTTGCAGATGCCGAGCAAAAGCTTGCTGAAATAAGAACAGATTCTTCTAGAAAGGCTAAATAACTTTAATACAAAGTAATAAAAACATTTATTGTTTAAAAGATTGATCCATGTGGTCAATCTTTTTTTTTATTAAATCTTAACTTCAAACCCAGACAAAACGATACATAGATCATGGGAATATTAACTAAAACACCGAGTTGGATCAAAGCAGGTCCACAAGATTTAGAGTATAAGACATATAAGATGCTTGGTAGAGTTGGACAATTAAAACAACAGCTATTAAATGGTAATCTTATGGGAACCTTATACGAAGTAGATGATACTTTAGATTATCTATATAAGTATGATGCTATTAAGGTGACTTCAACAGACACACACGTCGACAGCCTGATATCTATGGGATTTGAATGGGATAATTTAGAATTAGTTTTTTCAACCGAAGAGCAAATAGAAGCTAGTGACATTTTAGATGAACTTTGCGATAGGTCTATAGACGAATTTGAAAGTTTACATGCAATATGTAGAGAAGAATGGAGAGCAATCGAAGAAAATCTAACATGTAATTATGTGCCTGAAAGAAAATACTTCTTAAACGACGGGTTTGTTTTTATTAAAACACCTGATAATTTAATGCACATATATCATTTTTCTAAACCTGCAAAGTACTTTACTCAAACATGGAAAGACTTTAAATTATTGCATATTAAAACAGAAGAATGGGATCAAAAAGATTACTTTAAGAAGCTAGAAGAAATAATAAATAAAAAATCAGATAAAATAGTATTTAAAATAGAATGCAAACATGATACTATATTAGAAAATAATGCAATAGGTGTGATTAGTCATATGATATTTTCTAGGCTCCACAAAGATTATTCCTTTTAAGACTTTGATATATAATAAGAAGAAAAATACAAACATATTAATATGCCACAATTTCAAAATCAAAATATTATAGTTACCTCTACTGAGATCTATAAAGTAGTTAGAGGCCGCGCCGCCTCTTTTGATCTAGTTATACACGAAAGTACAATAGGAAATCAATTAAACATAGGTGTTCAAACTAACGTAAAGGTAGAAGTAGTCGATGAAAATAATACAGTATGCGCTGTATTTCAAAAAACAGATAATACACTATCTGTTGGTGCTGTCAACAGCGATCAACGAGGTGCTATTAACTTTGCACTTACCGAAGCTCAAACGTTGGCTTTACCATTAGATTCCTCTGGAGTTAATGGATTTGTTAAAGCAAAAATAACAATAGTTCAAGGAACGAATACAACTGTTTTGCCAACAACTAAAATTGGTAGAATTTTTATGCCAGGTCAAGTTTTAGGAGATACTGTAATTAGTAGATTTACTTTGCCTGCACCTGTTTATACATTAGGTTCTTTAGATGGAACTGGAATAGTTGGTTCTGGAGTTATAGTAACTAACGCATCACAGCCTTCATCTATTACTAAAATAAAAATAAGTTTAACAGATGATAAAGGGTACAGAAACAGTTATGTAGAGAATCTTCTTGAAGAAAGAATTACAGATGAAGGTACAAAATTAACATTGTATTTAACAAACGTTAATAACAACAGTGAATATAGTGCTTTTGAAATTTTATCTTATACTAGGTTGGATTTAGGACAAACTGATGGTTATGTACTTGATGATTTAGACGGTATAGAATTAAACGTAACATATGAAAGTTCTTCTAGAAAATCTGGAGAAGTATCATACGCATTACAAAATGGAGATAGTATGGGTCTATTTATTGATTCATATTTAAACGGAGACGCTGGAATTACAGTATCTTCAGATAATGTATTTGATGTTCAAGGTGTTAATAAATTAATTTTTAATGGAGGTGCCACAGTAAATGATCATGGAGATGGTGATGTTACTGTAACATTCCCTTCAGTTGTAGTTACTACATCTGGAACATCAGGAACTTCTGGAACTAGTGGAAGTAGTGGAACTTCAGGTGTTAATGGATTAAAAGGTGATGCTGGAACTAGTGGAACTAGTGGAACTTCAGGTATTAATGGATTAAAAGGTGATGCTGGAACTAGTGGAACTAGTGGAACTTCAGGTTCAAGTGGACTTAGTGCATATGCAGCAGCCGAACTTAATGGATTTGTTGGTACTGAAGATCAATGGTTTGCATCTTTAAAAGGAGATCAAGGTGTTGCTGGAACTAGTGGAACTTCAGGAAATAACGGAGCAGATGGTCAAAGATTCAATACACATACCAATGATAATATTACAATTCCACATGCAGGTTCTGTAAATGTAGATGCTGGTTTAGGATTAGCATATGATCAATATATTTTAATAAGATATAACGAAAACAACTGGCAAGTAAGTAGAATTAACAGTTACGATATTGCAACGGGTGTTTTAGAATTTGACACACCAGTAAAATCTAAAGGAACGATGTCAGCTGACTCTTGGAGAATATTTTTAACTGGTAATCCAGGACTTGACGGTTCTAAAGGTGAAATTGGTATTTCTGCATATAATGTATACGCAGAGGGTCAATCTTATCCTCTTTCAAAAACTGATTGGCTAGCAACATTAGTAGGTACTTCTGGAACTAGTGGAAATGACGGTACTTCTGGTCTTAAAGGAGATGAAGGTGTATCTGGAGAAAGATATAATACTACGTCTGGAAATCAGCTTGGAATAGGATGGCATACTGCCAATGTAACATTAAATACTGAACCATACCTTGCTTGGAAGCCTGGTCAAATTGTAAGGATTCAAAGATCTGCAGTTGTGACTCAATGGCAAATATCAGAAGTAGTATCGTATGACTCGATAACTGGTGATTTAACAATTGCCCCACCTAGTAGCTTTAACGATCCAATGCCAATTGGCACATATAGCTATAGTTGGAAACTTCACTTAGCAGGATTATCTGGTGTTGATGGTGAAAAAGGTCTTAATGGTGCTGATGGAACTAGTGGAACTTCTGGAATTAATGGAACTTCTGGAACTAGTGGACTTAGTGCATACGCAACAGCCGAACTTAATGGGTTTGTTGGTACTGAAGATCAATGGTTTGAATCTTTAAAAGGAGCTAAGGGTGATGCTGGATTTAATGGAACTAGTGGAAATGACGGAAACAGTGGAACATCAGGAAATGATGGACTTCCTGGTAATTCTGGAACTAGCGGAACTAGTGGAACATCAGGAGAAGACGGTGCTGGAGGCGTTGATGGAAATGCTGGAACTAGTGGTACATCAGGAGTTAATGGACTTAGTGCATATGCAATAGCTGAACAAAATGGATTTAGTGGCACTGAAGCACAATGGTTTGAATCTTTAAAAGGAGCTAACGGTCAAGCGGGAACTTCAGGAATTGATGGAAATGTTGGAACTAGTGGAACATCAGGAATCGACGGAGGTCAAGGTGGTGATGGAACTAGCGGAACTTCAGGATTCAATGGAACATCAGGAAATGATGGAGAAAAAGGAAGTCAAGGTGATGCTGGAACTAGCGGAACTTCAGGAATTAATGGAACATCCGGTGTTAATGGAACTTCAGGAAATGATGGAGAAAAAGGAAGTCAAGGTGATGCTGGAACTAGCGGAACTTCAGGAATTAATGGAGAAAAAGGAAATCAAGGTGATGCTGGAACTAGCGGAACTTCAGGAACTTCAGGAATTAATGGAGAAAAAGGAAGTCAAGGTGATGCTGGAACTAGCGGAACATCAGGAACTTCAGGAATTAATGGAGGTCAAGGTATTGCTGGAACTAGCGGAACATCAGGAACTTCAGGAATTAATGGAGGTCAAGGTATTGCTGGAACTAGCGGAACATCAGGAACTTCAGGAACTTCTGGAAATGATGGAGCAAAAGGTGCTGATGGAACTAGTGGAACATCAGGAACATCAGGAGTAAACGGTGCAGATGGCGCAGGTTTACCAGTTGGTGGTGGCGAAGGTCAATCACTAATAAAAGCGTCGGCATCTGATTATGATTTTGAATGGGGCGCAGCTACTGCATCATCAGGTATTACAAGATACTTATTAAGATTAGAATATGACGCAAGTAATCACTTGATAGACAATACGACCGATAATAGATTTATATCTGCAACAGGTTATGAAACACAAGGCGCTGATGTTACAAGCGTTGCTGTAAACACATCGTCTGCAGTATACAGTGTAAATTTAGGATTTACTCAAGAAAGTACACCACCTGTTAGTATTATGGTATTAGCATGGGACCCAGTTTCATATAAGTATGAAGCTCATCCATATAGAGTAGACGCTGGTGATTTTAATTATATAGTAGAAACTAATGATTATACACATGATAATAACGGACAATGGACTGCGCCGTTATTCACTGAGTTTGGTAGCAAAGTTTCATTGAATATCGATGTAAGACAACAATACATAAAATATGGTAATTCTGTGGCATTCCCACCACCATCTAGATATTCACACGCATTCTTAATATTCACATTTTAATAAAAAAATAAATACGAAAACACAATATGGCAACTTTTAATCCAACAACACCACCTTTATTTTTATCCGGTAATATTTCTAATATAGTTAGTGTGGACGTTTATCCTTATGACGATGAACCTACATTGCAAAACACTGCTTTTTTAACTTATGAGTTGACCGTTGGCGGAATTCAACCTCAAGAAACTTTTTCATCTAGCGTTAGAGAAACGAATCAACAATATAATGCTCTAGATATTAAAGTAGGAGATTACTGTACAGATAAATATGGACAAGGTGTATTTCAAATCATTTCTATATCTGATAGAACTACGGCTACTATAAGTTTCAAAATTAAAGATGTCGACATGTTATCATATAAGGTATATGGATCTAGCTCTATTTTATCTAATGGTGCAGATTTGGCTTTCTTTGAATTAAGTGATGCTGGTGCAGCGCTTATTACAGGAGCAGGTATTAATAGTTTCTTTCCATCTGCATTAAATGTAGATAGATTACAAGGTAGATTTGATGCTTTATTAGAATCAGATTCACAAAGATTTGAATTCGATAATGTACAATCTCAAATTTCATTAGGAGATACGGTTACTGTAAATTTAATTAATGGAAGCTTAGTTGGATATGGAAGTGCAAATAGTGCAGAAATAGCTTTAGGTATAGTTAAGGAATTTAGAATGGGAAATACTGTGGTTTATATAAAACCATTTAATAAAATTATAGATAACTATCCAACGCCGAGTGTGTTGACTGGATCATTTGGAGAAACATATTATACTGATCCTTCAAATCCAGGTAAAATGAAAACAACACAAGACGCTGGAGCACTACCTTTATTTTTACAAATAAAAGATGCTACTCCAACTGTGGTTGCTTCTAAAGTAAACAATTATATGCCGGATTACAATGACATACTTGATATTAATGGAGTAACAGTATATGATGGTAATATAGATTCAGCATCTATTGTTGATACTGATGGATTGGTTTCTAGATTAAACTCGTTAACCTCTACGTCTAATGTATCAGCTAGTATATCTTCTGAATTCGCATCTATTTCATCTGATGTTACTACAACATCTTTTAGTACTATTATGAATATCACATCAAGCGATAATGGAACATCGTACGGTACTATTGATTTTCAAATAAGTGACGGTAATTCAACTGCGGCTATTTCTTTAGGAGATCCTGCAGTGATGTTAGCAACTTATGGAGTAAACGTAACATTAGTACCATATCCTGCAGCACCTCAATATTTAACATACGATGCAACCGCAATGGCACTGGTACTTAATTCAGTATTTACAGTTGATGGACTTAACTTATCTGCAACAGTTACTGATAACGGCGAAACTCACAAAATATTAAACATTTCAGCAACACAAGCCGATGCATTTGTCATTATTACCGGTAGTGACGTTGATGATTTTGGTCAAACATTCGCAGTCGGTTCAGGTTTAGTAAATGAAGATGGAACTGCAACAAGTTCAGATTTCTTAATAATTACACGAGCTGATGGTGGAGACATACTATTAACAGGTGATAATAACTATTGGAATTCTAATGGATTAAATTCTTCTAGCTTTGGTTCTCCTGCAATGTTATTAATGTTAGAAGGCGTACAAGATGGTGGAGGCGTAGCCGAACCAACATTGATTGCTATAAAAACAAAAGACGATTTAAATCAAACTTCGCTAGTAACATCTAACGATGGAGATTCAACAGGACTTACAATTACACATACACCATTTAATGATACGCCAGTTTCAGTAGAAGTAAATGGACTAGAATGTAATATAGGTGATGGTGCTAAAGACGAAGCTTGTTATTTTTCTAATGACGGTGGAATTACTGCCAAAACCATGGAAAATATAGAAGCAAACGATACTCTATATTGGATGGGATCAATTGCAGGTTATCAATTGGAAACATCAGATGACATAGACTTTAACTACTCAAAATCAGGTTATTTGGCTGAATAATAAGGCCGCCTAATTTGTATTAGGATAATATAAAATAAACATGTAAAATGGAGCGCTTTGTGGTAAAAATCACAAAGTGTTTTTTATATATAGAGTAAGGACATACTAACATGTCTTTAGGCCTAAATAAACAAACATATAAACATGGCAAGATTAAAAGTAAAACAAATTAGTGACTTTACATCAGAAGTACAGTCGTTGATTACAGCTAATGATTCAAATGATTCTGCATCTATTGCTGCTTTATCAACTGCGGTAGCAGTTGAGCAAGGCGATCAAGACGCGTCAATCAACTCATTGGAAGGTGTTGTAGGTGCTGGTGTAACTAAAGATGGTGAACAAGATAATTCAATTGATGCATTGCAATCAACTGACGTATTGGTTATCGCTTCTATTGATGCATTACAAGCTGCTGACGCTTCAATCATCAAGCAGATTGAAGACAACGATGCAGATAACTTAACCCTTACAGGTTCAGTTAACTCATTGGAAACTGCAGTATCTGTAGAAACAACTAAGAACGCTCAACAAGACGCGTCTATTAATTCATTAGAAGCGATAGACACTGCTTTATCAGCTGAAATCGTTACCGAAAAAGATAGAATCGATGCTATCTTAGGTGCAATTGATGGTGGTGATGTTGATAACTTCGCTGAAGTAGTTTCGTTAATCAATCTAGTTGATCAAACTAATGATTCAGCATTTGCTGCTTATGCATTAGCTACTGACAACTCTATTGATTCACTTGAAGCAGTTGATCAAGGGTTACAAACTCAGATTACTGGTAATGACCAAGACATTAAAGAATTAGAAGATTCTGTTAATTCATTGGAAACTGCAGTATCTGTAGAAACAACTAAGAACACTCAACAAGACGCATCTATTAATTCTTTAGAATCTATAGACGCTGCATTAGCTGCGGTTAACACAAACCAAGATGCTTCTATCGATTCATTAGAAGCTTTAGCTACTGATGCATTCGGTGCAGGTGTAAGAATTCACCAAATGGGTACAGTAACAGGTATAGGTACCTTTACGATACCTGCAGCGGTTGATTCTACTGCTGATGCTGATTGTGTAGTATTCGTAAACGGTAAGAATGAGCAAATGTACATGGCTGAACTTAACACTAACGGTTGGGTTTCTGCTGATGGCGTATCTTTCTCTTTAACAAATATAGGTTACCCTATTGATATTGAAGATGAAGTTTATGTTATCGCTCCTTATCTTGGAGAAGCAGGTGGATCAGGTGGTGGTTCAGATTACGAAGATTTCTTCAACGGAAGAAAGTAGTAATTAGCACTATTTAAACACTAGTTTAATTAATTTAAGGGCCTCCATTTTGGAGGCCCTTTTTTATTTTCTAGATATATAAACTAGTTAAAAATAAATATTTAATATGTATATAGGAGTAACAATAGGTTTACAAAAGGAATTTGAAAGTATTTGGATAAATGGAATTAAAATGAATGCTATTTTTTTAGTAAATGTTTTACAACAAACAGGACACAAAGTTGTGTTATTAGATACTAGTCAAAAAATAAAAGAAAAGGAGTTAAACAAGAAGGTTGTATGGGATTCTAAAAGATTTCCAGTAAAAAACTATTGGACTGAATTTAAAAAAATAGACATATTAATAGAACTTGGAACTTCTTTGAGACCACATCATTTAGATGAATTTAAAGCGACTGGTAAAAATAAAAAAGTAATAAAATATCAATGTGGAAATAACTATGTCATAGACATGGAAAGAGTTCTTTTTGCCAAAGATCCTAAAGCTAAAATAGAATCATCTTATTTTAGAGGAAACGTCGATGAAGTATGGTATGTTCCACAACAAGGTCATCAAAATCATGATTATTATAGAATATTAAATGGCTTGGAAGATGATAAGGTGTTTGCTGTTCCTTTTATTTGGGATCCAATGTTTATTGATCAAGCATGTGAAGGTTATGGTAAAGACGCAGTCAAAAAGGGTACACAGTCAGGTTCTCCAATATACTTAAAACCAACTAGTGACAGGCCACTAAATATTTGTATTTATGAACCTAATATGAATGTTGTTAAATATGCGTTATTGCCTTTATTGATAGCAGAAGAATTTAAAAGAGGAGGAGGAAACATAGGGCTTGTAAACATGATGATGGGATCTAGAATTCTTAAAAATGATTATTTTAAATCTATTTTATATAATTTGGATTTAGTTAATCCCGGAGATACAAATCTTAGAACGTTCGGAAGAAAACCTGTTGTAGAAACACTGGCAAATCATGCAGACATTGTGGTTTCACACCAATGGGAGAATCCATTGAATTATGCATATTTAGATTGTTTATATTTACAATATCCACTCGTCCATAATGCAGACATGATACAAGATGCTGGATATTATTATCCTGAATGTGATTTAAAAGCGGCATCAGTACAATTAAAAAAGGCAGCTGATTCCCATGGAGATAATCTAGAATCATATAACGAGCAATCTGAAGAGGTATTAACAAGATATACAGTATACAATGAAAAACTTGTACAGACATATAAGGAGCTGCTGGATAATTTAATAGAAGGTAAAAATAAACATAAACTTAGTCACACATATGACTGGAAAACAAACACATATAAATGATGCAAGATAAAAATACAACCATATTATTAACTTCTAATGGAAATGGTTTTGATTTATTAGAAACACTGAAGGGCTTAATGGCGTCTAACACTGCTAGAGCTATTATTTCTAAATTAATAATAATTTTAAAAGAAGACGACGATAAAGAATTATTTAAAGAATTAGAAAGACTTAAAACAGGTTTAAAAGAAGTTTATGATTTTAAAATAATAAAACCAAGTGCCAAAACTGATTTTGAAAGATTGGATTATGCATTATCTTTGGTAAATACGGAATATGTTTTTTATTGTAAAGCTGGTTGGGGATTTACCGGTAAACATTACATATTTAGATCTATATATGCATTAGAATCGCAGGTGTCTGTTGTTCAGGTTTTATTAAACAATACTTCTGAATTTACACCAAATGAAGTAATGAACACAAAACATAGACTAGGCGAAATGGTTCATGTTAGTGGACTTCATCAAGCTAAGATAAACCATAATGATAAAGAATATTTATATAATGGATTTAATTTTACTACTAGTTTATTTAGAACTAGCGATCTTAAATCTATTGGTAGATTTTCAAGATTTTCAAACATATATGAAGTAGATGCTTGGTATAAAAAGAATAATAAAATTGTACTTACTTTTTGTGAAAAATATACAGAACTAATTTAAATTATGGCAAAATATGACATAACATGGATCATGCAATCATATTTAGGTGATTACCCAGGTTCTAGGTCTGATTCAGATAAAAAATTTATTAGAGCTGTAAAATCATTCAAAGCTATGAATGAACCTAGATCTCAATTGGTAATCGCAGCAGATGGTTGCAAAAAAACAGAAGAACTTTACTATAAACATTTTAAAAAAGATTCAAATATAGATTTTATTTATATTGATAAAAATACACCCAACATGTATGAAGGAAATGGAATCAGTAAATATTACAGAGGTATACCAAGACAAGCTGCTAGGGGTTTAGCAGAGGGAATATTGACAACGTACATGGATTCAGATGATTTTTTAATGCCAAATGCATGTAAGTCAATTAGAAATAGTTGGTATCATCAAAATAAAGGTGATAAAAAATACACATGGGCTATTTGTTCTACATGGATAGATAATATTGTAACCCTAAAAGATACACCTGAATCTACTCTTAAAAAACCAGCCGGCTGGTCTCCATTAGAAGATCCATTTAAAATCAAAGGCTTAAAAAGCAAATGGCAAAAATGGAAGATGAATGAGCCTACAAAATTTGCACAAACTGGCACATGTAATTTAATACACATGTCTGATTGTGTTTCTAGATGGATAGACATAGAAACATTCATAGAAGGTGCGGCATCAGAAGACACCATATTCAATCAAAAAATAAGAAAAGAAGGTCTAGGATTCGTAATAGATGGCGGATATTATGTGATATGTCACCATACCAATCGTTGGGATTTTTAAAATATTTTTTACTCTATTAATGCTAACATTTAAAAAAGCAAATAGATATATAACCTACAGCTTAACATATAAAAATACATAACCCATTAGATGGCTAAATTAAAGATTAAACAAATTGAAGAATTTATACTAAGTAACCCTCAACTTGGGGACTATTTAGGATTAGATGCATCTGGAAACATCATAAATTATACTCAACCACTTGATGGTGCTAAAGGTGATACTGGAGTTGGTACTAAAGGTGAAATCGGAAGCGATGGAATAAGTATAACATTCAAAGGTAGAGTTAGTACATTGAGTGGCAAAACACCGAATCCAGGAGACGCATACATATTAACAGATGGTCATTTATGGGTACATGATGGTACTAATTGGATAGACGGTGGTTCTCTTAAAGGAGATACTGGTGCTAAAGGTGAAAAAGGAGATGACGGATTAAATGGAACTTCAGGTAAAAACGGAGATAATGGAACTTCTGGAACTTCTGGTTCAAGCGGAACTTCAGGATCTAAAGGAGAAAAGGGTCTAAAAGGCCAAAAGTCTACATTCACGGGACACATTGATACTACTACTAATTCAAACATAGGAGATAAAAGCGACAATCCTACTGGTGATTACGAAGCTGGTGATTTAAATTTTACAGATGATGGATTTACATGGGAATATGATGGATCTGATTGGATAAAAATATTAGATCTTAACGGAGCTGCTGGATCTGCTGGTTCAAGTGGATCTTCAGGAACAAGTGGAACTTCAGGAACTAATGGAAAAAACGGCTCTTCTGGAACTTCTGGAAATGACGGCTTACGAGGCGTCAAAGGTGAAGCTGGAGAAAACGGTTCAAGCGGAACTTCAGGAACTTCAGGAACTGATGGTACAAATGGATCTTCTGGTTCAAGTGGAACTTCTGGATCGAATGGTTCTTCTGGAACTTCTGGAACTGATGGAACTAACGGTTCTTCTGGTACAAGTGGATCTTCTGGTTCAAGCGGAACTTCTGGAACTGATGGAACTAACGGTTCTTCTGGTTCAAGCGGATCTTCAGGAACTGATGGAACTAATGGTTCAAGTGGAACTTCAGGAACTAATGGTTCAAGTGGAACTTCAGGAACTGATGGTACTAATGGTTCTTCTGGTTCAAGTGGAACTTCAGGAGCTGATGGATCTTCTGGATCTTCTGGAACTTCAGGAATAGACGGTTTAAATGGAGTAGACGGAACTTCAGGAACAAGTGGAACTGCAGGAACAAGTGGATCTTCAGGAAATGATGGAGAAAACGGAACAGACGGAACTTCAGGAACTAGCGGATCGAATGGATCTTCTGGAACTTCAGGTCGTACTGGATCGAATGGATCTTCTGGAACTTCAGGAAATGATGGAACAAGTGGTTCTAATGGATCTTCTGGTTCAAGTGGAACTTCAGGAAATGATGGAAACGATGGATCTTCTGGTTCAAGCGGAACTGATGGAACAAGTGGTTCTAATGGTTCTTCTGGCTCAAGCGGAACTTCAGGAGTTAAAGGCCAAAAGGGTGAAGTTGGAAACGACGGAACTTCAGGAACTTCAGGAACTAAAGGAGAAAAGGGTGAAAAAGGTGTCAAAGGACAAAAAGGACAAGATGGTTTAAATGGAAGTTCAGGAACTAGCGGAACAGCTGGAACTAGCGGAAGTTCAGGATATGATGGAGCATCTGGAGGCTTAGCACTAGATTATGATGGTGTAACTTTCTCAGACACACAATATACAAACGTTAATCAATTAGTACATACAAACGCAACATCATTTATATACTCAGGAACTAAAGAATGGTGGTTCTCTGATATTTCAAATGGATTAAACGATGTCAATAATTCTAATTCTTTATTTACTGATATGGTAAACGAAGGATATGATGTTATTTATGTTAAAGTTGTTAAAGCTGGAGACGCATCTAAATACCACATATATAAAGCTACTAACCAAAGTATTGTTAATTCTGCGATTGGCAGAGGTGATTTACGAATGGATATGGAAAGAGTAGGTGGTTCTAAATCATCTCATTTCCCAGGAGGTACTAGCTCAGATGAACATATGATTACTGATGCTGTTAGAGCAAATGATTTAGCAGCTAATGGACAATTAATATTCTCATTTACACCAATGAAAGTGGGTGAAGATGGAACTTCTGGTACAAGTGGAACTTCTGGTTCAAGTGGATCTTCAGGAACTTCTGGTTCAAGTGGATCAAGTGGATCTAGTGGAACATCTGGAACTGACGGTACAAATGGATCTTCTGGTTCAAGTGGTTCTTCAGGAACTTCTGGTTCTGGTGGTTCTAGTGGATCAAGCGGATCAAGTGGAACTTCTGGTTCTTCTGGATCAAGTGGATCAAGCGGAACTTCAGGAAATTCTGGTTCATCAGGAACTTCTGGTTCAAGCGGTTCTTCTGGTTCAAGCGGTTCAAGTGGAACTTCTGGAACAAACGGATCTTCAGGAACTTCAGGAACTTCTGGTTCAAATGGATCTAGTGGATCTAGTGGAACATCTGGAAATGATGGAAATAATGGATCTGCTGGTTCAAGCGGAACTTCAGGTGCTCAAGGTAACCCAGGTTGGGGTATACAAATGCAAGGACAAGTATCTGATAAATCACAGCTTCCAGCAACAGGAAATCAAGATGGTTACGCATATATAGTGCAATCAGACGATTCTATCTGGGTGTGGACTCAAGCAGACGGTTGGATTTCAGGTGGTTCTATTAAAGGAGAACCTGGAAACAATGGAACTTCTGGAAACAGTGGATCTTCTGGAACGTCTGGAAACAGCGGAACTTCTGGAAACAGTGGATCTTCTGGAACGTCTGGTTTAACTGGTGCAAAGGGTCAAAAAGGACAAGGCGGAACTTCCGGTTTAACTGGATCTTCTGGTTCAAGCGGAGTTAATGGAACTCATGGTTCAAGCGGATCTTCAGGTTCAAGTGGTTCAAGTGGAACTTCTGGTTCTTCTGGATCAAGTGGATCTTCTGGAACTTCAGGAGCTAAAGGTCAAAAAGGACAAGGTGGAACTTCAGGTAGAAGTGGAACTTCAGGAAACAGCGGAACTTCAGGTGTCAATGGAACTTCAGGAATTAATGGAACTCATGGTTCAAGCGGATCTTCTGGTTCAAGTGGATCTTCTGGAAATTCTGGTTCTTCTGGAACTAGTGGAGTTAATGGAACTTCAGGAATTAATGGATCTAAAGGTCAAAAAGGACAAGCTGGTCTTAATGGTACAAGCGGAACTTCTGGTTCTTCTGGCTCAAGTGGGTCAAGTGGTTCAAGTGGATCTAACGGTTCTTCAGGAACAAGTGGAAACTCAGGAACTTCAGGAGTTAATGGAGTTAAAGGTCAAAAAGGTGAAATAGGTGCAAATGGTTCTAGCGGTTCAAGCGGAACTTCTGGATCTTCAGGAACAAGTGGAAACTCAGGAACTTCAGGAGTTAACGGATCTAAAGGTCAAAAAGGACAAGCTGGTATTAATGGTACAAGCGGAACTTCAGGAAACAATGGAACATCTGGTTCAAGTGGATCAAGCGGCTCAAGCGGATCTTCTGGTTCAAGCGGAACTTCTGGTTCTTCTGGATCAAAGGGTAATATTGGAGCTACACTGCCCGTAACAAATAATGTAAATCACAATGTATTAACTGCAACCGGAGGATCAACCGTAGAAGGTGAAAGTAATTTGACATTCGACGGTACTACATTAACACTTAATGGTAAAATGGTAATGCATACATATAAAATTGAAGAAAACCCTTCAGGAGATTTAGAATTTAAATTAGCATAATAAGAATATGTCAAAAGATACAAAAGTAAAATCAATATTTGTAAAAGAAGAAAGTAATTTTATTAATCAATGGGGAGAATTCAATGAGAATTCTCCTACATTGTCAACTGGTGTCACAGCTAGATTAGATGCAATCACTAATGATTTTCATGTTCTTAATATAGATGAGACTGAAAATGGACTAGATGCTATCGGTTGGCATGTTAATGCTGATGGTAGAAGATGGTGGTCAGATCAAGCAAATCAAGTATTTGGAACAGAAAATGGAGGCGGTTCATATCCTTGGAGTATTTACAAACAAACAAATATTTACACGACAGCTAGAAAATATGCTGGTAAAAATAGTAAATATGGATTACACATTTTTAGATACCCTAATATAGCGAGCACTAGTACATGGGGAGGTTTGTGCCTTTATCCACCTGCAAATACTAAAATAGTTGGAAAGAAGTTTAGATTTTCTTTTGATTATCGAGGCGATACAGGTGGTGCTAATCTAGATGTTTATCAAAATCATGAAATTGGATGGGGTACTATGGGTATTGGATTACCAGGTCCGTGGGGCCAATCTATTTCTCCTTTTAACACATGGGAATGGCAAAGATATGAAAAAGAATTTGAAATTACAAGTGAATTAGCTAATTTTATTCCAGGATCAAATCAACAAGTATGGGATTCAACTAAATCATACACAGGTAGTTATTATGGTGTTCAATATAATGGATATGTATACAGACATTTCAATGGTGGAGTATCTAAAATTGGTGAAACTCCTGAAGATACTTACAATTCAGGTGACAGAACAGTATGGAACGGTAGATACCCAATGACTCCGGGTTATTTAGATCTTTATAGACAAATTAAAATAGGTTTTACATACAATACACAGGGTGATAAAGGAACTCATGTATTTATAGATAACATTCAGTTAACTGAAATTACAGAAAATAGTAGATTTAAATTTAACGATAGCAAATGGGAAGCTGATAATATTTCAGAAGAAACGACACATATTAAAGCTATCGGTACAGGTCATGTTTCTCAACCACAAGCTTCAAACGCATCCGTAGATATATTTGATACACATTCTTCTAGAAGTCTAGAAGTAAACGGTACACAAATTTACAATTCGGGTTCTAGAGGATTAAGGCTTACTATTATACTGGAAAGCGATTCTAGTATAGTACATGATCAAAGTTATGATGTTTATGGATATGATGCTCCTAGAATTGAATTAGCCAACAAGTTAAAAACAATAGGCGATGGATATTTATGGGTTTTAACTTCATATGACGCGGTGGCAACTAACACTACATTAAACACACAGATGGAATCAATGGGTTCAGTTTTATATCTCAATGATGGTAATGAATATTCTATATTTTCAGGATCTGGAGTTAGACATCCTTATGCTGCATTAGGTAGAGGACAAAAAGTAATTAAAGAAGATGGCGCTAATGCCAACGAGCCCATATATAAAAGGATGGGTGTAATAGATTTAAGAGTATAATGGGAAACACACAATTAGAGGAATTAAAAGATAAATTAGGGGCAATACTATTTGAAATAGGTAATACTGACTCTGATACAGAACGCAAAACATTGGAGAATATATACTCTAATAAGATAACACATTTAACTGAAGCTATTCAAGAGCTTGAACAAAAATAAGAAACGTAAAAAATGGCAAAATTAAAAACAGGAACTACTATTGGAGGACATATTTCGTTCCATGAAGGTAACTTTGATCCGGCAAATTATCCTGAATTTCAAGGAACAAGCGGATCTTCTGGTTCAAGTGGATCTTCTGGTTCAAGTGGATCTTCTGGTTCAAGCGGAGTTAAAGGTCAAAAAGGACAAGGTGGAACTTCAGGTTCTAGTGGTTCAAGCGGAAATTCTGGATCTTCTGGTTTAACTGGATCTTCAGGAGTCAATGGATCTAAAGGTCAAAAAGGACAAGGTGGAACTTCTGGAAACAGTGGATCTTCTGGTTCAAGTGGATCTTCTGGTTCAAGCGGAAATTCTGGTTCAAGCGGTTCAAGTGGAACATCAGGTTCAAGTGGATCTTCTGGTTCAAGCGGATCTAAAGGTCAAAAAGGACAAGGTGGAACTTCAGGAATTAATGGATCTAAAGGTCAAAAAGGACAAGGTGGAACTTCTGGTTCTTCTGGTTCAAGCGGATCTTCTGGTTCAAGTGGAAGTTCAGGTGTTAATGGTGTTAGTGGAACTGCAGGAACATCTGGAATTAACGGTATAAGTGGAACTTCAGGAAGTAAAGGAGCTACAGGCGTTGGCCAGAAAGGACAAGCTGGTGCTAATGGAACTTCAGGAGTTAATGGATCTAAAGGTCAAAAAGGTGAAATAGGAGGTAATGGAACTTCAGGAGTTAATGGAGCTAAAGGTCAAAAAGGACAAACTGGTGCTAATGGAACTTCAGGAGTTAATGGAGCTAAAGGTCAAAAAGGACTAGCTGGTTTAAATGGAACTTCAGGAAAAAACGGAGCCAATGGAACTTCAGGACTTAATGGATCATCGGTTACTGGAGCTAAAGGTGCACCAGGAGCCAATGGAACTTCAGGACTTAATGGATCATCGGTTACTGGAGCTAAAGGTGCTCCCGGTGGTAATGGAACTTCAGGAAAAAACGGAGCCAATGGAACTTCAGGACTTAATGGATCATCGGTTACTGGAGCTAAAGGTGCACCAGGAGCCAATGGAACTTCAGGACTTAATGGATCATCGGTTACTGGAG
>Ga0209192_10000796_pt1 | contig 28158 bp, 29 predicted proteins | sample ArcticOcean_MG_C_11_FD_187433 | JGI IMG/M metagenome (GOLD analysis project Ga0209192, IMG submission 187433) | Marine microbial communities from western Arctic Ocean - ArcticOcean_MG_CB2_154 (SPAdes) (version 2) | ecosystem: Environmental > Aquatic > Marine > Oceanic | place: Arctic Ocean... | reverse complement strand
TAAAAAGCCGCTGGCTTTGGTATTAGGAAGGTCCACGAAAACACCGGTCCCTTCGGGAGAGGTCCGTGATGGGGCTCCGAATCCTGGTCGAGAATATCCAGGCCAAGTCGGGAGAATTGAGACCACGGACTTGTTTGATGCTACCCACGTTTGGGGACCGTGGTTCGCATGGGTCGTCGTCGAAAGTGAAAGAGAGAAGAAAAACGACCATAGGAGATTTTTCATTGGGTTGTGGTGGCTCGCTTAAGGTACCGAATTAAATCGTCCCGATCCTCCTGACGCTTAATCCGCTGCACCGGCATTTTAGACCCTGGAGTCACAATGTCGGGGCCCTCACGGAAGAGCCGATCGATCGTATCCTCATTCCATACGAGATCTTGGGCCAGTAATTCTGGAGAATATGGATAATTTTCGACCTTCCCAACCTTGCGCCCAAACACTCCATAAAGTGTTGGCCCAGCCCTGCGCTTGCTTAAAGGAGCCAAACTATGACAGACACTACATTTACGGGCAAATTGTTGCGCGCCGTTATCGGCTGGCTCGCCGGAGTGAAAGCGCCGGGATCCGCCAGGTAACACGCTCGGAACGATAAGATTTTCTAGGGGTATCCGGGTAATCCAATCATCGAGTCCAGCAAACAATAAATTCTCTGAATTTTCGGTTAGCTGTAACGCCCACACCGGACCGTTAACAGCTTGAAAGTCATGTTCGATTTCACCGACTACAGCATCAGCAATTACAATTCGGCCCTCTGCAGTACCGAAAGCCATTTTTTCAGATTGACGGTCAATCGAGAGTGCTAGAACAGGTGGTCCACCAATCCAAAGTTCGATTTCCGGTCCCTTTCCGTCAAGGCTTACACTTTTCATGACACCGTTAGAACCACCATAAGCGAGGACATTTAACTCGTGATCAATCGCAAGGACGTTGATACCGAAACCATTTTTAACAACACTACGGACATATTCGCCGTTTGACAGATCCCAGTAACGAATATGTCCATCAGCGCCGGCCGAATAAAGGTTTTGTGCGTCAGGAGAAAATACAGAGGCATTTACAAGACCCCGATGGCCTTTAAGAAATCGTATGCGGGTGCCTTTTTGGACATCCCAAATTCCGATGCGCCGGTCCCAACTCGAAGAAGCTAATTGAGTGCTATCGGAGCTGAACGCTAAATGAATGATCTTGGCGGTATGTCCATCTAGTGGAATGGGCAGAGGCGCAATATCGGGTTTCTTTAAGTCATCTACTCGCCACAAGAAAATTTGATTATCGTCACCGGCGGTCGCGAGCCAATTTCCGTCAGGGGAGAAAGTCGCCGCATTGACTGCGGCGTCATGAGCAACAAGACGTTTCAGTTCTCTAATTGGATTAGTAGCCCAAACGACTGCGGTATAATCAAAGCTAGTGCTGACAACAAGGCGTTGACTAGCGGAGTAGGCTAGCCCCTTTATTGGTCCACCGTGACCTGTGTATCGGTCGAAAGCGAAACACGTTACCGAAATGATCCAAAGCGTTACAACGATGACAGGACGCACATATCCCCCTAGACACTCAATTGATTAATTCCCGAGTTACAAATACGTATCCAAAATATATAAGGCCGTTTAATAGTCGACATCTCAACGATTTCGTGACCCGAAAGCCCACAAAATGCTGGTACATCTTTAATCGTTGTCGAGTCTGAAGTAACGAGTTTTACCAATTGACCATGGTTTAATGATTCGATGCGTTTTTTTAACTTCAGCACTGGTAATGGGCACTTGAGCCCGACGACGTCGACCTCAAGATCTGCGATCATAATTACTATCTTAGTTTAACCGGACAGATGGCGCGGACTGCATTTCAGCCGATGAAAATCCCATTCCGCTCATAATGTAATAAGCGGCGAATGACAACACAATGGTTGCCGCAAAAGCTGTGAACATCGTTTTCATCGCTACCTCCCTGCCTGACCGGCTTTGGCTTGTTCTTCTTCTACCCAAAGATCATGGTGCTGACGAGCCCACTCCAAGTCGACTTGGCCACTTCCCATCGCGTCGAATGCGCCTTCCATACCAACACTACCTATATAGATATGCGCCACAATCGCTATGATCATAGTAATTGCTACGATAGCATGCCACAAATGTGACAACTGCATTTCTTCATGAGGTAGTAACTCGGCCGGTAGGGCAGAGCCGGTAACCGCATTAATCAATGCGAAGGTTTCAGCGAACATAGGCATCTGAAATGGGAATAAAAGTGAAAGGCCTGAGACTGAAACAGAGGCTCCCATAATTATAGTCATCCAGAAAATAATCTTCTGCCCCGCATTGAATTTCTGAGCCGATGGGTGGGCGTTACCGATAATGCCGCCACCCTGCTTCAGCCAATCCCAATCAAGTTTATTTGGGATATTGTGAGCGACCCACATCAGAAAAATAGCGACGAGGGATCCCATAAATACCCAAGCGATATTGTTATGGACCCAGATTGAAAAGGTCGCGATGGCGGCGTTGGCTTCATGTCCAAAAACAGGAATTAAAATTGCGCGACCAAATAAAAGCAAAAGGCCTGTGGCAGACAACATAATGAATGATCCTGCCAAACACCAATGGCCAAAACGCTCGAATGACTTAAAGCGCTCAATAGTTTGGCCCGAAGGGCCTCCCTCTATTGTCATCCGACCGCGAGTGAAATAGAACGCGATCAGTGCAACTAAAATCCCACCAATGCCATAACCAGCATATCCACGGATACTAGTTGCACGAGTTATTAGCCATGAAATACCACCGTCCTGAACTAAGACATCTGCAGCTGGCCCACTGTTAGAGACTTTGATATCTACTTCAGAATAGCGGATACCCCGATATACATCTGCATTTGATATTCCACCCTGAGTGCCCAGCATATTGTTTATGGACTGTGCTTTATCAGGATCACCTAAATTTTCGCGACGGAAACTTTCGTCGACTTCTATTCCTTTTTGTCGCGCAAGAACATCTTGAAGTGTCTGCGCTCCACCCGTGGACGCTCGCTGGCCGTCTGATTGTTCTGCATAAGACGGAGCTATCGCTAAGGTTAGGACTGCAACCAAAAATGAACCAATCACTTGTATTTTCATGACGACCTCAGGAAAAATTATTTAGTAAATAAGAAACGGGCGGACTATTGTCCGCCCGTTTATCGGCTTCTTAGCCGCCTTTCTTTTCGTAGGCTGTTCCCCAGCCCCATGCGCCCGAGCCGAAGCCACGGGTAACAACGCGCTCGCGGTAAACCGCTGCCACATCATCCCCGTCGCCGGCTAGAAGTGCTTTTGTCGCGCACTGCTCTGCGCACGCTGGTAATTTACCTTCGGCAATTCGGTTGCTTCCATACTTTTGGTATTCAGCTTGCGAATTATCTTCCTCAGGTCCACCCGCACAAAATGTACACTTGTCCATTTTGCCGCGAGATCCAAAGCTACCCGCTTGGGGAAACTGTGGAGCACCGAACGGACAAGCATAAAAGCAGTATCCGCAACCGATACACAGATCCTTCGAGTGCAAAACTATGCCGTCATCTGTCTGATAGAAACAGTCGACAGGGCATACCGCCATACACGGGGCATCCGAACAATGCATACAAGCGACAGAAATTGATCTCTCACCTGGGCTACCGTCGTTAATAGTAACTACCCTGCGGCGATTGATACCCCACGGGACGTCGTTTTCGTTCTTGCATGCGGTAACACAAGCGTTGCATTCGATACACCGCTCCGCGTCGCATAGGAACTTGGCTCTCGCCTTTCCACCTAATGACATGTTTCGCCCTCCTTAAGCTGGCATGATTCTACATAGGGTTGCTTTGGTTTCCTGCATTTGGGTAACCGCGTCATAACCATATGTAGTAACTACGTTTGCTGATTCTCCGATCACGTACGGGTCAGCTCCATCCGGATATTTATCACGGCGATCTTCGCCCTGGTACATCCCGCCGAAGTGAAACGGCATAAACGCTACACCTTCTCCAACACGCTGGGTCACCATTGCCATTACCTTCACTTTTCCGCCCTCAGGACCTTCGACCCAGACCTGATCTCCATCACGGATTCCGAGGTTATTTGCATCACGAGGATTGACCTCAACAAACATATCTTGCTGCAATTCAGCCAGCCACGGATTAGAACGCGTTTCGTCTCCACCGCCCTCGTATTCGACTAAACGTCCTGACGTCAGGATCATCGGATAGTCTTTAGAGAAGTCATTTTTCTGTATTGAGGCATACAACGTTGGTAGACGAAACGAGAAGCGATCTTTGTACGTTGGATAATCCGCCACTAAATCTCGACGATTCGTGTACAGAGGCTCACGATGGAGCGGCACTGGATCTGGGAAATTCCAAACAACGCAACGAGCCTTCGCATTCCCGAATGGTGCACACTCATGTTTGATTGCAACTCGCTGGATACCACCAGAAAGATCTGTTTTCCAGTTAGTTTTAACGCCAGCAACCTTTTTAATAGCTGCACGCTCGTCGTCAGTTAGATCTTTATCCCAACCTAAGTCCATCAGCATTTGCATCGTGAACTCTGGATAACCATCCTTGATTTCAGAACCGACGGAATAAACACCTTCGGCAAGAAGATTCTCGCCTTCTCTCTCAACACCAAATCTGGCACGGAAAGTTAAACCACCCTCGGAGACCCGCTTCGACATGTCATACAGGTTAGGAGTTCCTGGATGCTTCATCTCTGGTGGACCCCATGATGGCCACGGCATTCCGTAGTAATCGCCGTCTGCCGGCCCACCAATTGCTTTGAGAGTCGTCTTGTCAAACGTATGCTGATTAGCCATATGTAATTTAATACGCTCAGGCGACTGACCTGTATATCCGATAGTCCACATACCACGGTTAATTTCGCGAGTTATATCCTCAATAAGAGGCTCATCACCATTAATCTTGATGTTTCTAAAGAGGCGATCCGTATATCCAAACTTATCTGCAAATAACTTCATAATTACGTGATCTGGCTTTGAATCGAATAATGGTTCAATTACCTTATCTCGCCACTGAATCGAACGATTAGATGCTGTCACTGAGCCATACGTCTCAAATTGGGTAGTCGTTGGCAGCAAATAAACACCGTCCTTTCGATCATGAAGAATCGCCGATACTGTCGGATGCGGGTCAACCACAACCAACAAATCGAGTTTTTCCATGGCCTTCTTCATGTCGGTCATTCGCGACTGAGAGTTAGGCGCATGACCCCACAAAACCATCGCCCGAGTGTTGTTGGGCTGACCGATATTTTCTTTGGCTTCTAAAACACCATCGATCCATCGTGAAACAGGAATGCCCGTCTCATTCATCATCGCTTTGGTTTTACCATCTTTGGTTTTCATAGACGCAAAGCGCCCTTTCAACCAACCCAGATCCTCTTCCCAAACACGCGCCCAGTGGGCCCATGAGCCAGGCTTCAGTCCGTAGTAGCCAGGTAATGTATTTGCAAGAACGCCTAAATCAGTTGCGCCCTGTACGTTACAGTGACCACGGAAAATATTAGTACCGCCGCCACTAGTGCCCATATTGCCAAGCGCCAATTGAAGAATGCAATAAGCGCGAGTATTGTTATTTCCGTTTGTATGCTGGGTACCACCCATACACCAAATAACAGTACCTGGGCGGTTATTTGCTAGGGTCCTTGCAACGCGCTGAAGTTGTGAACCAGGCACGCCCGTGACGCGCTCGGTTTCTTCAGGCGTCCACTTAGAAACCTCTTTCTGAATGTCGCCCATACCCCAAACACGGGTACGAATGAACTCTTTGTCTTCCCATCCATTCTCAAAAATATGGTAAAGGAGGCCCCAGATCAGCGCAACATCTGAACCCGGACGAAAACGAACATATTCGTCAGCGTGAGCAGCCGTTCTGGTAAATCGAGGATCACAAACAATAAGCGGAGCATTGTTCTGCTCCTTGGCCTTCATAACGTGCTGAAGTGAAACAGGATGAGCCTCAGCCGGATTTCCACCAATTATAAAAATGGCCTTGGATTTGTGAATATCATTATACGAATTCGTCATTGCACCATAGCCCCAAGTGTTTGCAACACCCGCTACCGTTGTGGAATGACAAATACGTGCCTGGTGATCAACGTTGTTGGTTCCCCAGTAAGCCGCAAATTTTCGATACAAATACGACTGTTCATTGTTCGTCTTGGCCGACCCTAACCAATAAACACTGTCTGGTCCGCTTTCTTCGCGGATTTTAAGCATTTGGTCGCCAATATCGTTAATGGCATCTTCCCATGAAACTCTTGTATAAGTGCCGTTAACAAGTTTCATAGGATATTTTAAACGACGCTCCCCGTGTCCCAGCTCGCGAACCGACGAACCCTTTGCACAATGAGCACCAAGATTAAATGGTGAATCCCAGCCCGGCTCTTGACCGACCCACACCCCGTCGCGCACTTCAGCTTGAACGGTACAGCCGACGGAACAGTGTGTACAAACACTCTTAACTAGTTGAGTTTTTCCATCAGTAGAATTAGCACCAACGGCCGCTTCAACAGTACGTGGCGTCATAGAAAATGCAGCCAAACCACCCACGGCCAAACCGGTTGAACGTAAAAACGTCCGACGATCTAGTTTGTGAGAGGCTACATTCTTCAGTAAGGACGACACTCGGGAGCCAACTGCTACCCCATTCGTCTTTTTCCTTAACATAAAAAACCCTCCTCAGGATTTTGGAGCGATTATTCGGGGCCAAATGCTACCCGCACTCGCTCAGTTTTTGTTTAGAATCGTGTTGTTTCTAAGTACTTCTTGTAATGCGCGTTCTTACTGAGTCCGCTTGACTTGCGAATCTCTGTTTCAGTGCCAGCGACCGCTTGGGTTCCCGCTGCGGCTGCAACTGCAGCCATTGGTAACCCGGCCGTTAGTAGTTTTAAGAAACTACGGCGTCCCGTCTTAGTTATTTTCTGCTCACTCATGAACATCTCCTTTTGTGCTCTCACACGTATTGGCTCTCGGCCCATTCTACTCGATACGAAACGCTTCCTGTTCTATCGCCATAAATGCACTCCCTAAGGAGCCCACCGGCGCATAAAGCACGGCGCTTTCCGTTTTTTCGAGATCACTAAAACAATGCGCTGCCCAAGGGGCAATGTGCGCATTGAAAAATTCTTTCTGAAGATCAAGAGATTGTGACTGAACGAGTGATCCGCTCGCCAACCCAGACATTATTTCGCACAGTGAACCAATATGGTCTTCTGGCTCCACAACACCACTGATCCGTTGAATTCCAAGAAATCGCATCTTTGCCCGTAAGTCTGCCAACGGCTTCTCATGCAGAAATCCCGTTAAATAATAGCTCGCGTACGGAAGAACTTCTCCGCGACTGACACCAATAAAAACTTGGTTAAACTCACGCTCAACAGTTGGCTGATCCAAAACCTTCGCAACTTGAGCCAGCGCAGAAATTGCTGAACCAATTTCACCATCGCCCGCTTTTAGCTTACGCAAAGAAATCAATGTGGATTCTGATGGCGCTCCTAAAAGAAGACTGCCTAAAAGCGCATACAAATCAGAGCGAGCCTGATCTTCTGGGGATACACTACTGTCGAATTCTGCTGCCGACTCCGCGATCATTTATTCTTATCCCGTTATATTTTAACTGCCGTTTTCCGACATTCTTCTTATATTGCACTGTATCGCAACCTTTGAGCAACACCTTAAACTTACTAACTGAATTGCATCCTTGGCGGAGTGGAGATTTCCGCGGTCACCACATCAGTTTCTTCTACTTTTTCCCATTCCGCCTGCTCTTGCTCTTGCTCTTGCTCTTGCTCTTGCAAATTATCAAATTCGCTCTCTGTCTCAATCAATTCAGCACCATGAACCTCAGCTTTAGATTGGCTATCTACGCCAACGACATCCTCAGAGCTCTCATCAGAAAGTGACTCGAGAGTATCAAGGACCAAGGACGCATACCCTTTTCCTACCTCGTAAATAGTTTGCATATTCTCTATGCACATTACTGCGTCCGTATAATCATCACAATATTCATCAAGTCCATCTATATTCGCCAGTAATGGATTTGTTTTCCAAAATGCCCTGAGGGCTTTATGCCGAATTCGATCAGGAACACGGCCATCCATGAAACCCACAACATTATCCCCAAGCTTCAATGTTTCGGGATCAGGAAGCTCTAATGTTTGGAGGATTTCCGAATCAGTCTTGCCTGCAAACTCATCTTCTTCTATGGCTTCAGCCTGACCCTGAACCTCTTTAGTTAGCGGAAGACTCGTCTCATCCAATTGCTTGAGATCAAGACGTTTTTTCTCATCCGCAACTTTTAATTTCCGTTGAGACCAGCTAGACAACACCCCATCGTCACTCAATGCTTTTTCCTCTTTTTTAAAGATCCCGGCGTTCGGTACACATCGGCCACCTGCTCAACTCGCGCATCACCAATGCCATCGTCAACTTGATCGATATCAAGTCGGTCACGCTTCCGCTTTTTAAAAGGCTCTTCAATGTAATGATAGTTAATAAATTCCTGTGCCCAACCAATGATGACTGGCGGCAACGGCACCGGCTCAACTAACCCGAATCCACTATCTAGCTCATCTTGAGCCGCATAAGCAGAAAGCGTCACTTCTTTAACAACCCAGCCCACTGCTGACTCGCTTTCATCTTCATCCAAAACTACAAATGCAGAAGGTGGTGACATGGTCAATGAAACTTTATAAGCCTCAACCTCCGAACGGTGTAGCTCGATCTCAACTGATCTAGCGTGATACTCCACAACCTCACCTTCACGGCGCAACTCCGTCCACTCAGGAAAATTGGCACCTGGGACCAAAGCCACAGGCGTCCATATGTCAGTCGCCCAGCGGGTCACGCCAGGAGATTTTTTCATCACGACACCCACGGGCATACGCACCATCCGCGCCGAGAAAATGTCTGATTGGTCAGATTTCGAAGATTTATCGACCATTATTTAGACCCCAAATTCGTCTTTAATTATCATTTTTATGTTTATGAAGAGTAATCTATTGACTTCAATGAGAGAAGAAATAGCCCGAAATATATGGACGAACCAAAAAAACTAGTTCTTTGTAGCTGTGACAAAACAATTAATTATCAAGCCAAGGCCTTTAGTGACAGGGGCTTTGATGAAATTATATTGGTCGATCAGCTATGCGGTACAGACCTCAATATAGCAATCCGAGAGCTGTCAAAAACCCAAGAAGTCGTGTTTGCATGCGAACAACAGGCTCACATTTTTGAACAACTGACAGGGGAACTCACGAACGAAGATGGCTTAAAAGCATCCTTAAGTCTTCTGGACTTACGAGATCGAGCCGGATGGACCGCCAAAGGACAAGACCAAGATCTTGTAACAGCAAAGCAAATAGCTCTTCTTGAGGACGCTAAACTCCAGCGACCAGGCACTCCAGTCAAAGAAGTTACTTCAATTGGGACCTGCTTGATCATTGGAAAAGATGGTAGTGCGCTGAAAATAGCAGAGGCTTTAGGCCAGGAGCTTGCTGTGACCTGCGTGCTCGAGGCCGCTCCAGAGCGCACCTTACCCTCTAATAACTTTGACCTTGCGACGGGGAAAATCAGATCTATCTCGGGCGGGTTGGGCGCTTTTGATGTGATTTTTGATCAATTTGCAAGCCTTGTGGTGACCGGCCGCGGGGAAGCATTATTTACAGCACCTCGAGATGGGGCACAGTCAGCATGCGATATTGTTATAGACTTAGTCTCAGAATCGTCGCTATTGCACGCAGAGTCGGTAAGAGATGGCTATTTACGAGGTACACCCTCTAATGAAACTGAACTTGCTGTCTTAGTGACCCGCGCCAAGAGCTTAGTTGGGACCTTTGAAAAACCTTTTTATGTAAAATATGAAAGTGCTATCTGTGCACACTCTAGATCGCAAAAAATAGGCTGCACCCGATGCATAGACACTTGTGGAGCAAAAGCAATTCGATCGAATGGTGATTCCGTCTATATTGACCCAGACATGTGTGGCGGCTGCGGAGGCTGCGCTGCGGTTTGTCCGACAGGAGCAATCACTTACGACGATCCACCATTCGAATTCATGGTAGATCGATTGCGAACGCTAATCGAAACATACCGCTCACTCTCGGGTCGCTCCCCCCGAGTACTCTTTATAGATAGCTCCTATGGTCGAGGCTTAATTGCGAAGGCAGCGCGATTCTCACGAGGACTCCCAGCTGATGTAATCCCCTACGAAGTCGATAATGTCGAATTAATTGGACACGCCGAGCTGCTCACAACGCTCGGTGCGGGAGCAAATGAAGTCATTATTCTAAAATCACCTAAAACCGGCGAGACAGCTATCACAAGCGAGCACGGCCTCACAAATCGTTTGCTGGACGGCTCCAATATTGACTCAAAGCGAACGCGTGTCATTGAAGCAAACTCAATCGAAGATTTAGAATCTGCTCTTTATAAAAAACGTTTACCTGAAATAGAAGGCATCGATACCGCGCTTTTAGGAAGCAGAAGGGAAGTCACAAAGCAGCTAATGTCAGCATTTACTGGATATGACGGTGAAACTCCCATAACGATAGCTTTAGAAGCTGGCGATCCTTACGGCACTATCGAAGTTGACACTAACAAATGCACACTATGCTTGGCATGCGTTTCACAGTGCCCAACCGGCGCACTAAATGATCGCTCAGACAGACCCGAAATTAACATTGTAGAAAACGCTTGTGTGCAGTGCGGCCTTTGCGCAAATACTTGTCCAGAGACAGCTATTACACTAAAACCGCAACTCAGCTTAGGAAAACACACTTTAAATCAGCAAATGCTGCACGGCGAGGAACCCTTTGACTGCATCGAGTGCGGCCGTCCTTTTGGCGTAAAATCAACAATTGAGCGAATCATCGAAAAGCTTGATGGCAAACACTGGATGTACACGGACTCCGACAATACCAAGCTCGTAAAAATGTGCGACGACTGCCGAGTGGGTGCACAATTCCACGATGAAAATGCACCTATGAAAGGAGCTCCGCGGCCAAGAGTGCGCACAACAGATGATTACCTCGATAGTTAGGGGTTCATCTGAACAGGCTTTCCTAAATCAAGCGGTTCAAGCGAGTGAACAAAGGCCACTATATCGTTGATGTCATTAAATGTAAGTTTGATCGGCGCGATAGGAATAAGATCGGGATTTTGATCGATCCCAGAACCCGCCACCTGAATAAGAGCCTTGTGCGGACTAACCGTATAAAAGATAGAGAATCTTACAAACCAATCATCAAATGAGCGCATTGCGTGAAATGATGGAGAGTTATCCATACCGCTATATTTGTCGGCCCGATCAACCTTGTGACAACGCCTACAATGGGAAACTGAGAGAATCTTTCCAGCATCTAAGTCCCCAACAATCACAACCGAAATCGCCGCCTTTGCCTTGACATCAACTGGCTCTGCAATAGTCCGATCGTCCTCACGATAATCAGAAATCGTTGCTCTACCAGGAGGGCTTAATAACCAATCCCTGAATCGTTCGTAAGAAGGATCCTCTAGTGCGGCCGCGGTAGCGGTCAAATAGCCAGTCCTGCCACCGACAAGTTTAAAAATTGAAACCGCACCCTCGTAAGGGTTTACTGTAAAAGATAAATCTCCATTATCAATTACACGATCAAATCTCACTCTGGTTTTCAAAGTAAATCGAGGGATTAAATAGTCCACTAGGCCTTTAGGAATCGGCTCCTCAACAGATAAGCTAAGAGCCAAAACGCGAGGGCCCACTAACAGCCCCGTCCACATAACGACCAATGTCATAACAATTCTTATTGCTTTTTTCATAGTCTGGCATTACCTCTATATCTACCAGAAGTACTATCTACCATCATTACATAGGAAAAGCACATGAGCGAAGATCACTTTAATTTGTCGATGAGAAAATTTTTAAAATCAGTGGGTGTAACATCCCAACAGAAAATCGAAGAAGCTATCCGTCAACTGGGTGAAGACCAACATCCAAAGTCTGTCACTGTTAAAGTACACCTTACTAGTAATGAGATTGGCCTTTCACATGAAGTGATTGGCGAAATTGAGCTTCCATAGTCCAAGGATCAAATAGTGAGCGACCCTAAATTTAAAGATGCCGGAATGATTGCCACCGACGGTGGTTCAAAGCAGGCTCCTAAAAAGGAAAGCCAGCAGCCAATTAAAATTGATGGCGTCAAACATATTGTAGCGATCGCTTCGGGCAAAGGCGGTGTCGGAAAGTCAACCGTCTCGGCAAATCTAGCGGTCGCATTAGCAATGCGTGGCCTAAAAATCGGTCTATTAGATGCAGACGTTTATGGCCCTAGCCAGCCACGAATGTTAGGTGTTAGCGGACGGCCATCAAGTCCGGACGGCACGACTATCCTTCCTCTCCGCAATCATGGTGTCACGCTTATGTCACTTGGCCTTATGATGCCTGAGGACGAAGCTTTAATCTGGCGTGGGCCGATGCTTATGGGCGCATTGCAGCAAATGCTGTCACAAGTTCAGTGGGGGCAGCTCGACGTATTGATGGTTGACTTACCTCCCGGCACAGGCGATGTGCAAATGACGCTGAGCCAAAAAGTTAGTGTGACTGGATCAATTATTGTATCGACACCACAAGATGTTGCACTTATCGATGCAAGAAAAGGAATAGATATGTTTAAGCGCATGAACGTTCCAAGAATTGGCCTGATTGAAAATATGGCTTCATTCGTCTGCGATGGCTGCCAAAAAACGCACCATCCATTTGGTCATGGAGGTGCAAAAGCAGAAGCTGAGAAGCAAGAAATCCCATTCCTTGGAGAGATTCCGCTCGATTTAGAAATACGAATTGCGTCAGATGGCGGTGTCCCAATGGTTATTTCCAAACCATCAAGCCCACAAGCGAAGGCCTTTTTAGACATAGCCGACATTCTAATCGCAAGCGAGGTATTAAAGTGATTTTGGGCGACCTACTTGCAGATCCAACATTCCCTCCCTTGCTGCGAGGAAAAAAGTTGGATCACTCAATTGACCCTCTCCAAAAAGCAATTTCTGCGGCAACGCTCGGTGAAGATCCTGGAACGATTTTCTATAACGAAGACAATGAGACTTTTCGAGTCGCCGTGATCCTATGCCCTGAAGAAACTCTTCTACAAAGTGTTGGAGTGACACACGCAGTGATGCTAGCACTGGCGGATAGTTTAGGCGCTTTAGGCCCACCAGAATTAGCGATTCACTTTGAATGGCCTTTTGGGTTTAAGGTAAACGGTGCAAAATGCGGACAACTCCAGTTAACGGCCTCAACGACAGAACTTGACTCAGTGCCTGATTGGATTGCAATCGGAATTCAACTTCCATTTATTCGTCCAGTACAGATGATTGCAGGAGAAAATCCAAATCAAACATGGTTACATGAAGAAGGGTGCATTGAACTCAACGTACCTCAAATCATAGAAAGCTGGTCGCGACATCTACTAATTTGGTTGAATACCTTTCAAGATGATGGCTATATGAAAATACAGGGTCATTGGCGTGCTAAATGCGACACCATTGGCGAAGAAATCAATTTCCCCGAAACGGGGATCTTCGTAGGGATTGATGAAACGGGTGGGTTATTGATGCGCAAAGACGGTCTTACCATAATCCATTGCCTTACAAAACAGATGACTCAATCATGAAGCTCGCACGAACGATCCGACTCGACGAGTCCGATGACAACGTCTTTGAGCAATCTGCTGCCGCCGGCGAGTGGGCAGTCTCTGGAGGATTTGAGTTTTCCAACTGGCATGAAGATGACTTAACCGGCAAGCCCCGACAAGCATTTGCAAATGGTTGGTTATCTTTAGACTCCTTCGGCAGAGCCACATTCGCTGCAATTACCTCTATCACTGAATCAGAATACGATCGCCTAGTAGAGCTACTCGCTACCCATTTCGTAAACAACTACGGTGCACCAGATATAGAAGCGGCGCGACCTGTCGCAACTGAAGAGCTCGATCATATGCGAGCGATGTGTGATGACCACGACGACAATACTATCCTCATGGTAAGTCGCTCCATGACAGACTCAGGCATCCATGAATCCTATCGCTTCACCAGTCCACAAGATGCATCTCTTGAGACGTTCGCTGTTCACGGCACAGTTGACTGAGAGGGCCTCAAGAACTCTTCATAGGAAATATAGCGAACCAACACGCCTGGCTCAATCAATTCAGCCTCAAAGGCTAATTCAACAAAGCCTTCGGCCCAACTGATACTTGAAATCCGCCCCGATCCTTCCGAGGGAAAAACCTCGATTTCACCGTTCTCGTTAATACGAGCACGCAGATATTCCGAGCGTCCTCGCCGTTTATTTTTCTTGAATGCAGCAGGGAGCAAAATCCCTCTGGGCTCTCGCCAAAAACCGCCAGCCAACACTTCCATGGCCGGGCGACCAAAAACCAAGGTGCACACCCAAGCTGCAACGGGGTTCCCTGGTAATCCAATTACTGGAGTTTTATCCCAAACACCGAGCGCAAGTGGACGCCCAGGCTTGAGTGCAATCCGCCAACTCGTCAGCTCACCTTCGGATTTTAAAATCGCAGATATATGATCTTCGTCACCGGCTGAAGCACCTCCTGACGTAATAATGAGATCACAACCAACTGCACCAAGATTTAAAGCGTTGCGGACTGCAGCACGAGTGTCTTCAACCAACCCCAAATCAATAGCTTCAAACCCAAGACCACGGACCATCGCCAGCAACATCAAACGATTCGCATCATAGATTTGCCAGTCAGATGCTGGCTGGCCGGGTTCTCTGATCTCATCGCCTGTTGATAAAATCCCAATCCGAAGCCTTGTAAAAACAAATACCTCAGCAACACCAGCGGACGCTAATAAAGATAGGTCGGTCGGGGATAAACGTCTGCCAGCACGAAAAATTGGTGTATTGGTGGTGACATCTTCACCCGCATCACGGGCATTGGCACCAGCCTTTAACGGCCCATTGAAAGCAATGCGATCTAACTCAATCGTGCAGTCCTCTTCTAAAACAATCGTATCCACGCCCGGCGGCAGAATAGCCCCCGTTAATATCCGTACTGCTTGATCTGACGCGACCACACCCTCAAATGGGAGACCAGCTGCTGCCCGCCCCTTGGCTAAATCCAAAATATGTGACCCATCGCCTACAGGCCCAATAAAACCATACCCATCAACCGCAGAATTCGTAGCCGGAGGGTTGCAACGCAGTGCAATGACATCTTCTGACAAGATGCGGTCGCAAGCATCTTCGACAGAAATTAATTGACCGCTTGCAACTACCGGCTGTAGCGCCGTACGCAAAAGCATCTTAGCCTCCCCAACAGGAGTCCAGTCAACGCCTGGAGGCAGAGCAAAACAATCATTTTTTAGCGGTGGCGGGATAATGGTACTCATCGGCGGTGCTCCCAAATAAAATCAGCAATTCCTGTCACGTCATTTAGCGACTTTACAACGCGGTTAGCCACTTCAACGGGATAATCAGAGGCTACAGCCAAAATATTCATATCATCAAGTGCCAGCAGTCTCTTTTGCGCAACTTGACGAGAAACTTCAATTTTTGCATGTAAAGCAAATTTGTATCCCTCAACTAAGACCAAATCGCATGGACTCAATTTAACCAGCAAACTATCTAAGTCGGGCTCAATCGCACCCCGACATTCATGCATCAAAGCAAACCTGGGTCCTCCAGCAAGAATCACTTCGTGGGCCCCGGCTTTGCGATGACGATAACTATCCGTACCGGGTTGATCCACATCAACCGAATGGTGCGCATGCTTAATAGTTGAGACCTGCAGACCGCGCCCAGTGAATTCAGAAATCAACCGCTCCGTCAAAGTAGTTTTTCCGCAATTTTTCCAACCCACAATGCCAAATACTAAGCTCATCGACTGCTCTCCATCGCAATCGCTTTATCAAGATCTTGGGGTGTATTCACATTAAAAAATGGATCCCGATTGTTACTATCACGGTCAAAGCGCACCTCAGATCCACCCACGGAGTCGGTCCAAAGTACAATTTTTCGTACGCCACTATCGAGCGCTTCCGTTAAATTAGCGATTAATGATACATGCCAAAGTCCAAAGGTGGGGTGCCTCATATATTTGTTCTTTTCTGCGTCAAAGCTCGAGGCTAAAACCACCGGAACATGGACGTTATCAGCCACATCTTGACAGCGGTGGACAAAATCTTGAGGGAAAAATGGGGTATCTGCTGCCACAGTGGCAACCCAATCAAATCCCTCTGCCCTGGCAAACTCCATCCCAGCCAATACACCAGCAAGAGGCCCGAGAAAACCAGCTTTAGAATCGGAAATCACGGGCAACCCATAATTATCAAAACGTTCCGACGGCCCGTTTGCATTAATTAGTAACGTGTCCACCTGGGGCGTCAGGGTCGCCACCACTCGATCTAAAATCGTCTGGCCATGCAACTGTAAAAGCCCTTTATCCTGACCACCCATCCGTGTCGCAAGACCACCAGCAAGGATAACGCCAATTATTTTAGACATTGCTTCCACTCTTCCTACGATGTTTCTTTTCTTCGTCAGCAACAGCATTTGGATCGGCATCAAAAATTAATCGGTCATGACCACTCAGGCAAATAAATTTACGCCCTCGCATCCGACCGATCAGGGTCAAACCAACTTGCCGAGCAATGTCGACGCCCCAAGCGGTAAAACCAGAGCGACTGATCAATACAGGAATACCCATGAGCGCAGTTTTAATCACCATCTCCGAGGTCAGACGGCCAGTGGTGTATAGAATCTTATCTTCAGGGCACACCTTATTGAGATACATCCACCCTGAAATCTTATCCACTGCGTTGTGACGACCAACATCCTCCATATAAACCAAGGGTGAATCCGCCTCGCAAAGAACAGTGCCATGGATCGCACCGGTTTCGAGGTACAAACTTGGGGTGCGATTAATCAGATGAGATAATTGATAAAGCCATGAGGTTCTTGTAGGCGCCTGGGTCAAAGAAACTGAATCTAACCCTTCCATCATATCGCCAAAAACGGTGCCAACTGCACACCCCGAGGTTCGCGTTTTTTTACTCAGTTTTTCCTCATAGTCAGATTCCACCTCGGTCCTCACAACGACCACCCTCAGCTCTTCATCAAACTCAACCATTGTTAAGACATCGGTAGGCTTTAGCATCCCCTGATTTTTTAGAAAGCCAACTGCTAAATATTCTGGATAGTCGCCGATTGTCATGGCTGTTACGATCTCTTGCGCATTTAAATAAATGGTTAAAGGGCGCTCTTCGATTACTGAAGCAGTAGAGGGTTTTCCGTGCTGATCAACGCCATCAATCAATCGAGACAGCCTGGGATTAGCAGGGTCGGGACGTACCAGATAACTACTGATTTGATCAAGAGTGGACATGAATCACCTGTTCTTTTGTGTTTGACGAATATAGAAGTTTATTCTATGTCGCTCTAAGCAATGCTGAAGCCATAAGAGTATCCCATGAGACACCCTACCGACACCCTTGCTATTGCGAACGTCTATGCACTCTTAACTGCCAGCGGCGGCTCAGTAACGCCCATAGTCATCGCACTAGGAGGCTTGACGGGTTCTTTTTTGTTAGGGGATGACAAATCACTCGCCACTTTACCCGTCGCTGGATTCAATATCGGTGTAGCATTAATGGCTTCCCCAGCCGCTATATTGATGTTTTGGATCGGACGCAAATATGGGTTCATGATTGGGGCTGGACTGGGTTTCGTCGGCGTATCGCTCGCCGGATATGCGATTACCGTCAGTAGTTTTACGCTGTTTCTATTTTCATTAATTCTAATCGGTTGCGCCAACAGCTTTTCACAGCAATACCGCTTTGCAGCTTCAGATTACGTCGATTCGAACCTCAAATCAAAGGCCATTTCTCGAGTTCTAATTGGCGGCATAGCTGCGGCTATTCTCGGTCCGCAGATCGTGATGCATTTCAAAGATATTTTATACCCCACCCCCTTTGCGGGTGCATTTATTGTCGGCAGCCTATTCTACCTGATCAGCTTTTTATTAATGTACCAACTGCCCAATCAACCATTAGAACGCAGCACCAAAAACAGAACTACTGGTCGAAGCCGCGGGGCAATTGCAATTCAACCGAAGTTTATCGTCGCAGTGCTTTGCGGTGCCTGCAGTTACGCAATGATGGCATTTGTCATGACCGCAGCACCCTTGGCAATGGTCGGGCATGGTTTTCAGGTCTCGGAGGCTGCCCTTGGGATTCAGTGGCACATACTAGCCATGTATGTACCAAGCTTGATTACCGGGTCATTGATTACGCGCTTTGGTAAAATTTGCATTATTAGCTGGGGCATGACAAGCCTCATAGCCAGTGCTCTAGTGGCGCTGAATGGCATTACACTCGGGCACTTCCACCTCTCCCTAGTCCTCCTGGGGCTAGGTTGGAACTTTAGCTTTATTGGGTCAACTGCTCTACTCACGGAGACCTATACGACAGATGAAAAACATAAGGCACAAGGTTTAAACGACACAATCGTATTCAGCGCTGTTGGTCTTTGCAGCCTGAGTTCCGGTCTCGCCTACCACTGGATCGGATGGGAATTCATGAATTGGCTCGTGATTCCCGCCGGCCTCATCTGCCTAGGGGGATTATTTTTTCTCTCCAAACAACCACCAAATTTTCGTTTACAATAATGACACTGCCTGCCTGCCCCCTTTCCGCTCGGCATTGAACTAGGAGACAACACATGAAAGGTTTCTTCATTGCCTTCACACTCGCGCTCTTTTTTAGCTCGGCTTTTGCCATGAATGATGGACACACACTCCCAGAAATACCCTCGCATATGAATACCAATTCCACAAAAAGTAATGCAGAAAACGGCCTCAAATTTACAAACTTCCGAACACGCGCGTCAATTGGGAATAGTCCAAATTCTGCGGCGTACGGAATAATTGCTATCAAAAGTGGCAGTGACCGATTGATCAAAGTTTCATCAAGTAAAGCTAATGCCGTCGAACTACATGAACATCTCAATGACAACGGTGTAATGAGGATGCGACGCGTAAAAGGCGGTTTACAGGTTAACCAAGAAACCCCTCTAATATTTCAACCAGGCGGTTATCACATCATGCTCTTAGGGCTAAAAGAAGCGATTCGACCGCACACAGAGGTGGACCTTTCGTTAGAATTCACCTCAGGAAAAATAATGAAATTGACCATTCCCGTAGTTCCAATTACTGAAATGCATCATTAATCGACTCGCTAGTTTCTTGATATAAACTCAGGCTGTATTCCGAGCATATGTATTAAAAGATGCCTCAGTTCGACCATCAGTCAGCAATGGATAGATTGCGAAGAAGTTTTCCAAAAAATCATACAATTTCAATGATTTCCGTAAAGCCTGGTGAAGCCAAGCCTGATAAAACCGATTAACTGTTTGTATTAGGAGTTGGCATATACATCACGTAACGATTCGCCATGTACTGTGTCTGCAAGGTCTGATTTCGCTCGATTCGAATCAATAAGAACAACAGTGCGCTCAGTGCAAAGATGACCAAAGAAACTAGTGTTAGCACAGCATTTCTCTGCATTCTCTGATCTGCCAAAGCGGCTGAAAAACGATAGTCGGCAAGCGCCGATTCTTGCCGATCAGAGCCACGAGCCATTATGCTTGCTCGTTCTAATACCTGCTGCGCAAACCAAGTTACATGAAGCAACGGATACTCCGCCAGAAAGCGATTTACTCGCTGTCTTGTCTGCCCAGCAACACTTGCCTGTGTTGGAAAGAAACTCGGCTGCATAGATGCTTCCATCAGATGATCAAAAAACAAGGTTGCAAAGGAAATTTCTGGCGAACCTGGCTGCATCTGAATTCGCTGGTGAGTGTGTCGAATAAGCTGGGAAACTTGCTCACGTCTTTGCTCGTCTTTTTCGGCCCCACGCGATGCAATCAAACTTTCTAGTAACGCAGAACTACCCTGAATCGCTTTATTTTCTGTATCGGTAAGGTCCGTTCCAACATCAACCGAAAGATCACTGTCTAAAGTCCGCACCTGTGGCCATAGAACAGTACCTTCCAACAAACGCCCTGCAAAAAGCTCAAATTCACCAACTGTGGGAGTCTGAAAACCAATAACATCGTCAACATTGGGCGAGGATGGAACGTCGACAGCCACCACTTGATAAGAAAAATAACCAGTACCCACGAAACCAAGGAGGGCAATCAAGGAAAAGCAAACTAAGAAAAAGCCCCGAAAGAAATCAGCGAATCGATGAAAGACTGCATCCGAAGACATGAACATCGCGGCCGTACTATCCTTAAGTGTTTCCAAAAATTAAGCCGTTTTTGACTTCTCAGAAGCGGCGACAGATTTCGACTCAGACGCTTCCGATTGCTCCCCAACAGCCTTCATCGCGGCATCGCCAAAGGCTAATGCACCAGCTTTCGAACGTGTCTTTTTGTTACTAAGCACCGTAATATCAAGCTCTGTTTCAGAAAAACTACAATTGCCATTTAATCGAGCACCGCGTGAGACAGACAATGCTTGGTAGTGAATATCGCCCTCAATCACCGCTGACTCCTCAAGAATTAATTCACATGCCGTGACTGACCCCACTACCCGCCCAGACACTTTCACTTCCTTTCCAAAAACCCGACCTTTAACAATGCCTGTCCCCCCAATCGTAAGCTCGACGGTTTGAACATCCCCTTCAACCGTGCCATCGATATGGATATTGCCTTCACTTACAAGATTTCCTGAAACAACTAGATTTGGGGCTAGTATTGCAAAGGTTTCATTAGGTGATTTCATTGAGCCGCTCCTTAAATTATCGTTCGATTGCGATTGTTGGTTTTTGTTCTTTGAAAACATAGCGTCCCGCCTCTATAAATTGATATGGATCGACCGGTTTGTCTCGCACCCGAACTTCGTAATGCACATGAGGACCAGTAGACCTACCGGCACTTCCCACGGCTCCAATCACATCGCGATATGAGACAATTTGACCTTTTTTGACATTAATCGATTTCAGATGCCCATAGGCAGTCTCAATACCGCAACCATGATCAATCACTATGAGACGCCCATATCCGCCTTTGGGTCCCGCGAATCGGACGGTACCGGCAGCGGTTGTTCGAACCTTAGTACCAGGCCAGGCTCCCATATCAATTCCCTCATGCCAATCTGGGCGTCCAGTAAATGGATCCTTTCGATTTCCAAACTTACTCGTGAGATTATAGTAATCAACAGGGGTCGACAAAGGCGCGCAACTGAGCAATTGTTGTAATTGCTCCCAATCTTGACTCAGTACCTTTAAGTCACGCGCTCGACTTTCGAAGCGCTGAAACACATGACTTTCCTGTGTATTCAACGATTCGGGGCCGCCTGTCCCAAACGCGGGAGAAAAGCCGGCGATATCGGGCGCGGCCAACGGCGTTTCTTCAATTGTTGCGTAACTACTAACCAGATTTTTTGTGAAGATCTGATAAAGCTTTTCCATTGCCTCTGATTGAGCTTGATAAGCATCCGTTAGATCACCAGCGACGTCCTCAAGCCAAGAGTCCACTTCTTCAATTGATTCAGGCGGGGGATGGCCAGAAATTTCAGCAACCGAACTCGACAAATCCATTACGAGAGAAGACAGGTTCTCATTACGCTGATCAACATCATAAATGCGCGATACTAATTGTGGCCTAAACCAAGCTACAAATTCCTCTGCATTCTCTGGAGCTTGATCCTCAACAGCATCTTCAGAGATTGACTTGATAGACTCATAACGTTCGGCAAGCATCAGGTTTTTTCCAATTTCCGCTTGGTATTGTTGACGCAACTGATAAGCGTTCGCCTGATCTGACTCAAGCTGCTCAATAAATGCCTCATTTTTGGCAACAATTTGTTGGAGCTCGACCTGAGTGGCGACTAAATTTGTGTAATTAACGAAAAAGCCGATACTTGCGACCAAAATCCAAAGAAAAGCAATCAAAACTGACGTTATTAAAAATAGTTGATACCAAGTTTTCAGGACAAAATAAGACGCATCCGATCCTGAACGGATTACCAATGACCGGTCAGGAAATTTCGCGATAATCTTGTTAAATGCTGTCTGCATCGGTCTTTACCGTCTCAAGGGTTCGTTACCCAAATCGAACACATCAATTACGTAACCAAGACGCACATCAACATGGGAGAACATTGTTGGCCAGAAACGGTCTCGATTCAACCTCCTTTTAGGCTAACCGCAAAGTTCGGGCCAGACTTGTCGAGTCAAATAAAATTCAAACGGTTATTAAGTAAGCCCGACTAAAAATCGCAAATAGATCAACTTTCAATTACCATTTCTTAACTATATTCCCAATATGTAAAGTTATAAAATAAATGCCCAAGCAAATAAAATTCTGGCAGTGCGCGCGACCAAATCAACGCAATGGAACCAACGGAAATTGTTCGCTAAAGCACAGTACAACCCGATTTCTAGGTAAATTACACGCCGACCACAGTAAACCTATCGGACGAACGACCGATTATTTAACAACTACAGCAAACATTAAGGTGCCCATGAAAAAAACCGTAGCCGCCATCGCCGTTTTCCTTTGTCTTGTCGGGCCTTCGAAATCGATGGCCTATTCAGGGGAACTCTGGCTTTCGCAGGCTGAGACGAAGTTTGCCCAGCCTGCAAGTATGCTCGCGCACGGCTTTCTTGCTGGAGTAGTCCATAGCTGGAATGGGCGGAGGGGTCAAAAGAACCCTCAGTTATGTTTTGATAGCCCGGCGTCAGAGCTCCAGATCCGGAACTTAATGGCAATCGTAAAAGACTACATTTCAAAAAAATCGCCAGATTTAAAAGTGTCGGCCCAGGGTATTATTCGTGCCGCCATGATGACTGAGTTCCCCTGTCGTTGATCAGAGTTGTTTGTCGGAAAAAATGGTTTCGCGGCGAAAATCTTGGTACGCACGCATCACTGCAGGGTCAACTTTTGCGCAATGAACTTCGATATCAGTGAGTGTCATTATCAATGTTCGGCGATCAATTGAACCAAAAGGTTTGCCAAGCCTATCAATCAATTGATAAGCCTCTAAAGTAGTCGCACTGACCACTGCGGCTGGAATAAGGACTGCCTCATCCACGTCGAAACGCCACAGCGTTAGTTCCATATTGGGAAAAGCTACCCTCATTAAGTAATGGTATTCAGGTAGGCCAAGAAAATTGGTCGGCGGCTTATTTTGAGCGCATTCAAGTGCAGAAAAGTCATCCAATGATAGATTCTTTGAAAAAAGATGATCCCAGTAACCGCCCTCATCGTTGATTTTCATCAAGAAGTGGCGCATGTGAACGTCTGTTAGCTCATCCTCGCGTCCTAGAGATGAAAAGAACGTAGCCAACTGCACATGAAGTTGAGGCGAATAAAATCCGGCGGATCTTAATTTTTTCGAGGCCATTTCTAAATCAGGCGCTACTGAAATCGCGAGCCTTGCCGCCTTCCATTGCCTAATAAAAACCTCTGGATTTTCGAGACCGACCTGCGTCAGGTACTGAATTTCGGTCCTTTCTTCCAAGGCCTCAAGGGCGTTGACTGCCGCTTTCCGAAAGTCGGCCGGGAAATATGTAATATCTTGGCGATAAAGTGATTCGGCACTCGCTCCGTTAACAAACAGCAAATATCCAAAGCAAAAAATAATGATGCGTCTCATACGATCAACCATACCGAAGCTTTTGCTGGAATACACCCTTGATCACACGTAAACGAGTACAAAATTAACTTCATCAATTGGCAGCTCAAACTCTTCATATTTAAAAGGCGCTACTTCCAATTCGGGCAAACGCGACTAAACAGGTAGATCTAGCCGGGTCAAAAGAAATCTGTCATACAGGGAGCCAGGTGGCCGGTTCAAAAAGGCTGTTCAATATGAACATTAGCGGAACCCTCTTCTTTTAAGCCCAAAGGAAATACCACTAAATGCTCTACATCAAGTCGCACACCAATCTGTTCGCCGATTTCGTGATTGTGATGAGATGGAGCAAAACAACCCAATACAACACCACTATCTAACTGAACTTCGTATAAGTGATGCGCTCCGCGGAAATGTTTGCGTACAAGCTTAGCAAGATAATCAGAGCTATCGTCATGGATAAGGTCGTCTGGACGTAAAAATAGTTGCACAGGGGTGTTAAGCGGATATGGAAGGTCTTGATCAGTAGATAGAACACCTAAGGGGCTTTTAACGGATCGAGGCCCATGGATAATTGCATTAACGGTCTCACCTTGACCAACAAAATGGGCTACAAATCGATTTTTTGGCTCGTGATATAAATTAAAAGGAGTGTCAATCTGCGATATACGGCCATCGCTCATTACCGCAATTCGATCAGCGAAATCAAATGCCTCCCGCTGGTCGTGAGTGACTAGCAATGCACAGATACCGTCACTTTTGAGTATCGTTCGCACCTCACTAGCAAGGCGCCCCCTCAGTTCAGTGTCCAGTCCAGAAAAGGGTTCGTCGAGTAATAAAAGATTAGGCTTTGGTGCCATTGCTCGTGCAAGTGCCACCCGTTGCTGCTGTCCGCCTGATAATTCGTGCGGGTATCGGGGTCCAAGTCCTTCAAGACCGATTAGAGATAAAAGTGCGTTAATTCGTTCACGTCGATTGAGTTCACTCCAATCGGCCAACCCGAAGCCAATATTGGCTTCAACTGATAAATGAGGAAATAAGGCAATGTCCTGAAAAACCATTCCAACCCGGCGCTCCTCTGGGGGAACGGACCAGCTTATTGAAGAAAGCAGCCGATCGGAAAGCCAAATTTCTCCTGATGAAAGAGGCTGAAATCCTGCTATTGCACGTAAAAGCGAAGACTTTCCACAACCGCTAGGGCCTAACAAGCACACTAGTTCTTGGTTTTTTAGGTCCAGTGAAATCCTGCTAACTACCTCTAAGGATTGGTAACTAAGGGAAACATCGCGAATTATTAAAGCGGCAGTGTCCAAGGTCACTCCCTCCCAACAGAACGGTTAAGCCAAATAACAGGTAAGAGACCAACTACGACAATCATAAGGGATGGGGCTGCCGCGTCAATCAATCGCTCATCGCCGGCCAGCTCATAAGCTTTCACCGCCAAAGTATTAAAATTAAAAGGCCTAAGAATCATAGTCGCAGGCAGTTCTTTTAGAATATCAACAAAACAAACAAGAATCGCTGTCATCACGGAGCCTCTCATCAAAGGCATATGAAGCCGATGCAAGACGCCCATCTGTGATAACCCGAGCAGCCGACCTGACTGATCCAAACTAGGACGTATCCTAGACAATCCACTTGACACATTGCCGTAGCCGACGGCTAAGAAGCGAACTAAGTAGGCGAAACCGAGGGCAAACAAACTGCCAGAAAGCCATAGTGAAGGTTGGACGCCAAAAATCGACAACATATCTGAGATTAGTGAGTCTAAATTGCCGAATGGAATCAGTACCCCAATAGCAACAACCACTCCTGGTAGCGCGTAACCAAGACCCACAACAACGGTCAGATAAAATAACCATTTAGACGGATACAATCGGTTTGCGTAAGCAATTGCTAGCGCCATAAAAACGATAATTGCAGAAACAACCCCGGCTAAAGCAAAACTATTCCAGGTCAACCGCCAGAGCGATTGCCATTCGGCGTACATAAAAATCCATTTTAACAAGATGGCTGTTGGCAGCAAAAACCCGAAGAAAATAGGTAGGCAACATAGCAATTGCATTAAAACTGCTTTTAAGCCACGGACGTCAACAGCTGTCTGATCGAGCTTTCGAAGACGATCTGAGTAATATCGAATTCGATGCCTCGAAACTCGCTCTGCCAGAACGAGGAAGGCAACGAATCCGAGCAATAATGAGCTTAATTGAGCAGCACCAATAGTGTCGCCCAACCCGTAATAAGTCCTTACGATACCAGTTGTAAAGGTTTGTACGCCGAAAAATTGCACTGTTCCAAAATCGGCGAGGGTTTCCATAATAGCCAACATGGTGCCTGCAGCTATTGCAGGGCGGGACATCGGTATTACGACCCTGCGAAATACCGCCCACCGGCTTTGGCCTAAGGTATACCCTACTTCCATCAAATTAACGGACTGATCCAAGAAGGCAGCTCGGGACATCAAATAGACATAGGGATAAAGCACGAGAGACAGCATTACAGCAGCGCCTGGTAGTGAACGCAAACCAAGCAAGGGAGCCATCAACCATTCGGACATACCCATCTCTCTCATCCAAGTTAGGACTGGACCAGAAAAATCGAGAACGCTAGTGTAAGTGTAAGCAAGAATATAGGCAGGGTAAGCCATTGGTAGCAATAGCAGCCACGAAAGGATCGATCGCCCCGGAAACCGATAGACGGAGACTATCCAAGCTGTCGGCACACCAATAACCACGACACCACAGGCCACTAGCAACGACAGCCAAGCAGAGTTGGCAACATAGCGGCCAAGTAGTGTATCCAATAAATGAGTCCAAACATCGGACGCACCGGTGAACAGGTATGCGAATATCACACCGATAGGAAGGGCCACACACAAGGCAGCGACCACAGTTATCAGCAAAAAGGCGTTTGGACGCAATGATCTGAAACAGCCGATTATTTTAGATAACACTACTGCCAATCGGCACGATCCATCAACATCACTGCTGCTGAGTTGTTAACTCCTAGAACACCCAGGTTCAACGAGTCGGCCTTAAATGAACCGAGGGATGCAATAGTTTGTGAAGCGCTGGCGGAGGTTGAGACCGGAAATTCGTGGTTAATTTCCGCATAATAGTTTTGAGCCTCATCAGACACCATAAATTCCAGGAACTGACGTCCTTCGGCTAGATTTTTAGAGTACTTTACCAGACCCGCTCCGGAAACATTGACGTGCGTGCCCCGCCCTGACTGATTAGGCCAGAATACTGAGATTTTTGCGATCACATCCTTATCTGCTGGCTTTTTTGAGTCTAAAAGACGCCCGTAATAGTAGGTATTGGCAATTGCCAAAGCACACTCTCCAGCAGCTAAAGCACGTAATTGATCTGTGTCGCCTCCTGTTGGTTTCCTCGCAAAATTAGCGACCAACCCCCTTGCCCATTTTTCTGTAATCATTTCGCCATTAGCTTCAATCATTGAGGCCACCATGGACTGATTGTAGATATTGCTCGACGAACGGATGCAAATTTTGCCAGCCCAAGTCGGATCAGCTAAAAATTCATAGGTAGATAACTCACTGACATCAACACGATCTTTTAGGTAAAATATTGGACGAGCCCTTACTGTCAAGCCAGTCCAGAAATCGCCGGGGTCTCGAAGGTTTTTCGGTACCGTGCCTGCAATTTTTTTACTGTTGATGGGCTGCAGAACACCGGCCATTTTCGCCCTATGTAGATTACCTGCATCGACAGTCACCAAAACATCAGCGGGCGTTGCTTTTCCTTCGGCCTCGATACGACTTAATAATGCGCCTGCCTTGCCTGTGAGAAGATTAACTTTGATGCCTGAAGTTTCCGTGAATTTTTCTAGCAATGGAACGATTAGCGCATCCTTACGAGCCGAATAAACATTAACTTCAGAAGCGAGTGCTGGCAGCGAAATCAGACTCGCAGCCAGCACAGGTAGAAACTTTCGTAAAATCATTCTTTAATTCCCCCGTTTGAAAAAATTTCAAACTTATTATAATCCATGCAAATTTTAATGCAACCGATTCGCATTCGCATTTGGGAGAAAAGTTACTCTATGAAACTCCAACCAATACCGGCTAAGAGATCGTCTTTAAAGAAATACACTCTAATTTCGTTTTTTCTTTTATAGACCCGATAAAATAAAGAACATCATAAAACTGACAACTCATTTAGTGCCCTGAAAGGGGCCGTCCATTGCCTATCTAAACCGATGGATCAAGGATTTCTGAAAATAATTCTCTATTCCTCGTGCCCTTGAATTAGGCTCAGGGCGCCTAACCTTGGAGGCCTAAAATGATCGAGTATGCCGAGAAAATAGGGCGCTAAAACAGATAATTACTAACCGCATCAAGTGCACCTTCATCTAACTTCTGAAGGTTAACTTTCTCTCACAATTTTTATTATGAAGAAAAAAGGAAAAACGGATTCAACGGATTTGCTCGCCATCAATCCAAACAGATTCAAGGCCATCTTTTGAAAATACAGAAA
>Ga0209192_10000795_pt1 | contig 28250 bp, 20 predicted proteins | sample ArcticOcean_MG_C_11_FD_187433 | JGI IMG/M metagenome (GOLD analysis project Ga0209192, IMG submission 187433) | Marine microbial communities from western Arctic Ocean - ArcticOcean_MG_CB2_154 (SPAdes) (version 2) | ecosystem: Environmental > Aquatic > Marine > Oceanic | place: Arctic Ocean... | reverse complement strand
AGTAACCCAATAATCTCCGAGTCTCTCTTTATGACGCTGTAACCCGAGCGAGTGACATATCGGGACAGCGTTTAGCTGGAATTAAGCAGCTAAAGCGTAGTTATCGTCATTTGCGATTACTTTTTTTTCTAGTTTATTTACGAGGTACCTAGAAGCCTCGGTATGCACTATTCTGCTTTGTAACCCACGTCGAAACCTGGTCAGCCCCAAAACAAGTTTCTATTATACTACTTTCCCTTGTTGGCTGCCCTCATGATCCTATTTTTCTCTCGATTCCAGTCTTTTTCTTTCTCTGTAGCTCGTTTATCGTATTGTTTTTTACCTTTTGCCAGTCCTATCTCGCACTTGATGAAGCCTCTCTTAAAATGCAAATCTAATGGGACTAGCGTATAGCCAGAACGCTCTACCTTGCCTATTAACTTTACAATCTCTTCGTCTTTGAGAAGCAATTTTCTAGTACGAACATTCTCTGGATTAATGTGGGTTGAAGCGTTCCCCATAGGAGTTATATGACAGCCTAAAAGATAAATCTCACCTCTCTGAATAATGACATAAGACTCTTTGATATGAGCACGGTTATCTCTAATTGCTTTTACTTCCCAACCTTCAAGGACAATACCCGCCTCATACTTATCTTCTATGAAGTAATCATGAAAAGCTTTCTTATTTTGAACAATACTCATTAATATGGGACCAATTAAACGTATAATTGTACTCTAACTTTAATCCTATAATTTCATGGTCACAATTAAAAAAAATGCGATAGTCCCCCACCCCAGCGCAAAGCTTTTTGAGTTGGTAGATCGGGTTGAAGATTATCCGGACTTTCTTCCATGGTGTGGGCGCACAGAAGTTATAACTAGAACCGATGAAATTACCCGCGCAGCTATCCTAATTAACTACAAAGGGGTAAAGCAATCATTCACTACTGAGAATATTAAAATTTATCCAAAACAGATGCTTATTAAGCTAATCGATGGGCCATTTAAAATGCTCGAGGGTCGCTGGCAGTTTATTGAAATAGAAGCCGGTGCATGCAGAATAGAGTTAGAATTACATTATGAGTTTAGCAACATAATTTTAGATAAATTAATTTCGCCAGTGTTTAATATGATTGCAAATACCTTTATTGATAACTTTGTGGCTCAGGCAAATAAGGATAATGATGCCTGATAAAATTATCATTGAAGTCGCATATGCTACGCCAGAAAGACAGATGATTATTCCTGTCCTAGTTAAGAATGGAGTAACCGTCGAAGAAGCTATCCTACTCTCAGGTATTCTAACTAAATTCGAAGGAGTTAACTTAGACGACTTTCCAGTTGGCATTTTTGGCAAACTAACAGCCCTCAACTATGTGCTCCGAGACCGTGATCGTGTTGAAATTTATCGTCCCCTTGTCGCTGACCCTAAAGAAATTCGTCGGAAAAGAGCGGCTGAAGGAAAAGATATGAAAAAAGGCAAATAATTTTTTAATTTTTTCTCGATTCAATTCAGCCTTTTCTGTATAATCTCTTTTTGCGCGAAAAGGAAACCACATGCGTTCAATAGAACAAGCACTTACATTTGATGATGTCTTACTAGTTCCGGCTCACTCGAATGTACTTCCAAAAAATGTCTCACTTAAAACACAGCTAACTAAAAAAATTGCTTTAAATATTCCGCTCGTTTCTGCAGCGATGGATACTGTTACAGAATCAAGCTTAGCCATTGCACTTGCAGAAGAAGGGGGGCTTGGGATTATCCATAAAAATATGTCACCTGAACTTCAAGCGGAGCATGCGGCCAAAGTAAAACGTTTTGAGTCTGGCGTAGTAAATGACCCAATAACAATTGACCCTGATATGACGGTAGATGAGGTCATTCAACTAACTCGTAAATACAAAATATCGGGGCTGCCCGTCATAAAAGATTCAAGAATTGTAGGGATTATTACTAACCGAGATTTGCGATTTGAAGAAAATTTAAAACAACCTATTAAAAATATTATGACGCCGCGTGAGCGTCTAATTACAGTTAAAGAAGGTGCCAAAAAAGACGAAATCATGAGACTTCTTCATCAACATCGACTGGAAAGGCTTTTGGTCATAGATGATAAGGACAATCTCAAAGGGCTTATTACTGTTAAAGATATTCAAAAATCAACTGATCACCCTAATGCCTGCAAGGACAATAAGGGAAGGCTTCGAGTTGGCGCTGCAGTAGGCGTTGGTGCCGATACCGATAAACGCGTCGAGCTTCTTGCGGCATCAGATATTGATATTATTGTTGTAGATACTGCGCACGGTCATTCACAAGGAGTTCTCGATCGTGTTAAATGGATAAAAAAACGTTTCCCTAATATCGAGATTATTGGTGGAAATATAGCTACTACCGAGGGTGCATTAGCATTAATTGATCACGGCGCTGATGGAGTTAAGGTTGGAATTGGTCCAGGATCAATCTGTACAACTCGAATTGTTGCAGGTGTGGGTGTTCCTCAAATAACAGCTATCACCGATGTTGCCAAGGTATTAATGAAAAAGAAAATTCCATTTATTGCTGATGGTGGGATTCGATATTCTGGTGATATTGCCAAAGCAATTGCAGCAGGCGCTTCATCAGTAATGCTTGGTAGTATGTTTGCCGGAACAGAAGAAGCCCCAGGAGAGGTTGAGCTTTACCAAGGAAGATCGTACAAGTCATACAGAGGTATGGGGTCCATCGGCGCTATGCAAAAAGGATCAAGTGACCGATACTTTCAAGACTCAGAAAATAATGCAGAAAAACTTGTGCCAGAAGGAATTGAAGGTCGGGTTCCATTCAAAGGGCCTGTGATAAATGTGATTCACCAATTGATGGGTGGCTTACGAGCCTCTATGGGCTACGTTGGGGTAAACAACATTTCTGTGATGCATAAAAAAGCTAAGTTCGTCCAAATCACCAATGCTGGTATGAAGGAATCTCACGTGCACGACGTACAAATTACCAAAGAAGCCCCTAATTACAGGGTCGACTAATTATTATGAATATTAAGTTTTCAGTCCAGGTTTATTAAATGGATAAGATTCTAATTCTTGATTTTGGCTCGCAATATACTCAGCTAATTGCTAGACGTATACGTGAGCTAAACGTCTATTGTGAAATTCTTCCTTACGATGTTGATATTAAAAGAATTGTAGATTTCTCACCAATATCCATAATTCTCTCAGGTGGTCCTAACTCAGTCTATGAAGACGAAACACCTCAAGCGCCAGCTGCTATTTTTAAAATGGGTTTACCCATTCTAGGAATATGTTATGGAATGCAGGTCATGATGAGTCAATTAGGAGGTAAAGTTGAAACTAGTGATAAGCGAGAGTTTGGTTATGCAGAAATTCGAGCACAAGGACATTCATCATTACTTAAGGGCATTCAAGATAAAACTAATAAGGATGGGCACGGACTACTTGATGTCTGGATGAGTCATGGTGACAAAGTCATAAGTCTTCCACAAAATTTTAAAGTCATAGCAAGTAACGAATCTACTCCTATTGCCGCCATTGCTGACGAAGAAAGAAAATTTTATGGTGTACAGTTTCATCCCGAGGTCACTCACACTTACCAAGGAAAGGTAATAATAAAAAGATTTGTATTAGATATTAGTAAATCGAAGCCCGAATGGAATATGCCAGATTATATTGTAACAGCCATTAAGCATATCAAAGAAACAGTAGGAAACGATGAAGTGCTTCTTGGTCTTTCAGGAGGGGTTGACTCTTCAGTAGCTGCTGCATTAATTCAACGTGCTATAGGTGATAAATTAACCTGTATTTTTGTTGACCATGGGCTACTAAGGCTTAATGAAGCTGAGACAGTAATGAAAACATTTGGTAAAAATCTAGGGGTTAAAGTTATTCATGTAGATGCAACAGAAAAATTTATGTCAGACCTTAAGGGTGTTTCTGACCCGGAAGACAAAAGAAAGATTATAGGTCGCGACTTCGTTGAAGTCTTCCAGGATCAAGCAGAACAATTTGAAAATGTCAGATGGTTAGCTCAAGGAACTATATATCCTGACGTTATAGAGTCAGCGGGCGGAAAGACTAAGAAAGCACATAATATCAAAAGCCATCATAATGTAGGTGGTTTACCAGACACACTTAATTTAAAACTTCTCGAACCTTTAAGAGAGTTATTTAAAGACGAGGTTCGTGAACTTGGGGTAGCACTAGGACTTCCTCGAGAAATGGTTTACCGGCATCCCTTCCCTGGTCCCGGCCTAGGTGTAAGAATTTTAGGCGAAGTAAATATGGACTTTGCAAATCTCTTGAGAAAAGCAGATGCAATATTTATTGACGAGCTCAAGAAGAGTGGCTGGTATGATAAAACATCACAAGCCTTTACTGTATTTTTACCGGTTAAATCAGTTGGAGTGATGGGGGACGGACGTACCTACGAGTATGTTGTTTCGCTTCGGGCAGTTGTTACTTCTGATTTTATGACCGCACATTGGGCAAAACTGCCTTACGAACTTTTAGGTAAAGTCTCAAATCGTATTATTAATGAAGTAAAAGGTATAAATAGAGTTGTTTATGATATTTCAGGCAAGCCTCCAGCGACTATTGAGTGGGAATAAGTAGAAATGAAAAAAAGAGTCGCTGTAACTGGTGGAAATGGATTTATTGGGAAAAAAATAATTCAAGAGCTACTTAAAGATGGGCATAAAGTAATCAGTTTGCAACGAACATCAAAGAATTTAGGTGGCATCGAGACAAGGCACTTTGACTTGACCAACGCAAAAAGTATTACAAGAAAAATGCTCTCAGATATAGATGTAGTTATACATACTGCTGCGCTAGTACATAATTTTAAAGCAGATGAGAATGCACACCGAACTTTAAATTTCGAAGCAACTAAACGGTTGTTTAAGGTTTGCGAGGAAGCTGAGGTAGAGAAATTTGTTTTTATAAGTACAGTTGGCGTTTATGGTGTTTATTCTTCTAGTAAGGTCATAAGCGTACGGACAAAAACTTGCCCAGTCTCTCCTTATGCAATAGCGAAATTGGATAGTGAAAGGATGTTGCTTCGCTCAGACTCGCCAACTGCAATCAGCATTATAAGGTTGCCATTAGTTTATGGCGAAAATGCCCCCGGCAACTATGGTGCGCTTGAACGACTTGCAAAATCTATGCTACCTCTGCCATTTCTTAATACTAGAAATAAACGTTCTATGGTAAGTGTAGAACTGGTTGCAAAGGTTATAAAAAGCATAGCTGCAAGCAAAAAAAAATATTTAGGCTTGCATTTGTTGGCAGAAAAAAAACCTTACTCAACAAAAGAAATAATTGAAAAAATCAGAGCGAAAAGTGGATTAACTCCAATGCTGTTTCCAGTTTCGGGAGCATTTATGAAGTTTATTTTATCTGCAGCTGGCAAGCAAAAAATATACGAGCAATTATATGAAGACTTAGAATTTGTGAGTACCATTTGAAGAAAATTATTCAAGCACAAAGGCCCCCACAGGAAGATATCAAAAATTTGCTAATAAGTTATCAAAGCGGAAAGTTTGAGGTGGCTCAGGATTTAGCTCTGTTGATGTCTAAAAAATTTCCTGAGCACCCCTTAGGCTGGAAAGTGCTTGGAGCATTATTTGGTCAAGCAGGAAAAATGGACAAAGCCTTGGTTGCTAATCAAAATGTAGTGAGGCTAGACCCTAAAGATATTAATGCCCATTTCAACCTTGGTGTCGTCCTAAAAGAACTCGCCAAACTTGAACAGGCGGAAGCAAGTTACAGCCAAGCGATAACGTTAAAGCCAGATTATGCTGACGCCCATAACAATCTGGGGAATGTCCTAAAAGAACTCGGCAAACTTGAACAGGCTGAGGCAAGTTACAGCCAAGCGATAACCTTAAAGCCAGAGTTTTCTCAAACCCATTTCAACCTTGGTGTCGTCCTAAAAGAACTCGGCAAACTTGAACAGGCGGAAGCAAGTTACAGCCAAGCGATAACCTTAAAGCCAGATTATGCTAGCGCCCATAACAATCTGGGGAATGTCCTAAAAGAACTCGGCAAACTTGAACAGGCTGAAGCAAGTTACAGCCAAGCGATAACCTTAAAGCCAGACTATGCTGGCGCCCATAACAATCTGGGGAATGTCCAAAAAGAACTCGGCAAACTTGAACAGGCGGAAGCAAGTTACAGCCAAGCAATAAACTTAAGACCAGATTATGCTGACGCTCATAACAATTTGGGTAGTATCCTTAAAAATCTGGGTAAGTTTAAACAAGCCGAAGTGAGTTATAGGAAAGCGATAGCACTAATGCCTGACTATGCAGACGCCCACCAAAACATGGCTATTATTCTTTACATTAATGGAGATATAGATTCAGCATTAGAAAGTATGGAAAAAGCAAATTCTATTGATTCAAAGTCAAAGAAAAATAGATTATTGTTAAATATTCTTTATGCGAGAAGAGATAATGAAAAAAAAGTAGCCACCACTAAAAATGCAAGTCCCTCAGAATATGAAGTAGGATTAAGCTCTAATCCACTTATTTTGAAAAGAATAGTAGAGCCAGATCTTATTAAAAGCCTTTACAAAATGAATTCTAGAGAACTAGACAAATCAAAAGATGCTCGCTATGGAAATGGTAGATGCTCATTAGACTTTGACTTATTTGAAGATGATTGGTCAATCTTAAAAATAGTGTCAGATGATTTAATCCGAATTATGACAAAGGCTGTTAAATCAGAAGTCTATGTATACGATTCTTTTTTTAATATATTAGGTGCTGGAGGTGGCTCAAAACCCCATGACCATATAAATAATTTAGATAAAGATAATATCCTTAATTTACGTAACCAAAAATACTCTCTTGTGTATTATCTATCTGCAGGTGATCAAAGCTCTAGCGAGCCAGGTACTTTAAAGCTATATGATCCGGATGAAGATATTCTTCCTTATGAAGGCATGATAGTTATCATACCCGCCAGCAGGAAACATTCAGCTGTTTATGACGGAAGTAAAGATAGGGTTATGATTGGGATTAATTTTTACAGTCTATGATGTTATCTTGTTGATACAGTATTTTAATTATAACGAATCAAGAAAAATTAATAAGGATAAATTATGCTAGCATGTCTTGATCTAGAAGGAGTTTTACTCCCAGAAATTTGGATAAAATTTGCAGAAAAAATAGGCATCGAAGAACTTAAATTAACCACGAGAGATATCCCAGATTATGATGAGCTAATGAAAGGCAGGCTTAATATTCTAAAACAAAATAATTTAAAACTTAAGGACATAGAAGCAGTCATTGAAACATTATCACCTCTTGAGGGTGCGCAGGATTTTCTAAAGTGGTTAAAATCAGAGTTCCAAGTCATTATATTATCGGATACTTTCTATCAATTTGCTCGTCCATTGATGAAACAGCTTAACTACCCTGCGCTCCTATGTCACAACCTAATTGTCGAAAATAATGGGGAAATTTCAGGCTACAAACTTAGGCAACAAGACCCGAAAACTAAAGCAGTAAAAGCCTTCCAGAGTCTTAATCTTCAAGTAATCTCAGCAGGGGACTCGTACAATGATACCGGAATGTTAAAGCAAGCAAATGCTGGAATATTATTTTGTCCACCAAAAAATTTAACCATCGAGTTTCCACAGTTCCCTGTTGCAACTAATTATATTGAATTTAAGGACTTACTTCTTGAGTCAAAAAATCGTCTAATAAAAGGCAATTAGTGCGATGGACCCATTAAGCCAAGGTGTTATTGGGGCATCTCTCGCCCAAACAGTCGTAACAAATAAAAAATACTTAATGAGCGCAGGTATTATTGGTTTTTTATCAGGTATTGCTCCAGATATTGATGTCCTTATACGCTCAGAACAAGACCCTCTTCTTTTCCTCGAATATCATCGTCAATTTACTCACTCTCTAGTATTTGTACCATTTGGCGGCTTATTTTGTGCCACTATATTGTTTTATATTTTTAGGCTTAAAAAAAAATTAACGTTTTTGCAGGTATGGATTTTTGCTACACTTGGTTATGGAACGCATGGTCTATTAGATGCATGTACTAGTTATGGGACCTTATTATTCTGGCCTTTTAGTTACGATCGTATCTCATGGAATAATATTTCTATTATCGACCCACTCTTCACCTTACCCATACTTATATTAATTTTAATGGGTATATTTTTTAAAAAAATTATTCTAGCTAGATTGGCTTTAATTTGGGCGCTACTCTATCTAACCATGGGAGTGGTCCAACACAATAATGCCAAAGAAATAGCAAAAGAGCTGGCTTCAAAAAGAGGACATAGTATTGCAAGAATCCAAGTAAAGCCAACGATTGGGAATATTTTTCTATGGAAGTCTATTTATGAATCAAATGGTTATTTTTATACTGATGGAATAGGTTTGTACCCAATACAAAAAATACATGAAGGAGAGAAAACAAAAAAACTAAATATAGATGAAGACTTCTCGTGGCTCAACAAAGAATCACAACAAGCAAAAGATATCAAAAGGTTTGAATGGTTTAGCAGTGGCTACATTGCTGTATCAAAAAACAATCCAAATCACATTATCGATATTAGATACTCAATGCTGCCAAATGAAATTGCTGGTTTATGGGGTATTGAGCTAAAGATGAATGCAGGTAAAGAAGAACACATTAACTATATAACAAACCGAAGTTTATCAAGATCAAAACTTAATGAGCTATGGGAATTATTTAAAAATTGATACCAATATTAAGTAGGATATAACATTCATATACATATAAAATCGGTTTAAATATTTAGGAATTAACATTAGAAATTTACTATAAACTATTGAATAATATAATAATATGAGCAGAGCATTTACAAAAGAAAATGATATTGAGCATGCTGGTATTGATATTCCAGAGCGAGCAGTTAGCTCTGAAATTAACTATGTAACCCCCTATGGGCTCCAAATCCTCCAGGAGAAATTTGCACAACTCGAATCTGATCGAGTCCAAATAATTGGTGACGACAACCCTTCATCTAAACAAAAAATGATGAGAATAGAGCGAGAAATACGGTACTATTTTTCTAGAATAAATTCAGCAGTAGTTATTTATTCTCATCAACAAACAGTTAATAGTGTTTTATTTTCTGCGAGAGTTACCGTTGAAGATTCAAAAAAAAATAGTCATACATTTGAAATTGTTGGAGAAGATGAAGCAGATATAAAATTAAGAAAAATTAGCTATAATTCCCCATTAGCAAAAGCGCTAATAGGAGCTAAACTTGATGATGAAGTTAAATGGGAAAAACCTTCAGGCGATGAATACTTGATTATTAGAAATATCACTTATCCTAAAATTATAATTTAACTAGCGAATCTAATGATAGCCTTAAGAATTTAGGGTATTATGCTGCCCTATGGATTGCTATGATTTCGATATAGCGCTCAATAAATTAAGCTCCCTAAAGATGTTAAACTCCTGCGGTTTTAGTAATTAGATTATCTAAAATGGAGTCATAGTTGAGGTTGTTATAGCTTTTGAGTTAATAGGCAATAAAAGAACAATCAATTTTAATAAACGAAGTTAAGGAATTAGTCAGTGCTTATAACAAACAGCATTACGATGCAATTTGGTTCAAAACCATTATTTGAAGATATCTCAGTTAAATTTGGCGACGGGAATCGCTACGGACTCATTGGGGCTAATGGATGTGGTAAGTCTACGTTCATGAAAATATTAGCGCGTGAATTAGATCCTTCTGGTGGTACTACAGCACTTGAAAGTTCAGAACGAATGGCATGGCTCCGTCAGGATCAATTTGCTTATGAAGAACTTAGGGTTATCGATGTTGTGATGATGGGGCACCAAGAAATGTGGGCTGCCAATGAAGAAAAAAATCGTCTCTATATTAATCCAGAGGCAACTGAAGATGACTATATGAAAGCAGCTGAATTAGAAGGGGTTTATGCAGAATATGATGGTTATACATCCGAAGCTAGAGCTGGAGAGCTCTTGTCAGGTGTGGGAATTCCGAATGAACAGCATGATGGCCTTATGAGTGAAGTGGCTCCAGGGTGGAAACTTCGAGTCTTACTTGCTCAAGCACTTTTTGCTGATCCAGAAATTTTACTGTTAGATGAGCCAACAAATAATCTAGATATAAATACCATACGGTGGCTAGAAAATATATTAAACAATAGAAACTCTACAATGATAATCATTTCACATGATCGTCATTTCCTTAACCAGGTATGTACACATACAGCTGACATGGACTACATGAAGCTAACTATCTATCCTGGAAATTATGATGACTTTATGGAAGCTAGTACCCTTGTGAAGGCTCAACAATTAAAAGCCAATGATAAAGCCAAACAACAAATTTCAGAACTGCAAGATTTTGTCCGAAGATTCTCTGCGAATGCCTCAAAAGCTAAACAAGCGACGTCTCGTGCAAAACAAATCGACAAAATTAAAGTGGAAGATATGAAGCCATCCAGTCGTCAGTACCCATTCATTCGATTTGAATATGATGAAAAGGATAAGCTTTATAGGCAAGCCTTGGTTGTAAATAAAATGTCTCAAGCATTTGATGAGCCACTCTATAAGAATCTTAACTTTATGGTGGAGGCTGGAGAAAAGGTTGCAATTATTGGTGAGAATGGAATTGGTAAATCAACATTGCTCAAAATTATTGGTAATATGATTACACCAACTGAAGGTTCTATCAAGTGGACAGATAAGGCTAAATTAGGTTACTTTGCACAAGACCACACAGATGAGTTCAAAAAAGATAACACAGTTTTTGAATGGATGTCTCAATGGAGCAGACCTGAAGATGATGACCAGGTTATTCGTAGTATGTTAGGTAGGCTTCTTTTTTCTGGGGAAGATTTCAAGAAAAAAGTGAAAGTGCTTTCTGGTGGTGAGCAAGGAAGAATGATTTTTGGTAAATTAATGCTATTAAAATCTAATGTTTTACTTCTTGATGAACCCACCAATCACATGGATATGGAATCAATAGAATCTTTAAATACAGCGCTTGATAAGTTTAAAGGCACACTCTTTTTCGTAACTCATGATCGCGAATTTGTTAGCTCTATCGCGACTCGAATTTTAGAAATCAAAGAGGACGAAATTATTGACTTTACTGGTAATTATGAAGATTATGTGATTTCTCAGGAAAAAATAGCTAAGTAGCTGATTTATTATCTCTTTTTCTTTCATGTTCAAGTAAGTATCTCTTTCTAATTCTTAATGATGTTGGGGTAATTTCTACCAGCTCATCGTCATCAATAAACTCGACGGCATACTCTAAACTCATTATAATTGGAGTAATCAATCTTACTGCCTCATCAGTTCCTGATGACCGAACGTTAGTAAGCTGCTTACCTTTAATCGGATTAACAATTAAGTCATTATCTCTTGTGTGGATACCAATAACCATACCCTGGTAAAGTTTTTCGCCCGGGCTTACGAACATTCTTCCCCTGTCCTGAAGTTTCCACAAAGCAAATGCTACAGCATCTCCTTTTTCAGAAGAAATCAATACACCATTTCTCCGTCCTGGAATTTCAGATTTTACTGGTGCGTACTCATCAAAGATATGTGACATAAGACCAGTACCCTTGGTCATCGTTAAAAATTCGCCTTGAAAACCAATGAGGCCTCTTGCTGGAATTTTATACTCCAACCTTGTTCGACCTAGCCCATCTGACTCCATATTAGTCAGCTCTCCTTTTCGTCGACCCAGCTCTTCCATTACAGATCCTTGAGTATCGTCCTCAATATCTACCGTTAAACTTTCGTAGGGCTCACATTTTTCTCCATCTATTTCTTTGTAAACCACCCGTGGTTTTCCAACTGCAATTTCAAATCCTTCCCTACGCATATTTTCTAAAAGAATAGTTAAATGTAACTCCCCTCTACCTGATACACGAAAAACAGTTTCGTCATCTGTATCTTCAACACGTAAAGCAACATTTACTAATAATTCTTTTGTAAGTCGCTCACGTATTTGACGACTAGTAACAAATTTACCTTCTTTACCTGCCAATGGTGAACTATTCACCATAAAATCCATATTAAGGGTAGGTTCATCTATTGCAATAATTGGAAGTCCGACAGGATTTTCATTATCCGCAATCGTAACGCCAATTCCCACATCATCAATGCCTGTAATAATAACAATATCGCCCGCTTCTGCCTCTTTTACTGCTACTCTTTCCAATCCCTTGAAACCAAAAACTTCGTTGATGCGTCCTTGTCCAATCTTTTTTTCACCCAGCATTACCGCTACTACTGATCCAGGCTTTAATACACCATTCCTGATTCGGCCTATTCCCATTCTTCCTGTGTAGGTTGAATAATCCAAAGCAGAAATTTGAAACTGTAATGAGGCCTTAGGGTCTCCTTCAGGAGACTTAACATGGCTAAGTACTGTTTCAAAAAGGGGTTTCATTGTTTCAGATTCATCTTTTTCATTAAGCTTAGCGTAGCCATTTAATGCTGAAGCGTAAACAACAGGAAAATCCAGCTGTTCATCAGTTGCTCCAAGATTTGCAAACAAATCAAATGTTTGATTAATCACCCAATCACATCTTGCACCAGGACGATCAATTTTATTAAGAAGCACAATAGGCTTGAGCCCTAATGCTAATGCTTTTTTAGTTACAAACCGTGTTTGTGGCATTGGCCCATCAACTGCGTCAACTAATAATACTACTCCGTCCACCATACCTAAAACACGCTCGACCTCTCCACCAAAATCAGCATGGCCAGGAGTGTCAACAATATTAATATGATGCCCCTCGTAAGTCACAGCAGTGTTCTTAGCTAGGATTGTAATACCTCGCTCTTTCTCAATATCATTTGAGTCCATAACCCGCTCAGTCACTAGTTGATGGTCTGCGTAACTTCCAGATTGCTGAAGTAATTTATCGACAAGAGTCGTTTTACCATGATCAACGTGAGCGATTATGGCAATATTTCTTAACTTGCGGGACATGTGAGGTACCAAAAATTTTAATAAGGCGCGAATTTTAGCACAATTAATTACTAAAAATTCTAATAAACCATTACTTTATCTTGGGGATTATCAAAGCTTGTCCTCTATTAGCGCTTTCTCTTGCTAAAGTGACATTTTCTGATGATGCAATAACAACACCCATTCTTCTTTTTTTAAAGGACTGAGGCTTTCCAAATAGCCGAACATCCACACCTTTAATAGATAGTGCCTCATCTACACCTTCAAAAATAATACTCTTAGCATCATGTTGTCCGTAAATTACTACACTTGCGCCAGGGTTATTTAGCGCGGTGTCAACTGGAAGTCCCAAAATCGCTTTAGCATGTAAATCAAATTCAGATTGTTTCTGTGTTGCCATAGTTACCATACCTGTATCGTGCGGCCTAGGGCTAACTTCAGAAAACCAAACATTATCGCCCTTAATAAATAACTCAACACCAAATAACCCCAATCCCCCTAAAGATTCAGTAACTTTTTTGGCAATATTTTTTGATTGATTCAATGCTTCAATGCTCATTGGCTGTGGCTGCCAACTTTCTATATAATCACCATTTTCTTGACGATGCCCAATTGGCTCACAAAAATCTGTTTGGATTTCCCCTTTACTATTTTTCGACCTTACTGTTAATAGTGTTATTTCATAGTCAAAATTAATCATAGCCTCAGCAATTACTACACCCTGATTTACTCGGCCCCCTGAAGCTGCTTGATTCCATGCAGCTATAATATCTGACTCCACCATTACTTTAGACTGACCCTTGCCCGACGAAGACATAGTTGGCTTTACAAAACAAGGGAATCCGACTTTCTCCAAGATACCTTCTTTTAGCTCTTCGACACTTCTAGCAAAGATATAGGCGGAGGTTGGAATTTTTAATGTTTCTGCTGCTAGCTTTCGAATACCTTCACGATCCATTGTTAATTGAACTGCTTTTACACTAGGTACAATAATTGATTGTTGTTTAGCTTCCACCTCAGCTAATAAAGCTGTATTAATTGCCTCAATTTCAGGAACAATATAATGAGGATTTTCAAGCTCTATGATATTTTTTAAGGCTTGTTTGTCGGTCATGTCGATTACATGAGAGCGATGTGCCACCTGATGTCCGGGGGCATTTAAATAACGGTCAACTGCAATAACCTCTGCACCTAATCTTTGAAAGGAAATAATAATTTCTTTCCCTAGCTCGCCACTTCCTAAAAGCATAACACGAGTAGCACTGTCAGAAAGGGGTGTTCCAATTGTCATAATATACCTTTAAAAAAAACTATTATAGCAATATCTATCTAAAGGTAGAAATATTAGAATTCGTGGCGTAGTCCAATCCATGCTGCTTGTGGTGACCCTGGAATTAAGCTAGCTACTCCTTCAGCCTCATCTCCCGAATGGAGTCTATCAGAAGTTTGTACTGAGCTTTCTGCTAAGCGTCCACCAGTGTAATATGCTTGATCAAGAACGTTAATGGCTTTTACATAGAGGCTCCAGCCATCTTTAAAATTATATTCAGAATCCATATTAAGTAATGCATATCCTGGAGTTTCTCCTTGTAAACCACTGCCGGTAGAAGAGTCATGCTCTTGATTTTCATTTCCCATCATATAAGATTTTGTGTAAGCAGAAATGGTTGCACCAACCTTGAATCTAGAGCTAACTTTATAATCAGATCTAATTTTTAAATGATGTTTAGGTATATTAGGTAAGTAATCACCTTTTTTTACAGAAATTAAATCACTCGAAGCTGAGCTATTTACTTCATTGGGTAAATTAATTTCGCTTCCGTAACGAGCTAGGAGGAATCCATAGTTAATATTCATTGAGGCTTTATTAATATCAAATGCTAAACCTAGATCAACACCCTGCCTTGTTGTTTTTGAAACATTTGTAAAGTAACCTGCTCCACTGGCAGAACTCGAGTTTACAAATAAAATATCATCATGATTGGTTGCATCATAGATAGATGCATTCCATTTCACACCATTTGATAAGCGTCCACGAGCACCAAATTCTATTGTTTTAGCAACTACCTGCTCTAATGGTGGATCATCGGCCATCTGTGTCGGAAGATTACATGGTTGGTCTGGATTAGCACAACCTAATTCGATACTTGTTGGAGCACGGCTTGACTGATTATATGAAGCATATGTGGTGTAATTTTTAGTTGGGTGAAAAGTTATGCCAATTGAGGGGTTTAATCTCTCATAATGATGCTTACCAGTTAAGGATGTGTCGCCGCCAGGAGCATTAAAATTATCATGATTATCTACCTGAATAAAGTTATATCTAGCAGCTGTATTAATACTTAATTGGTCTGATAAGGAGTGTGTGTTAGTTGCAAAAATACCAAAAGTTTTAGTTTTTCCTGTAAGGCCTGTCGATTGCTCTTCATCGTCCCTAGCGCCCGTAAAGAAACCACTCGCATCTAATGTTGCAACTTCTTGTCCAGATTGTTTGAATCTGATTAGTGAGTATTCAATACCAGAACCAATAACTAACTGGTTTTTTCTCTGTTTGTAATCATGATCGAGTGTAATTTGAGCATTTGCTCCATAAGCATCTTGTTTTGTTATTGTTCTATTAAAAACACCTTCATTTAAGTTTTGTGTACCATCAGCATCAAAAGCCGTGAGAGACTCAGTAGAACATTCATCGTCATCTCCCATGTCGGTTGAACAAAAATCATCATTAAGGTCACCATTAAAGGTTGTTCGGTCTGAACGAATGTAATAGGCATTCGAAGACAGCATAGTCATGTTATCAATGAAATGTGTTGAAGTTAAAACCCATTTTCCAAAATTATTATCAGTTTCGTCTTCTAGCGTATGAATGCCTGTACGGTCATCACCCAACAATTCTTTTGGTGTCAGACCATTACCAATCATTAAATTATGTGCTCCCGTATAACTAAGCTCATAACGCGCTTTTTCAGTATCCCAGCCTACTTTAGAGAATAACTGATTAACATGGGTTGGAGAAAAATCTCGCCATCCATCTTCTGAAAAATGCTCATAGCCTAAGTAGTAGTCAAATTTACCGTCCTTAGAAACACCACCTGATTCTAATAAGCTAGACTTTCTTCCCCAAGCACCAGCTGAAATATCAATTGCAGATTTATTAAATGTTCGACCAGATTTAGTTTGCATGGACACTGAGCCACCTAAAGTATTTAAGCCAAAAACTGGATTTGAACCACCAATCATTTGCATCTTATCTACTGAGAAGCTAGGAATCAAATCCCACATAACAGTATTACTAAATGGCTCATTAACCCTAACGCCATCAACATAAACTGAAAGTCCCTGTGGATTTCCAGCAATTGGGGTTGCATTGTAACCGTGATAATTTATCTCTAGTTGATATGGGTTTCCTGCAATTTCATTAACTGTAACTCCTTGAAGATTATTTACAATATAATCTGCAATAGAAACGCCGCTCTGCTCCGATATGTCTTTCTGATTGACTATTTGAATGTTTGCAGGGACCATATCCATTGGAAGTCCAATTGATGGGAGTGGAGTTGTTGTATAAACATCAATCTTATCAAGAGTAATACTTTCTTCTGCAATCAATATATTTGAGATAAATAAAGCAAATAAAACTTGAGAAAGAAACTTCATAGACAGATTATTTGATTAATAAGAAAAAAATATATTCTACGTAAGTTTATTTCAAATGGCAATAATGCTGATTTTGAATACAGCATGGATAAATATATTTTAAATTTGAGATTCATAATTTACCCATTCTATAGTTAGACCAATTTTGTCATCGTCTGCTACGAACTCATGATGAATTCCGAAATTAGGCACTGCTACTAATGTATCCTCTGAAAATATTAATGGGATTTTTTCTCGCTGCCATGGGGGAATTTTAGATTTTTGAAGGAGGTATTTAAGAGTTCTTGAGGGCTGATTTAAACTGGGTTTAAATTTCTCACCACCTATACGATTTTGAATTCTTAACGCTTTAGCTCCTAATTTTTCTAATGAAAATCCAGCACCTTTTACTGACTTAAAAATTAACTGGGATTGATCTGGAAGTAGAACTTTATCCTCGCCTCGCCAAATGATTTCATATGGCTCGAGAAGGGGTTCAAATTTTACTAACCAGAGTTCGTCTTGAAATGCTCGGACGTTAATTTTATTTGAAATTTTTATTAAAAGTGAATTATCTTTTTTAATTTTTATTATTTGTTCATAAAGATTATCTATAGTTTTCTTTGAAGGCATTAAAATAAAATTTTTATTTAACCACCAACGGATTAAATTAATAACCCTATCCTTTGGTAATTCCTTTGTCATCATCAATGAAAGGCGGCTAAGGTCATCTGAAAAAAAACTTTTAGCATCTTCCTTAGCAATAGTCTCAGTTAAATTTAATCCCTCTGCAATATGATTTACTGATCGAGTAAGGGTTTTAATTAGGTGAGGAAAACGCTCAGACAAAATAGGAAATATTTCATGCCTTAAGAAGTTTCGATCATAATGCATGTCTAGATTGCTCTCATCCTCAATAAATAAAACGTTATTTAATTCTGCATATTCTTTTATAGTTTTACGATTAACATTTAATAAAGGCTTCCATATATCTCGTCCCTCATGATAATGAGGCATCGAAGCTAGCCCTTTTAACCCACTTCCTCGAATTAATTGCAGGAATAATGTTTCAGCCTGATCATTTTGATGGTGAGCACTTGTAAGTGTTTCTTCTCTTAATGAATCAAGTGCCTCGTACCTTAATTTTCTTGCTGCACCTTCAACTCCAAGATGCCTTTCTGATTGAATATCAATTTTTTTCTCTTTGTGTGTTACCTTTATTTTCTCACATTCATTAACACAAAAAGATAACCACTTGTCTGCATTTGGACTAATGCCATGATGAATATGTATTGCATTTAGTTTGAAATTTAGTTCATCTTTGAGCTCATTTAGCGCATGAAGAAGGACCATAGAGTCACAGCCTCCACTTAATGCAACACTAATTACTTTAGGCTTTTTGTATTGAACAAGTGATTGTTGGTAAGACTGCCGAATGGCATTTAGCAGAATTTCTTGGTTATTTATCAATTTCTTCGACTTGACCAAAGCTCATTAATTTTTGATAGCGGTCATGCAATAAATCATTAATTACTTGCTTTTTAAGCTTAACCAATTCTTTTTTAATGGCAGCCTTCACATCATCCATAATCTTTATTGAGTCGCGATGTGCGCCACCCAATGGCTCAGATATAATTAGATCTACTAAACCTAATTTTTTTAATCTATCTGAAGTTATACCTAATTGCTCTGCTGCTTTTTCTGCCATTTCTTGCTTTTTCCATAAAATCGAAGCGCAACCCTCAGGAGAAATAACAGAATAAGTTGAGAATTCTAGCATTATTAATGTATCCACAACCCCTAAAGCTAATGCCCCACCAGATCCGCCCTCACCAATTACTACCCCAACAATCGGCGTTTTTAACTCCGTCATTACATACAGATTTCTAGCAATAGCTTCTGACTGACCCCTTTCTTCAGCACCAATTCCTGGATAAGCTCCTGGTGTGTCAATTAGCGTCACTACAGGAATATGAAACTTCTCTGCAAGCCTAAAAAGTCTTAACGCTTTCCTATACCCTTCGGGCCTTGGCATACCAAAATTACGCATTTGTCGCTCTTTGACATCGCGCCCTTTTTGATGACCAATTACCATAACTGATTGGCTATCTAGAGTTGCCAAACCACCAACTATTGAGGGGTCATCTCCATATGCACGGTCACCATGCAGTTCTTGAAAATCAGAAAATATATGATTTATATAATCTAACGAATAAGGTCTTTGTGGATGTCGTGATACTTGAGAAATCTGCCATGGAGTTAGGTTCTGATAAATTTCATTTGTAGCGTCGGTAGCTTTAGCCTCTAAGCTTTTAAGTTCACGGGAGATATCAAGAGAAGGATGATCTTCATGTGCCTTTTGTAAGCTATTAATTTTTGACTCTAGAGATTCTAGAGATTTTTCAAATTCTAAGTAGTGACGCTTCATATCGATAATTTTAATTTTTAAATTAAGCTAATTATAAAGGATTTTTACATTTTCATCGTGAAAGGATTTAGAAAGTCCTGCTATTAAATCCTCATGGAGACTTACATCCCATTCTGAACCTAAGAGCAGTTCAACTTTACCTTGGCTATTTTGATACTCTACCTTTACCTTACACTTCTTAAGTGATGTATCGAAATTTTCAGTTGAATAAGGTCTTAATAAGGCCTTTAATATTTCAGCATCCGCCTGCCCGTTCATTGTTATTGTGAGAAGAGCTGCTTTAGATGATTGAATGCTTGCCAGGTCATAAACTTTAATTGCACTAACCCGATTTCCACCTGAAAAATCATCATGGCTAACTTTTCCCTCAACAATTAACAGTTGATCTTCTTTTATTAGTGAATAAGCCTCATTAAGGATAGCATTAGTAACAAACACATCAATTCTTGCTTTACCGTCATCAAGCGTCACAATTGCAATTTTACCGCGTGACGTCGGACGAATTCTGATAGCAGAAATAATTCCAGCTATAAGATAAGGAGATTGCCTAGGGCTAAGATTAGATAATTTTTCTGATACAAAGCCACTAATAATTTTCTGGTAATACTTAAAAGGATGGCCACTAAAATAGAACCCAATGGCTAGTTTTTCTTCAATTAATTGCTGTTTATCTTCCCATAGTGTCATTTCAATCAAATTAATTTTTTGCGTATCAGACTCTGCAAAAAGACTATTTTGCCCAAGACTTGCATTAGCTTGATCTGCCGCACTAATTGCAAGATTAACGCTAGCTAATAAACTTGCTCTATTCGAATTTAATTTATCAAATGCGCCAGCACGAATCAAGGACTCTACGGCACGTCGATTAACCTTTCTTAAATTTAATCTAGAAGTGAAATCAAATAATGAGAGAAAAGGGCCATTTTCATTTCGTTCATTCAAAATAACATCAATTGCAGAAAGGCCAGTTCCTTTTACACCGCCCAATCCATAGAGAATTTTTTTTTGAGTTATTGGTAAAAATTTAAATTCACTTAGATTGATATCGGGCCCAAGGAGCTCAATACCATTTAAGGAACAATCATCGAAAAGCAAATGAATATTATCTGTATTGTTCATATCAGCAGACATCGATGCAGCAATAAAAGCGGATGGGTAATGGGTCTTCAGGAAAGCTGTTTGGTAAGCAATTTTTGCATATGCAGCTGCATGAGATTTATTAAAACCATAGCCAGCAAATTTTTCTAGTAAATCAAAGAGTTCACTGGCTTGTTTATTACTCAATTCATTCTTCATTGCGCCTTCAATAAATATCGCTCGCTGAGCATCCATCTCCTCAGGCTTTTTCTTTCCCATGGCTCGTCTTAACAGATCTGCTTCTCCCAAGCTGTATCCAGCAACAACCTGAGCAATTTGCATAACCTGCTCTTGATAAACTGCAATACCATAAGTCTCCCTAAGGATAGGTTCGGTAGCAGGATGAGGGTAAGTCACAGCTTGTTGCCCATGCTTTCTGCGACAAAAATCTGGTATAAGATCCATGGGTCCAGGTCGATAAAGTGCTACCAAAGCTACAATATCCTCAAAGCAATCAGGCTTAGCCTGTTTTAACATATCTTTCATGCCCCGAGATTCCAATTGAAATACCGCAGTTGTATTCGAAGACTTTAAAAGATTAAAGGTAGACTTATCATTAACAGCAAGAGTCTCCAAATTAATTGGCTCGAGATTCTCATTTAATCTAATATTATTAGCATTTTCTAGGGCCATAGCTAAAATAGTTAAAGTACGAAGCCCAAGAAAATCAAACTTAACAAGACCCACTGACTCAACATCATCTTTATCAAATTGGCTAACAACTCCTTCCCCATCTGGTTGACAATAGACAGGAGAAAAAGATGAAATCTTACTTGGGGCAATTAATACTCCGCCCGCATGCATACTTACATTCCTCACCAAACCCTCAAGCCTTAATGCAAGATCAAATAACTCCTTAACTTCTTCCTCTTTTTTGATTCGCTCTTTAATTTGGGGTTCTTTATCGATCGCATCTTTTAAGGTAATCCCTAGTTCGTTTGGGACTAATTTAGCAATACCATCAACAAAAAGATAAGGTAAATCAAGAACTCGGCCAACATCTCTTAAAACCGCTCTTGCAGCCATTGTTCCAAATGTTGAAATTTGAGAAACGGCATCAGCCCCATACTTTTCTTTGACATAATCAATTACACGGTCCCGACCTTCTTGGCAGAAATCAATATCAAAATCAGGCATCGACACACGCTCTGGATTCAAAAATCGCTCAAATAATAAGTTATAAGCCAATGGATCTAAATCCGTAATACCCAAACTGTATGCGACTACAGAGCCAGCCCCAGAACCACGACCAGGCCCAACTGGAATCGCATTGGCTTTTGACCAATTTATAAAGTCAGCAACAATCAAGAAATAACCAGCGTAACCCATTTGATTAATAACTTGCACCTCAAAATTAAGACGCTCTGTATACCTAGGTAACTGAACTTCACGCTCAGCAATCTCTGGATAGAGTAATTTCATGCGTTGGTCTAAACCTTTTTTTGCTTCAACTAATAAGTAGTCATCAATTTTTATGCCATCGGGTATGGGGAAATTTGGGAGGAAGCTATCTCCAAGACTAAACTTGAAGTTACAGCGCCTACTAATTTCAACAGTATTTTTAAGTGCGGAGGGGATGTCCTTAAATAATTCTTGCATCTGAACACCATCTTTAAAGTACTGCTCAGATGAGTATAATTTTGGCCTACGCTGGTCCCCCAAAACATAACCATCAGCAATACATGTTTTGGCTTCATGCGCCCTAAAATCGGTCTCAGCCATAAACTGGATTGGATGAGAAGCGACTACAGGAACATCATGCTCGACAGCCAAATGAAGTGCTTGATTAATATAATTTTCTTGCTGTTGTCTAAAGTTTCCTTCTCCATGCCTTTGAAGCTCCAAATAGAACCTGTCACTTAGGATACTTTTCCATTCTTGGAGCACCATATGCGCCTGGTCTAATTTTCCTTGGATAATTAACTGCCCTATTTCACCAGAAGTAGCTCCAGAAAGTAAAATTAAACCAGTTGTATTCTCTTTTTTGAACCACTCTTTTTTTAACTCAACGCGCCCACGGTAATGGTTCTCGAGATAAGCTCTTGATAAAAGCTCAGATAAATTTAGGAAACCATTTTCATTTTGACAAAGCACTAAAAGTCGGTAAGGCTGGTCACGACTAACTGAATTCTCTAACCACACATCACAACCAATAATTGGTTTAATTCCTACTGCAATAGCAGACTTATAAAATTTCACAGCTCCAAAGACATTACTTAAGTCAGTTAATGCTAAAGCAGGCATACCAATTTTTTTTGCTTTTTCAGTGTATTCAGAAATCCTTACAATTCCATCTGAAATTGAAAATTCGCTATGGCAGCGAAGGTGGATATAATGAATATTATTGATTTGCGGCATATTAATTATTTTACCTTAGAAGCTTTGATAGAATGATTGCAAATCTAATATTTATTGTAAATTTTAAGGAGAATCATTATGAGTCAAGTTATGTTAAAAGGTGGGCCAGTTTCAATTGGTGGGTCGTTTCCTCAGCCTGGAGATACTGTTAAGGATTTTAGTTTGGCTAATAATAAGCGAGAGGACGTCAACCTGGAAAGCTTTACTGGGCAAAAAAAGGTAATTAATATTTTTCCAAGCATTGATACCCCAACATGTGCTTTATCAGTTAAGCGATTTAATGATGAAGCCAGCGACCTATCTAATACAGTAGTTTTATGCGTATCAGCTGACCTGCCATTTGCACAAAAACGCTTTTGTGGGGCTGAGGGGACAGATAAAATTATAACGCTCTCATCCTTCAGAAATAATGAAAAATTTTCAAGTGATTATGGTGTTGCAATTTTAGATACAACCCTAAAAGGACTGACTACCCGAGCAGTAATTGTGGTCGATGAAAATAATAAAGTCATTCATAGTGAGCTTGTTGCTGAGATTACTGAAGAGCCAAATTATGAGGCAGCACTTAGCGCATTAAAATAAAATTATTTTCGGTTGCTACCTGCAACCATCTTAATTTCAAATAATCGACAATCTAAGGCACCGTTATATAGCGGTGTCTTTTTGCTAGGTGCAAGTCGCATAAGTTTTGGCATTCTCAAATCACTAGTCAAAAAATACGTCCTCCAGCCTGCAAAAACATTTTTTAGTGTAGAGGCCCATAAAGGGTAAAATGCTTCTAAATCCTCATCTCCAATACGCACTCCATATGGTGGATTAGCAACTAACACCCCCTCACCTAATGGAGCTGTAATTTTATTAAAGTCCTTACAGCTTAACTGCACTTTATCTTCAAAGCCAGCTGCCGCTAGATTTTTCTTGGCTACGCGTATTGCGCGTAAATCTATATCAGAGCCATAAATTCCTAAGAATTCGCTCTTCTTAACTTGAGCTTGGTAATCTAACTTAATTTTTTTAAATAAATCTCGATCAAAATTCATCAAACGCTCGAAACCAAAGCTTCTCTTAAGACCAGGTGCTTGATTAGTCGCAATCATTGCTGCTTCAATCAAAAATGTACCACTTCCACACATGGGGTCCAAAAAGGCTTCGCCCGGTACCCATCCAGATAAACTTATAATGCCAGCTGCTAAATTTTCTGTAAGTGGTGCCTCAACACTAGCTGTTCGAAAACCCCGCTGATATAGTGGTGCACCCGAGGAGTCTATATACAACTGAAAAGTATTCTTTTCTAAAAATAAATGAATTCGAATATCAGGGTCTCTAACGGCCACATCTGGCCTACGATTAATTTTATTTCTAAAATGATCACACACAGCATCTTTAATTCTTAACGTCATAAAATCAATACTTTTTAACGGACACTTAATACCTGTAGTGCTTACCTTGATTGTTTTTGATATGTCAAAAATATCTGTCCATGGAACAGAAAGAGCAGCCTCATAAATATCATCTTCCTTAATATAGTTCCCAGTCTTAACTCTGTATAAAATTCTAGTAGCTATGCGACTTGATAAATTTGCTCTATAAAGAGTTTCAAGTGACCCAGAGAAGCTTACACCACCATCGGTTTTTTGAATTTCAGATGCATTAATCTGAGTTAACTCTTGAATGAGAATGTCTTCTAAGCCACGAGGGCAACTTGCAAAATAATTATGTTCCACAGATATCCTATTCGAATTTAATGCGACGGGCATTGCCGGCAGAATTACTTTCTATCAGGCGGTTGAAATATACCATTAAATTGAAGTTAAACTGTTTTTCTAAGTCTTTTATTCTTGATTTTAATGGAGTAATTCTTAATTCTGATGGTAATGAATTAAATGCAAATACAATAATATTACCGGGATTATCAGCAGCAGCATAAAGAACTCTACCTTCAAATACGGATTTAATGCGGTCGATGTAAAGCGTTGTCTTTGGATCTGAGCCCCATAAATTAATCATAAAAATTCCATCCTGGCTCAACCTACTTTTACATAATGAAAAATAATCCATCGTACAAAAGTTTTCAGGTATCCCAATATCATCAAAGGCATCAGACAATAAAATATCATATTCAATTTCATGCTGGGATAAATAGCGAATTGCATCTCCTTCAATTATATTGAAGCGTTTAGATTGGGGTGTATTAAAGTAAGCTTTTGCCACATTTATCACTTGTAAATTTAATTCCACGACATTAATTACTGATTTTTTTGAATATTTGTAAAAGAATTTTGCTATTGAACCTCCGCCCAAACCTACAACCAAAATTTCTTTTGGCAATGATTTAAAAACAAAGCATAGAGTCATAGCTTTTGTGTAGTTGAGCTCTAGAAAGAATGGGTCAGCAATATTCATCGAACTTTGAATAGTTTCTGATCCAATATGCATTGAACGAACACCATCTAACTCACTTACATCTACTGAGCAATCTATGAAATCACTATTAGTGTCGGGCCCCCGATAATTGAAAAACTTACTAATGATTTTTTTTCCTAATGTCACTACTTTAAATCTACCAATGTCTGCCATTGTTGATCCAATCGTTTAACTGAAATTGGATAGGGTGTTTTAAGCTCCTGGGCAAATAGTGAGACACGGAGCTCTTGAAGTGCCCATTGAAATTCGATAAATTCGATGGGAATAGATTTATTTTTTTCAACCATCTCTACGACTTTTTCAATCCACTTATCTTGTAGTCTAATAATATCTTTCATCAACTCACCATCCTTAATTCTTCTTTGTGGATATTTATCAAGTCTAGTGATTACCGCTTTAATATATCTGGGTATGTGTTCAATATGTTTAAATAAAAATAATGGTTTTTCAAAGGGTGGTAAAAGAGTGTCAATCTGATTGTTGCAGTCGCTCAATAAATCGTTTGGAAGTGCTTTAAATTGATTCATAGTTTTAACCAATAAATGATAACCCTCAGCAATACCAACCAACGCTAAAGATAACTGCTGAGTAAGTCCTGGAATTATTCTTTTGCTATTCAAGACTAAAATATCAAATTCATTCTGAGTTCTTGGACATTCGAGGGCGAATTCCATCATTTCATCCATGATAACATCGACAAAATTAATCTTAAGTAAGTCTGGGCTAATATGGCCTTGTAAAGGAAGGCCTATGTACTCAAAGCGTGGTGGATTTTTTGATAAATTTTTTAATTTATCTTTTAGTTGAATTTTCAATAGTCGCTTCACTCCCTCATAATGAAATTCTTCAGCTTCTTTAGCATTGTCTAACACAATCAAATCTACATAGGACATTCGATCCACCAATGCGGGATAACCAATTACCACCTGGCCTCTCCATGACTTTTCTACAAGTATAGGGACACCACCATCTGGCCAGTATTGAAGTTCAGTTTGCTCAATCTCAAATTGCACCTCCTCAATTACCTCTGTTACTAACTCTTTATAATCCAACTGAAGCTTTTTGAGGTTTTTTCCTTCCCCCACAGGAATTCTTTTTTCATCCAACAAAACATAATTAACCTTCAAATGAGCTGGGAGTTCTTCAATTAATTTTTCTGGCAACTCAAATTGTACTTTTGTTTTTTTTCTTACAAATCTAATGAATTCCAAACAGAATTCTTGGCTCTTGTCAGCAACATTTAAAAACTCTGTCACAGATTCTTGAAGAGGGCTACATTGGTTACGAAGTTCTTTAGGGAGACCCTTCATCATAAATGTAACTTTTTCTCTAATCATTCCAGGTACCAGCCAATCAAACAGCTCTGGTTTTAATTGGCTTAGAATTGGGTATGGGAAGTGAATCGATAAGCCATCGTTTTTTTCTCCAGGATCAAAATGATATTTGAGCTCAATGGCAACATTATTAACTTCTATTTTTTCTGGGTACTGAATTTCATCGACTTGATCTGCACTCCTTTGCATCAAATATTCTTTGGTTAGAAATAAGTATTTCGGATTTTTCGTCTCAATACTTTTTCGCCAAAATTCAAACCCAGAACCATTAACGATTTCTTGCGCAATTTTTTTATCATAGAATTGACATAAGATATCCTCACTAATTAAAATATCCTGCCGACGTGACTTATGCTCTAACTTTTCAATTTCATCAATTAGCTTAAGGTTATGATCCCAGAAAGAACCAGAACTTTCGTATCCACGCTCGACTAAACCTTCCCGAATGAAAATTTGTCTCGACTTAACGGGGTCTATTGAGCCAAAGTGAACAGTTCTTCCTGGCTCAATTATTAAACCATAAAGATAGACATGTTGAGTCGCATCTACTCTGCTTAGCTTTTCATTCCAACGAGGGTTACTATGCTCAAAATTGACTAAGTGTTCCGCTAATTTTTCGACCCATCCAACATCAATCTTCGCTACGCATTGCGCATAAAGTTTACCGGTATCAATAATTTCAGCTGCCAACATCCATTTATAATTTTTTTTTCGAAATAGTTTTGGGCCAATAAGAAACTTAATACCTCTAGTTCCCTTATACTCATAGCCAGCACTATCTTTAAAGCCTATATTGCCTAACAATCCTGATAGCAAAGCCCTATGTATCTGCTCATAGGTTGAATGTTTTTCATTTAAACGAAAGTCTAATTCAAAAGTTATCTGTAAGAGTTGCCGATGAAGTTCTTGCCATTCTCGCATTCTAGTGAATGAAAGAAAATTTTTCTGGCAAAAAATTCTAAAGGCTTTACTTGTTTTACCTTTGGATTCTAATTGTAAGCCTTTCCATATTTTTATAAAGCCAATAAAACCCGACTCAGCGTCATGAAATTTTAGATGTGCAGCATCTGCCTGTTCTGATTTTTCTAAAGGCCGCTCTCTAGGGTCAGAGATACTTAATGCGCTAATAATTATTAGTATTTCAGTTAAGCAGTTTTCTTTTTTTGCTTCTAATAAAATTCTTCCAAGCGAAGGATCAATTGGTAATCTTGCAAGCTGCTTTCCAAGTACTGTAATTTGATTTTTTTTATCAACAGCACCTAGCTCAAACAGAAGTTGATAGCCATCTTGAATAAATCGAGTTGCGGGTAATTGCAGAAAAGGAAAATTATCCACTGGGCCTAAATTTAATGCTGCCATTTTAAGGATTACTGAGGCAAGCGAAGTTCTTAGTATTTCTGGATCAGTATATTCAGGGCGTTGATTAAAATCCTCCTCCTCATATAGACGAATACAAGTCCCTGGTGCAATCCTTCCGCAGCGACCCGATCTTTGATTGGCTGATGCTTGTGATATTTTTTCAACTAGCAATTGTTCAATCTTAAGCCTGGGGCTGTAACGTACAACGCGTGCGAGCCCAGCATCAATAACATACTTAATACCAGGGACTGTTAGCGAGGTCTCCGCAATATTTGTGGTCAATATTATTCTTCTTAATCCAGATTGCTTAAATATTTTTTGCTGTTCAGCCACAGGGAGTCTTGAAAATAATGGCAGAACTTCATATTCATTTTTTAATTGGTCTATTAAGAATTTTTTTATATCATGAATATCGCGCTCGCCCGGTAGAAAAATTAATACATCTCCAGAATTTTTTTCGATTGAATGAATTGCTCTAAGTATTGCATCCTCAGAACCTTCCAATGACTCATTATTAATTTTTTTTAGTGGATGATAAATTATTTCTACAGGATAGGTTCTTCCCGTTACCTGGAGAATAGGAGCATCATTAAAGTGAGCGGAAAATTTATCAACATCTATGG
>Ga0209192_10000788_pt1 | contig 28429 bp, 26 predicted proteins | sample ArcticOcean_MG_C_11_FD_187433 | JGI IMG/M metagenome (GOLD analysis project Ga0209192, IMG submission 187433) | Marine microbial communities from western Arctic Ocean - ArcticOcean_MG_CB2_154 (SPAdes) (version 2) | ecosystem: Environmental > Aquatic > Marine > Oceanic | place: Arctic Ocean... | reverse complement strand
AAAGCTTGGGTCTTTTGGTGCTGGTTCTAGTACTGGGACGCAGGGAGCTATCTCAAAAACTTGAATTTCAATACTTTAAGACACTTCAGGCCTTATTCATCAGATTTTTTTGGAGTGGAAAAACCCAGCAAGTCCAATTGCTCAGGTGACGAATTTGACTCTAGGCAAGAGTCCTCAAGTGGCTGCACTGGCTCACTTAGCTCACTCAATTCACTTACTTCAGTTGCTTGGGGTACTGGGGCCGTCGTGTCGAGTTCATCTATTTTACCACTTACAGGATGAGCCTCAGATGAACCCATACCTTCTGGCTTTATGGGGCTGGCTTGTGGCTCTATGTTAGCGGCTTGTGGCTCTATGATTGTGGTTTGAGGATCTGACTTTTCAGATTGTGAGTCAATCCTCTCAGCCGCTGCGCGCTCTGCTTCTAAAGCATCTAACTCATCAAACTTCTGTTCTCTTAAGGCGCGTCTGGCATCTCGATCTGTCTGTGACAGCTTGGCACGGAAATACTCGTCCCACACTCGATACCCCAGTACCGTAAAAAAGAACACCACCATTGAGTAACCAAATAAAGTGGTGAAGTCGATATCTCTTAGCCAAGACAACTTATCAGCATAAGCCAACAGCATAACCAACATAACTGCGAAAATAAGCACTAAGCGCATAGTGCGACAAAAAGCACAGGGCTGTTTGCCACTGGGGTCACTGTCACTAATTCGACGTCCCATATTAGTTATCCACCACTCACATAGTTAATCATGATTCCCGCGGCAACAGCCGAACCAATAACCCCTGCCACGTTGGGTCCCATGGCGTGCATTAACAAAAAGTTTTGGTTATTAGCTTCTAAACCCAACTTGTTAGACACACGCGCCGCCATAGGTACTGCGGATACTCCAGCTGAACCAATCAGTGGGTTAATACCGCCACCCGTTAATTTATTCATGATCTTAGCCATCAACACACCAGAGGCAGTACCAATAGCAAACGCCACCATACCTAGACAGAGAATACCTAAGGTCGTGAGATCTAAGAATTTATCTGCCGATAGTTTAGAACCTACAGCTAAGCCGAGAAAGATAGTGACCACGTTAATTAATGCATTTTGAGTGGTATCAGATAAACGATCCACCACACCAGATTCGCGCATCAGATTACCAAAACAGAACATGCCCAATAAAGGCGCTGCATCAGGCAACATAAACGCCACCAACAATAGCAATAACAAGGGAAATACAATCTTTTCAACCTTGCCTACGGGGCGCAATTGCACCATTTTTATCTGCCGTTCCTTCACTGTCGTGAGGGCTCGCATAATAGGCGGCTGAATGAGGGGCACGAGGGCCATGTATGAATATGAAGCCACCGCAATCGCGCCCAATAAATCTGGCGCAAGCTTACTAGCCACGTAAATAGACGTAGGGCCATCGGCACCCCCTATAATGCCTATGGCCGCTGCATCAGCGAGGGTGAAGTCCATCCAGCCAAGGGTAGACATACCCACTGCACCTATTAAGGTCACAAAAATACCAAATTGTGCGGCCGCCCCCAAAAATAGCGTTTTAGGGTTAGCTAATAATGGACCAAAATCTGTCATGGCTCCCACGCCCATGAAAATAATGAGCGGGAAAGCACCAGTTTCGATACCGACAGAGTAAAACATATAGAGAATGCCACCCGGATCAGCTAAACCAGCACCAGGAATGTTAGCCAATAAGCCACCAAAACCAATAGGGATGAGTAGCAAAGGCTCAAAATTACGCTTAATGGCTAAATAAAGCAGCAACAAGCCCACAGCCATCATGATGACTTGGCCTGGTTGCACTTGATACACGCCGGAGCTATACCAAATTTGTAATAACTTGTCCATGAATATTCCGCCTAAACCAAGGTCAACAAAGTATCACCAACAGATACAGAATCACCTTCTTTAGCCATCACAGCACTCACCGTACCCGCCTTACTGGCACGAATTTCTGTTTCCATTTTCATGGCTTCAAGGATGAATAAAACATCACCTTCTTGCACAGCTTGACCTGGCATCGCATGAATTTTCCAAATGTTACCTGCTAAGGGTGCTGTGACAGCTTCCCCGCCAGTGACTGGCAAAGCGGCGGGTACTGGGTTGGCTGTCATCGCCACTGGAGCTAAACCAACCGCTGAAATATCTCCACCCTCGGCGACTTCCACCACATAGCTTTGGCCATTCACACCAATGGTATAAACTGATGTCTGCGCTGCTGCAGGTTTAGGTGCGGTGGCGGCTTGGGCAGACTCGAGTGTTGGGATAGGTTCAAAGGCATCTGGGTTATCCCGATTTTCTAAGAACTTAAGTCCCACCTGAGGGAAAAGCGCATAAGTTAACACGTCATCTATTTCACGATCACCTGGTGCAAGCTTAATATTTTTCTCTTGTGCAAGACCTCGTAATTCCACAGTAAGCTGGTCCAGCTCATCGTCAATAAGATCTGCAGGGCGGCAAGTAATAGCCTCAGCACCATCTAACACACGGGCTTGTAGCTCTTTATTAAAAGGCGCCATGGCAGCACCGTATTGGCCTTTAAGCACACCCGCTGTTTCTTTAGTAATGCTTTTGTAGCGCTCACCCGTTAACACGTTGAGTACCGACTGAGTGCCTACAATCTGTGAGGTGGGTGTCACTAATGGAATAAAACCTAGGTCTTCTCGCACTCTTGGAATTTCTTCTAGCACTTCATCCAGCCGATCTGCAGCACCTTGTTCTCTGAGTTGACTTTCCATATTGGTCAACATACCACCTGGAACCTGAGCCACTAAAATACGTGAGTCTACACCCCTAAGAGACCCTTCCCATTTTGCATATTTCTTGCGCACGTCACGGAAGTAAGCGGCCACTTCTTCTATAGCCCTTATATCCAGGCCTGTGTCTCGATCACCTCCTTCAAAAATCGACACCACAGACTCTGTGGGTGAGTGTCCGTAGGTCATAGACATAGAGGAAATAGAGGTATCAACGTTATCGATGCCTGCTTCAGCAGCTTTTAAAATGGCCGCAGTAGACAAACCTGTGGTAGCGTGGCATTGCATGTGCACTGGCATGTTAGTTTCAGCTTTGAGGCGAGTGACCAACTCAAATGCCTTATACGGATTCAACAAACCTGCCATGTCTTTAATGCAAATAGAATCAGCCCCTTGATCTTCTATTTGCTTAGCCAAGTCAACCCAGTAGTCCATCGTGTGCAGCGCACTGAGAGTATACGACATCGCACCTTGAGCATGTTTGCCCGTTTCTTTGACCGCCTTAATGGCTGTGGCTAAATTACGCACATCGTTCATGGCATCAAACACTCGAAACACATCAACCCCATTAATGGCAGCACGCTCGACAAATTTTCTCACTACGTCATCAGCATAATGCCGATAGCCAAGAATATTCTGTGCGCGGAACAACATTTGTTGCGGCGTGTTAGGCATAGCCGCCTTTAAAGCACGAATACGTTCCCAAGGGTCCTCACCTAAATAGCGAATGCAGGCGTCAAAAGTTGCCCCACCCCAAGTTTCTACAGACCAATAACCGATTTGATCCAGCTTGGGAGCAATGGGTAACATATCGGCTAAGCGCATACGTGTAGCAAATAGAGACTGGTGCCCATCACGCAGCACAACGTCAGTAATACCTAGAGTTTTTTTAACAGGGGTCATGTGTGTTTGCCTATGCTAATAATTAAATAAAGAGGATAAGAGATGCAGCATTAGCTGCGGTCTTGACGATATCGATGCACTGCCGCACTTAACACTGCCATTAACTGCGCGTCATTGGCAACTTGCTGGGAAGGTGAAACCATATTCAAAGGGGGGGTGAGCACCGATAGGTCTTCTACGGGAGAGAACCGCAACACAGTTGCAGACATGGTTTTGGTGGCAAGCACCAACAGCGTAAGAAAAGTAAACACAAAACCCATGCCAAACACCATTAAGGTGAGGCCTTCGAGCATTAAGTCGGATGATGGCACGATAGCAGCTCCGTTTATTTTTGCCGCTTGTGGCAGCATATTAATGCAGCCATGGTGAGGCTGCTTTCATTTCAGTGTGTCAATTTACCCACTTGTGACCAAAGTCGCAAGAATACCCAGTATAAAAACCACTGATATTAGTATTACACCTAAAATTGTCAAAAAAATTCAACAACATGACTATTTTTGTTCAATTTAACCAACAATCATAAAGGTAACTCAATCTGCATCTACACTTTCGAAGCCTAGCACTTTTAGACGCAATGTATGTCACTGGCTCATGACAATTTTTTTGAAATTACGCAGGTCTTTTTGACTTTGATCAAGACTCAAAACTAAAAGGCATCACCTAAACTCAAAGCAATCTCTTCCACTCCATTATTGGCCACGCCAGACACACGAGATCGACTAGATACACAAGAGCCAACCGATGCATAAACTCCCATGAGCCATGCTCCTTGATATTTGGTTCAATGCGCCGCAAGATGAATGGAAAGTAACACTTTGACTGTCACATAAACTGCTATTTTAGAGGATGACGTCTAATTAGCCATGGCAGGCAAGATCTTAAACATAAATTTCGTGGGTTAGTTAACCAAGCATTAAATAATGCAAGCTAGATCCCACATACCAATGAATAGGAGCTAAGCTCTATGCCCACCGAACAAGTTATTTCTGGCAGCTGCCTATGTGGAGCAATACGTTATAGTGCATCTGCATCACCTCTTTTTCAGGTCCACTGCCATTGTCAGGATTGTCGAAAAAATACTGGATCAGCCTTTGCTGCCTTGGCATTTGTGCCAATTGATAGCCTATCTTGGCAGGGGCAAACTCAAACGTTTACCCATCGTGCTGATTCTGGTGCTGCAATGACCAAACACTTTTGCGCTTCCTGCGGCAGCCAACTGTTTGGCACCAACAGTGCAAAACCAGATCGCATTCATATCAAAGTAGGCTCTGTAGAGGACGCCCAATGGTTTGAACCCCAATGTAATGTGTGGGCCAGCAGCCGGCTTCCTTCTTCTCCCATAAATTCAGGGGTTAAAGATTTTGCACAGATGCCAACAGCATCAGCAAAAAAATAGTCTAAGAATTAGGTTTTAGTCTATTTGGATATTTTTAACCGATTCAGGCTTAATATTTCCTATTGGGTATTATTTAAGGGCATTGGTCGCTTTAGTGGTATAAATATCGCATTAGAAACGACTCTTACTTAGACCCAATTTATATTATAATTAACCCATTAACTTACTGATAAATATATATTTATAAATTAATTTAAACGTTTCCTTTGGTAGTCTATAGGAAACAAAAACAAGACTTGCACTTAAACACCACTCAATGCGTTTATAACATTGACTGAGGCCATATGATCATGCAAATTGGGTACATCACCTTAAATGGACCCACATTATGAGCCAAAAAAAACCACAAGAAACACCCAATCTCAATGATTTTATTGCTCAACAACGTGAAAAGTCCTGCTTTGCAGGTTTACCTTTAGAGGGTAAGCGGGTGATTGATTTGTCTAGTGTGATAGCAGCTCCCTACTGCGCTGCACTATTAGGCGATGCGGGTGCTGAAATTATCAAGGTGGAAAATCCAATGGCTCCAGATGCACTGCGCGGCTGGGGCACCCATGCGGCCACTGGCATTGAACCTTATCATGCCTATATTGGCAGAAATAAACTGCCCATTACCCTCAACCTCAAGTCAGAGGCAGGTAAACAAGCCTTTTTGGAACTCATTCAGTCAGCTGACGTGCTGATCGAAAACATGCGCTTAGGGGTGATGGATAGGCTGGGGCTAAGCCATGAAATATTGTTAGAACTTAATCCAGGATTGGTGATTGGTAAAGTTTCTGGTTATGGCATGACTGGCCCTCACGCCCACCAACCGGGTTTTGGCACACTCGCAGAAGCCTTTAGTGGCTTTTCGTTTCTTAATGGATATGAAGATACGGGACCTACTAGCCCTCCCATAGCCTTGGCTGATTTGACCACTGGCATTCACTTGGCTTATGCAGTGAGCTTGGCCTTGCATCAAAGTAAGCGTTTAGAAAGTGGTGGCCAAGTAGTGGATATTTCTTTGTATGAGCCACTATTTGGTTACCTTGGCGGTGAATTTATTGGCTATCAATTAACAGGCGAGATTCCTAAACCAATTGGTAATGAGCTCAGAGCTGCAGCACCGCGTAACAATTACCAAACCAGCGATGGCTTGTGGGTGGCCATGTCTTGCTCTAACCAAAAAACCTGGGAACGACTTGCCGAGGTCATGGGTCAGCCCCAGCTTATCCGTGATCCCCGCTTTAAGACCAACAACGACCGCATTCAGCCAGATAGCCGCATTACTTTAAACCAAATCATAAAGGCTTGGGTATTAACTAAAACCAATGCCGAAGCATTGGAGCTATTCCGCCGAGAAGGCATTACTGCTGGCCCTATCTTGTCAATGAAGGAAATTGATGAAGATCCTCACTTTGAAGCCCGTGGTAGCATTATTAGGGTCACAGACCCCTCATCAGGGATCGAACTTAAAATGCCTGATGTCCCCTTTCGCATGAAAGATAATTCAGCCACTAACAAGAAGTCTAAGTTACGCTTTCCAGGCTTACCTATGGGTTCAGCTAATCAAGTCGTGTATCGTGATTTGTTGGGTTATAGCCAAGCAAAAATAGACCAATTAGGTTAACAACTCAAAAATGCAAAAAAAGGCGGCCAAGGCCGCCTTTTTATCATTCTTATAGGGCTTCTAACGATAGGTGACTTGCTCTTCACCGTTGCTTTCTGGACGTGCAATGGCGCCAATCATAGCTGCCAAAGTGACTTTTCCAATCACTTCACCATCACGCATGACGTTAGCATGAGTGACATCTGCCTTAACCATGGCTGGCATCGCGTCTTCTAAAATCACAGTGGATGCGAATTCCAAACCCGAGTCAGATGAAGAGGCTTCCATAACCGCTGAAACATCTAACACGCGAGCACGGTTAATATCTTTAATAAAGTCACGCACGTAGTCATCTGCAGGATCTAACACAATTTCTTGAGGCGAACCTTGCTGAATAACAGCACCATCTCGCAAGATAACAATATTATCTCCAATGTTAAGCGCCTCGTCCAAGTCATGGGTAATAAAAATAATGGTTTTGTGCAATTCTTCTTGTAAGTCCAGCAAGATATCTTGCATGTCGTTACGAATCAATGGATCCAATGCCGAGAAAGCTTCATCCATTAATAGAATCTCAGCATCTGTAGCCAAGGCTCTTGCCAAGCCAACCCGTTGCTGCATGCCACCAGACAACTGCGCTGGATAGTTATTTTCAAAGCCAGATAGGCCAACTCTGTCGATCCACTTTTGCGAGCGCTCGTTCATTTCGGCTTTATTGACGCCTTTAATTTTTAATCCATAACCCACATTGTCAATCACCGAACGATGGGGTAATAAGGCAAACTTTTGGAATACCATAGACATTCTGTTGCGGCGAAAGTTGCGTAATTCTTCAGCAGACATGGCTAAAACATTTTCGCCATCAACCAAAATTTCACCGGAGGTGGGTTCAACCAAGCGATTTAAATGACGAATTAGGGTCGACTTACCAGAACCCGATAAGCCCATAATCACCTGAATACGGCGCGCAGGAATGTCGATATTGACATTATTTAGGCCCAGCACATGCTTATGCTCAGCCTGCAATGACGTTTTTGTAGCACCATTTTCAACTTTTGACACCATGGCTTCGTCATTGGGCCCAAAAATCTTATATAAGTTCTTAATAGAAACTTTAACATCAGACACCGTGGCCTCCTTGACGGTGCTTTTGCAACCGTTTGCCATAAGCTTGTGACACTCGGTCAAATATAACGGCCAAAGCTACAATGGCTAGTCCATTCATCATGCCTAATGCCAAGTACTGATTAGAAACTGCTCTGAGTACGGGAACTCCTAAACCTTTAACACCGATCATTGAGGCAATAACCACCATGGCCAAAGCCATCATAATAGTTTGGTTTACCCCTGCAAAGATATTAGGTAACGCCAAAGGAATTTGAACATCAAATAATTTCTGGCGATAATTAGAACCAAAAGCTTCGGCAGCTTCTAGCACCTCTTTATCGACCAAACGGATGCCCAAGTTGGTGAGTCGCACAATGGGGGGTAGCGCATAAATACACACTGCAATCAGGCCTGGTACCTTGCCAATACCCAGCAGCATCACCACCGGGATCAAATACACGAAACTAGGAATAGTTTGCATGATATCTAGCACTGGAGTGACCCCTGCCTGCACACGATTGGAACGGGACATCAAAATCCCCAGAGGGATACCCAAGCCAATGCACAAGAAAGTTGCCACAGAAATAATGGCCACTGTGGCCATGGTATCTTCCCACATGCCAAAATAACCAATCGCCAAAAACGATACGATGGTGCCAATAACGATAGCAATACTGCGTGCGCCAAGCCAAGCCAAGACAGCAAATATTAAAATCATAATCGGCCAAGGTGTGGCCATGAGTAGTTTTTCAAACCACACCATAAAATACATTAGTGGATCAAAGAAACCCTCAATCGCCTCACCGTTATCTCGAGAAAAATCACGAAATGCAAAATCGATGCCTTTTTTTAGATCTCTTAGGTCTGTTCTCCCCATTGAGGGAAAGTCGTCAAATAATTCCACAATTAGTCCTACTCAGTTAAAAAATTAAAAAAAAGCCTGCTAACAAAGTTAGCAGGCTTTTCAAATAACCTTTAGGTTAGTTTAAAGATTTTTTGATTAAGTTCGCGGCTTGAACGCCAACCCACTGGGTCCAAACATCTTCATGGTTCACAAGGAACTCAATTGCTGCGTCTTCACCACCAGCTTGCTCATCAGCCATATACACTAGCATTGCGCCCATAGCGTCTGCAGGGTATTCACGTGCCACGAGGTAAGCAGCGGCTTTGGGATCATTGTTCTTCATGAATGAATCAGTAACAATGGTATTGATTTCAGACACACTCCAAGAAGTTGGCTGTGGGTCTGCACACTCAGCTTGGGTGGTACAAGCAAGCCAATCTTCCATTCCTTGAAATGGCACACCAAAATCAAGCGTAACCATGTTGTACTTGCCCATCATCGCTGTTGGAGACCAGTAGTAACCAAAGTAGTCGTCACCACGTTGCACAGCCTTAGCCATCGCACCGTCAAGACCTGCAGCAGAACCTGGATCAACTAATACCCATCCTTTAGCTTCCATGTCGAAGGCGGTGAATAAGTTATTATTAATTTGCTGACAACCCCAACCTGCAGGGCAACCCACGAAAGCACCTTTAGTAGGATCTTCGTTGTATGGGAACAATTCTGGGTGCTCGATGACATCTAGCACAGTTTTCAGTTCTGGATGATTCTCTAGCGTATAGCTAGGTACAACCCAACCTTCACCAGCACCTAAAATCGGCATAGGGTTCATGGAATGTAAGCTACCTGATTCAATGGCTGCTTTCAGTGGCTTTTCTACCGACTGAGTCCATAGTTCAGGAGCAATATCAGGAACACCTTTGGTATCCATAGAAGCGAAAGTAGTTAGCGTTGCACCAGGAACCAATTCCACGGTGCAGCCATAACCTTCTTCAAGGATGATTTTGTCTACGTTAGCCATAAATTCAGCAGAGGCCCAGTTCATCTCTGCAATAGTTACGTCTCCACAGGCTGCTACTGCGCCTTGTGACATCGCAGCTGCAACACCAGCAGCGGCCAAACCTTTAACAAGCTTATTCATGTAAAACTCCATTATTATAATTAATTCGGGTTTATCTTCAAGCGACACCAAAAAGTAACAAAACAAAACAAAAATCACAAGGCGTTAACCCTGTTAAAAGTGCCGATGCCGCTTACAGATATATGTATGCCGTTATGAGTTTACTTTGGTAGACCCAAGTAAACAACCTGCTAGGCCTTATTATTCTGCATAACCTAAAGAAGCGGCGCTGGCTAAACCGACGTTATTTTTAGTTCATAAAAGAGTCAGAATTGATTATCGATTCATTCGTTAGGCAGCAATTCCAGTCTTTGACCGACATTATAGGTAAAGCCAACCTCGAAAAAATACTGAAAAACGCCGGCAGCAAGACTCCTTAGTCTCAATTTTATCCTCAGATTTAGCAAGCAGTCTTTTTGACCCAGTAGCTAGATCTTTTACTACGCCTACTACTAAACCTGCTACTAAAGGTTCTACTGCACCTACTCCTAAACCGATGACTACGCCTATGACTGCACCTTTAGTTAGAACCTCTTTGCGCCGTCTATTAACCATAATTATCCTTTGCATAATAAAAAACCATAAAAGTAAGCTGAAGGCTCACTATTTTTGGCATTGCCAAGGGAGTTTGATTTCAACTTGTCAGTGACACAAAGGGGGGGTATATTCGGCGCTTGGGTTATGTTCAACCTAACCTCTAGACTTCCCGCACTTCAGTTTACATTCAAAGGCGATTTAGTGACTCACTCCAGTAACACTTTATTCTACATTCATGATCCTATGTGCAGTTGGTGCTGGGGATTTAGACCCGTGTGGCAAAAACTCAAATCACAATTCACTCATACCCTAGACATCGTTTATGTGGTTGGTGGTTTGGCACCCGACTCAGATCAACCCATGCCTTTGGCGATGCAAAACAATTTATCCAACACCTGGCAACACATTCAGCAACACATCCCCGGTATAGAATTTAATTATGAATTTTGGAACCCTGCTAGCAATAGCGTGCCAAGGCGCTCTACCTACCCCGCATGCCGAGCCGTTTTAGCTGCCAAAGTGCAAGACGCCAACATAGAGGACGCTATGATTTTAGGCATCCAACGGGCCTATTATTTAAATGCCAAAAACCCCTCAGACGTCGATGTTCTGTCTGAAATTGCTTACAGCATCGGCCTCAATGTAGAAAAGTTCAAACAGGATATAAACAGCCCTGCCATCGAGTTGCTGCTAAAGGAACAACTTCAATTAGCCCGCCAACTCTCAAGCCAAGGTTTTCCCAGCCTAGTGATTAGTAAAGACGATAAACTGTTTGGGATCCCATTGGACTACAACAATAGTGCAACCATGCAGCAAGCGATCATCAATGTTATTAATGTAGCAAAGTAATGGTTGGTTGATTCTTAATGCAAACATTCTGCTTCATGTTTAAGCCTCAAAGCACTTTAGGTGTGACAAAGAATATCAGCGCAGAGGGTCTCCTTTTCATATTAGGTCAAAACTGGGGGCAAAACATCAATTAAGGCATTTTCTATCAACCCTAAGCAACGGTCATCTGAAAACCGGTGGTCTGCACCATCAACTAAGGTTAACTGGATATCTGGTCCAGATGCATGGGCCAGTAAACGCAGTGCCACGGACATGTCAACATCCACGTCTGCCGTGCCTTGAAGAAAGCGCGACGAACAAGGCAATTCCAATGGTTTATGCAGCACCAGATTGTGGCGACCATCTTCGATTAGTCGCTGCGTGATGATGTAGGGTTCATCATAATCTGATGTTAGGGCGATCTGTCCGTTAAGTTTTAATTCGGCTCGCTGATTTGCGTTAAAACCAGCCCAAATGCTGTCTTCGGTGAAATCTGGGGCAGCGGCTATAGTGACCAATCCTACCAACCGGGCACCAAGGCGTTGTGCGAGTAACAAAGAAATCCAGCCTCCCATAGAAGAGCCCACTAAGATCACAGGTCCCTCAGTCAGTTCAGTAATCACAGCTTCAGCGTCCGTTAACCAATCCCCAATACATCCATTACAAAACAGTCCCGACGACTGCCCATGCCCCGAATAATCAAAACGCAAAAAACTGCGGCCGCTGCGCGCTGCCCACTGAGCTAAATGAAGAGCCTTTCTGCCCTGCATATCTGACTTAAAGCCACTTAGAAAAACAATCTCTGGGCCCTTCCCAAGGATACGCTGATAGGCGAGCCTGCGCCCTTGAGCTGAGACGAAATCAGTATGCGATGCCATAGCACCCCCAATAAAAACAATATTAAACGCCTATTTTTCAACATGGTGTAGACCAAAAGCAGACCTACGACATACCAAAAAATAGACCTGGATTCGCCACGTCTGGTGGCAAAATGATGGTATTGAAGAGTTATTATACCTTTGATACTGTTTGCTCTGAGGGTTTTTGAATGCTTTTCTTGAGCCATTGAATCTTTAACTTCCGCGAATTTACTGTCTCCCTCTGATGCAATAGAGGCACAGACATAAGCCATTACTTTATCCTGTTCGACACCAGAACCAAGATGAAGGAACAGAGCCAAATTAGCCTGTGCTGATGGATTCCATTGAAGGAGGCTGCTTCGTATAAAGTCATTGCCCTTTCCATATTGGCTTCAACACCTCTGCCATCTCGATACGTATTGGCCAAATTGAACTGGGCTTGTGAATGACCACTTTTAGCTGCTTTGAAGTACCAACTAAATGCCTCAGTTTCACTCTGTTCAACTCCAATCCCTTTGTCATACTTAATATCAAGATTGAACTGAGCATCCACATGACCATTATTTGCAGCCAACAAGCACCACCTCACCGCCTGTTCTTGTGATGCCTGGTCTATAAGCTGATTAGTATTTAATAGTCCTATATAGAACTGAGCATCAATATGCCCTTGCTCAGCTAAGGGTAACCATTCTGCGTGTAGAGTGTTGTAGTCACCTACCAGAGCAGCTGCACTACCATTATTAAAACAGCATAAACGACATGAAGATAAAGTGAGCAAAACAGCAGAGTTCTAAAAAAGAAAAGCAAGTAACCACTTCCCCTATAAGCTCCTGAGATGCCGCCAGAGTGACTTAACTTTTAGGTATAGCCAACTATAATATAATATTATATTAATGCCTTCTTATATGGCCTTAGGTGAGCGTCTAAAAGCATCATTTTAGGCATACATATTTATGGCAGTGAGAGTGCCTTGTCGACTACGTTTTGTCTTGAGCTTGCTGCGCTGAAAAGTGGCCGAACAGACAACCACTATATGGCATCAGGGAATATCAGAATTATTCCTAAGAATAAAATGGTACTGTGGTCTCAGGACTTATAGTAAAGTCTAACTGAATTGAGGTGATTATCGTGGATTTCTTTTTCCGGCTGGTCTGTTTACTCACTTTATCCTTGATGGCAACACACGCCTTGTCTCAAGACCTATCAGGCTGGTCTGACAAGACTGTGTGCCGACAGTTATTAAATAATCCAGATAATACTGATTACGCTCAAGAGGCTGATAGCCGCAGTTTAGACTGTGCTTCAGGCACAAAAAACTCTACAAAAGTAGATGATAAATCAAGCGCATTTGATGGTGACTACCCTTTTGTATTGAATCGTTTCAATCCTGCTGAAAGCCTCATCGTTTTAGGTAGTGGCATCTTGGTCATAAACAATGGAGCAATAAGTGTATCTCTAAAAAATAGATTTCTAGATACAAGCCCAACTAAATATTACGATACCTTAAAAGGTCGAATAGATAAAAATGGCAATATATCTCTCTCATTTAGTGTGAATGCCCTAAATGGTGCGGGCAGTCCGCACAAAGTGCGTTTCTCAGGAAACCTAAATAACCTTGAAATCAAGGGAAAATTTGATGATTATTTCCAACTGTTTATTACTCTGAGTGATGATACAAGTTCAATGAGCAGTGATGGTTTAACCATGACCGCAAGTAGATATTCTGGTTATGGGTCCCACAGCAATAGCTATGGGCATAAGTTGAAGAACTTCCAATTAGTTACCAATTCAACCAAAGCTAGGAGGGGGGAGAAGTATCAACGATTTGAAGTTGGCGATGGCGACTGTTTTGGTGATGATAAGTGGAATGATTGTGAGACTGATAGAGAGAGGGTTGAATTCACAAGCAGTCTCGCTACTACTAATCAGCAACCAACGGGAAACCAATGCTTTGCGTTTAGTATCATGCTTGATGATAGCTTTCAGAGCGCATCACCAACAAACACAACTCTTGGACAAATACAGCAAGCAGGAGGGCCAAAAGGCACTGTGCACGGCCTTAAGTCTGTCCCACCAATTATTCAATTCGATGTAATCAATGACTATTATAATTTAAATTGGCACATTCTTAGTGGCTCTGCAACCAATGTTATTGACTCAGGGGTTTATTTGAAACTGATACCAATAGATGATATGAAGGGTAAGTGGACTGATATTTCACTCTGCCTTGATTTTGCTGATAAGAATGTCTCTGCTTGGGTAAATGGCAATAAAATAGTGGATATTGACAAGTCACCAATTAATGTCAAATTCATACCCAGTGCAATTTTCTTTAAACACGGTATCTACAGAAGCTTCATCTCTAAATACAAAGCCAGCCACGGCACAGATGTCATGCCAACTCAAATAGTATATTACGATGAAGTAAGGAGAGGTTCTTCCATTGATGAGGTGGACTTTAATATTAACCCAAATCTAGAGATTGTTGATTAACTTGTTTGGCTTTTTATCCTTTAAATTAACACAAACCAAGCCCACTTAATTGTGGGTTCAATGCCTAGCACTTTTGTCTGCGGCAGTTAACGTAAAGTTTGATAGAGGAAGTTATGTTCAAATCTTGTATTCGCATCATCTTCGCACTCACTGCATCATTGATGGCTACACACGCACTGTCTCAAGACCTATCAGGCTGGTCTGATAAGACTGTGTGCCGACAGTTATTAAATAATCCAGATAATACTGATTACCTTCAAGAAGCTAAAAATAGAGGACTAAACTGTGGAAGTGCGGCGACAAAAAACACGAGTAAGGCAACTACAAACTCCACTAAACAAAAAGCTAGCAAGAGCATATTTCTTTCAGACAAAACGTATAATGAATTCCTCAATTTGCCCAAAGAAAGCAAAACCAACTCATGCGGCTTTAATAGATATGAACCAAACTGGCAAGTCATAGATAAAGACTTAGCCCCCAGAATCAAAGGATACAACTCAATAATGGATAATTGGAGAGAAGTAGAAGGTCAATATAGTAGAGAAGTACTCTCTAAATATTTGGAAGCAACCACCTTCGCTATGGTATCTGAGGATTTAGAATTAAAAGAAAAACTATTTAATAAGTTGCACGACTGGGCATCTAAAGACGCATTATCAGCAACAATGCGGTGCTACTTCTATAATGGCCCTAAAAGCATTGCTCCAGCTTGTGAAGGCGAATGGAGTGACCCTGAAGGGCAAGATTTAGCCCCAATAAAAGATGCAACTGTAGCCGTAGAAACCGTCTTCGCTTTAAACTATGTTTATAAGCTTTATTTTTCTGACTACCAACCTGAAGATAAGAGGCACGAAGTCATTAAACGGTGGTTTAAAAGCTTCAATCATCGTATTAAAAAAGCTAAGGATTTTTATTTTGGCAACTCTGTCGGATGGCACTTTCCTAATATCTCCATCCAGCATGGCAAAAACAAAAGCTATAAATCTATAATTAAGAACATGGTCAGGGGATTGAATAAATGGACGCTTAATGATGGAAGCATGAAAAACAGAACAACAAGAGGCAGCAGAGCACTTTGGTATCACTACAGTGCTTTAGGAGAAGCTTTTATCATATTAGAAATAGCGAGGGCAGCAAATGTTGAGATTCCAACTACCCTTGAAAAGAAATTACTCAAGGCTGTAGAGCTGTTTCAGGATGCGTATTTAGACCATTCTGTCATTGAGCCATGGGCTAAAAAGAGACACAACGGTCAAGCAAGCAATGGTCATCAAGAATTTAGTTCTAGTCTAGACAGTCTTGCGTTTAATGCATCATGGCTCCAAATTTTTCAACTTCGTTACCCGGAGCATAGAACAGCCAAATGGCTCAATCAAGAACTTACAAGTAAATCACGCTCTTTGAAGATCAACCCAATTACCGGGGTAACACTAGGTTGTATCCATAAGGCATTAGTAGACAACTCGCCTGAAGGTCTAGCAAAAAATGAGGCAAATAAAATCAAAGATCTTTCAAAACTGTCTGTCTTTAACATTGACGGTGAAACATTCAACTTAACACTGGATAAAGTAGCGTTTATTGAAACTGGCGCTTTTAAATTAGAACGCTCAGCAGAATATTTTAAACCGTATCAGTGGCATAAATCCAAGATACAGGGGAGCCTAAAGTTGAGTAGTGATAAAAAAATTAGTTTTAGTACCTTGGTGTTTAAACAAGCAGGTGACCAAGAGCAAAGGCTAGTGATTAACCTAGACCACCCGACATTAAGATCTCTTAAACGGCACATTGACTCTCTTCAAAAAAAATGTGGAAAGGGTCTAATGGAATGGGGCTGGCTAAGTTTTATTAGTGAAACCAACGATATTGAGGATGCTAAGAACCAACAATGTCATTATGATTATTTTAAAGATGCTCACGATCAACCTGCTTGGGAGTTGTTCCAAACAGTCTTAGGTGGCACAGACTCTATATTAGATTATCTGCAAACCAATGTTGAAAGGTAAATTGGAGAGCGGTCATAGGGATTGTTATAGACTAACACCCTGCCTTTCCCAAGCTAAAGACCCTGAATAGGGGCATTCTGTAGCCTCTCAGGTATGCGTGTGAAAGGCCTTTAACCCCTGTTTCTAGAGCATCTAAGGTTGATTATCCTGATTAGTTTCCTTTAGGTCACACCACAATAATGAGCTTCTATAGTGTAGCTAAAGCCACAATAACTATATTGCTGAAAGCACCCTCAAAAGCACCCTTGTAAGCGCCAGAGAGGCTCTCTAAGCAACGCTAGTATGCCAACATAAATTGGCGTGAGGGGCTTACATTAGTCTAAAAGCATAGCTAAAGAGTCTTGTGCTAGCAGTTATTAAAATCAGCTATTATTAGGCTGAGTTTATAAAATAAGAAATCTTCTTATATCATTTAAAGTCTTATATTAGCAGTATTTAAAGTAAGTAGAACAATTTTGACAGGTTGGAAACATGAATTTTAAAAAGATAATTACAGGTTTAGCACTGTCAATGCTATTGAGCACAGGAATGGCAGTTGCTGCTGATTTCAGCAAAGGTCTTCAAGCTGCCCAATCGGGTGACTTTAAAACTGCCCTAGCCGTGTGGACTCCTTTGGCTGAGCAAGGGAATGCTATGGCTCAATTTAATCTAGGACATATGTACGCTAATGGCTATGGTGTGCCAGAGAATGATAAGACCGCAGTGAAGTGGTTTACTAAAGCTGCTGAGCAAGGGCTTGCTGAGGGTCAATTTAATCTAGGGGCTATGTACGACTTTGGCGATGGTGTGCCAGAGAATGATAAGACTGCAGTGAAGTGGTACACCTTAGCTGCTGAGCAAGGGTTTGCTATGCCTCAATATCAGCTAGGAATTATGTACGCTAATGGCAGAGGTGTGCCAGAGAATGATAAGACCGCAGTGAAGTGGTTCACCTTAGCTGCTGAGCAAGGGTATGCTAAAGCTCAAAGGTATCTAGGGGCTATGTACGACTTTGGCGATGGTGTGCCTCAGAATGATAAGACCGCAGTGAAGTGGTACACCTTAGCTGCTGAGCAAGGGTATGCTAAGGGTCAATTTAATCTAGGGACTATGTACGCTAATGGCAGAGGTGTGCCAGAGAATCATAAGACCGCAGTGAAGTGGTACACCTTAGCTGCTGAGCAAGGGTATGCTCGTGCTCAATTTAATCTAGGGACTATGTACGCTAATGGCAGAGGTGTGCCAGAGAATGATAAGACCGCAGTGAAGTGGTTCACCTTAGCTGCTGAGCAAGGGTATGCTACAGCTCAAAGGTATCTAGGGGCTATGTACGACTTTGGCGATGGTGTGCCTCAGAATGATAAGACCGCAGTGAAGTGGTACACCTTAGCTAGTTATAACGGCAGCGAAGTTGCTCGTGAGAATAAAGATGCGGTTGCTAAACAAATGACGCCAGCTGATATATCCGCAGCACAGGACATGTCTAGCCGATGTTTAGAAAGTAATTATAGGGATTGTTAAGGTGAATTATGGATATTAAAGCAATATAACAAAAGCTAGCAATCTTCAGTAAGGAAAGGGAATGGGATCAATTCCACACCCCTAAGAATCTTGCTACTGCTATTAGTATTGAAGCCTCTGAGTTACCGGAGGTATTTCAGTGACTAACAGATGACCAGTTTGAAACTTAGACAAGCCCTAAATGACTGACACAGAAGAAGTTGCTGACATTGCGCTCTATTTATTAAAAATTTGAGTTTGAACAGGCGTCAATAGCCGTCGATTTGCATGCAATTTCAGTAGAAGAAATGGCGCGCCCGAGAGGATTCGAACCTCTGACCGCTCGGTTCGTAGCCGAGTACTCTATCCAGCTGAGCTACGGGCGCGCTATACCTAAATTCGGCGAGTGCCTTATCAGGGAGCGGTATCATAACGACAGTGCAGGAGGAATTCAACTGTTATTACTTGATCAATAAAGATTTTTACAGTCACTCAGATCGCCAAATAATAATCACTCAGCGATTAAGCCAGCCTATTTTATCAATCAAGCTACCTGTTACCTATGCTCTAGTGCTATTATATGGGTCGATTTAATTTCTAGCCATATCGGCTTTACCACTAGTTACGGCACTCATGAACGAACATTATAATGCGCACGAAATAGAACCAGAAATTCAAGCCTTTTGGGAAGCTAATGATAGCTTTGAGGTGCAAGATAATCCTGACCAAGAAAAGTATTATTGCCTTTCGATGTTCCCATACCCCAGTGGCCGTTTACACATGGGGCACGTGCGTAACTATACGATTGGTGACGTTATATCACGCTTTCAACGCATGAAAGGTAAGAACGTGTTGCAGCCCATGGGCTGGGACGCATTTGGTTTACCCGCTGAAAACGCCGCCATGAAAAACAACGTCGCACCTGCTAAATGGACCCATGAGAATATCGCCTATATGCGCGACCAGTTAAAGCGCATGGGTTTTGGCTATGATTGGAACCGAGAATTAGCCACCTGTGACCCTTCGTATTACCGCTGGGAACAATGGTTTTTTACCAAGTTACTCGACAAGGGTCTGGTGTATAAAAAAAATGCCATGGTTAACTGGGACCCAGTAGACAAAACCGTACTGGCCAATGAACAAGTCATTGATGGTCGCGGCTGGCGCTCAGGTGCGTTGGTCGAACGTAAAGAAATCCCCCAGTGGTTCCTCAAGATTACCGATTACGCCGACCAGTTGTTAGATGACTTAGACCAGCTAGACGATTGGCCAGAGCAAGTGCGCACGATGCAACGCAATTGGATCGGTCGGTCTCAGGGTGTCGAACTCAGTTTTGAAGTCACAGACCACGGTCCACTCGAGGTCTTTACCACAAGGCCAGATACCTTAATGGGGGTCACCTACTTAGCCGTAGCACCACAGCATCCTCTTGCCCTCAAGGCTGCTGCCACTAATCCAGCGATGGCAAACTTTATTGATAGCTGCAAAAACATGAAAGTGGCTGAAGCCGATATGGCGACCATGGAAAAACTCGGCTTGGATACTGGTTTTCAAGCTATTCATCCACTCAGTGGTAAGTCTGTGCCCGTTTGGGCCGCCAACTTTGTGCTTATGGACTATGGTTCTGGCGCTGTGATGTCGGTGCCCGCTCATGATCAGCGCGATTGGGAATTTGCTAATAAGTATAGCCTGAGTATAGAGCAGGTGATTCGTCCAACCGATAGCAACCTTGTGGTGGATATATCGCAGTCTGCTTACACTGAAAAAGGCTTATTGATTAATTCAGGCATTTTTGACGAAATGGACTTTCAATTAGCCTTTGATGCGATAGCAGCAGAACTTGATCGGCACGGTAAAGGTAAAATCACCACCAACTACCGCCTGCGAGATTGGGGGGTATCACGCCAGCGTTATTGGGGTGCTCCCATTCCAGTGATTAATTGCGTCACTTGCGGTGCCGTGCCAGTGCCAGAGGATCAATTACCAGTAGTACTGCCCACAGATGTCGAATTTGACGGAAGTGGTTCGCCGCTGAAAAAAATGGCCTCGTTTATCAACACAAGCTGCCCTAAATGTGGCGCTGCGGCTGAGCGTGAGACCGATACCTTTGACACTTTTATGGAATCGTCATGGTATTACGCACGTTTTACTAGTGCGGCACATAACGACAGTATGCTATCACCACAGTCTGCAGATTACTGGGCTCCCGTAGATCATTACATTGGTGGCATTGAACATGCCATTTTACACCTATTGTATTCGCGCTTCTTTCACAAACTCATGCGTGACATGGGCCTTGTGTCTTCTGATGAGCCGTTTAAGAAACTACTCTGCCAAGGCATGGTATTGGCTCACACTTACTACCAACAAGACGAGAAAGGTGGCCAGAATTGGATCTCACCCCTAGACGTTGATGCCGTAATGGATGACAAGGGACGCATTACCGGTGCGGTGAAAAAATCGGATGGTGCATCGGTGTTTTATGATGGCATGAGCAAGATGTCCAAGTCTAAAAATAACGGTATTGACCCCCAAACTATGATTGACCGCTATGGCGCAGATGCTGTGCGTTTGTTCACCATGTTTGCTGCGCCTCCAGAACAATCCCTTGAATGGTCTGACGCAGGCCTTGAAGGTTCTCAAAGGTTTATCAAACGCTTCTGGAAGCAAGTGCACCAGCACCTAAATGCGCCTGCTGCGCCTGCCTTGCAGGCAGACCAACTTAGCCAACAACAACAAGATATGCGTCGCAAAACCCACGAGACGATTCAAAAGGTCAGCGACGATATTGAGCGCCGTACAACTTTTAATACCGCCATTGCTGCCATTATGGAGCTGAGTAACACAACAGCGAAGTTTACTGATATGAGTGATCAGGGTCGAGCTGTCAGAGCTGAAAGCCTAAGTACTGCAGTACTATTAATGTCGCCTTTTACACCTCACTTATGCCATACCTTGTGGCAAGCATTCTCGGATACCGATGTGATTTTAAAAACACCATGGCCAGCAGTAGATGAAGGGGCTTTGGTAAAATCAAATATAGATATGATGATTCAGGTCAACGGCAAACTGCGCAGTAAGATCACCATCGATGCCAATATGGATAGAGACACCATACAACAACTCGCCTTAGCCGATGAAAAAGTACAGGGCTTTATTACTGATATGGCTGTGCGTAAAATTATTGTGGTGCCTAATAAACTGGTTAATATTGTGGTGAGTTAAGGGTCAGTTAACTGACTTAGACTACTTTAGAAAGGATGCAAGACATGATCAATGTAACTTTAACCCCAAGCCTATTGGGCCGGCTGAGTTTAATGCTGTGCTTGAGCCTTGTTTTATCCAGCTGTGGCTTTTACCTACAAGGCCAAAGTCAAAGGTCTTTTCCACCTCAGTTAAACCTCTACGTAGACGACCCCTCATTAGCGCGAGTGGTGAGCAAAGATATGCTGCAGCATGATGTTGCTTTGACGGTGTTAGATTCAGTCGTTGGCATGGATACTGAAGTGCCCTCTGTGCAACTCACAGGCACAAAAAAGCAAAAGGCAGAGCTCATTTTAGACACGGATGGAGAGGTGTTAATCTGGCGTTACACCCTCAGCACTAACTACCTATTTATGGTTGGGGGTAAACCGATAGGCCCAGAAGATGCGCCTTTCAAGCAGAGGTCAATGCCTCTTTCTGTGAGTACTGATGTGGATTTAAGTGGCACTAATGCCACTGTGAATGAACGCATAGAAGCAGATAACTGGATGTTACTTTACCAGCAACTGGGTAATCGCGTTGCTCGCCAACTTAGTTTTGAATAATGCGTATCAAACCAGATCAGCTGCAAAATCACTTAGCTAAAGGTTTATCTGGCTGTTATTTAGTGCATGGGGATGAGCCGCTATTGCAGCAAGAAATAGGCGATACTATTCGTAGTAAAGCCCGTCAGGAGGGCTTTTTAGAACGTGATTTATTCCACGTGGAAGGCCGTTTTAATTGGCAACAAATCACCGCTTCTGACCAAGCAATGTCACTTTTCTCAAGTCGTAAAATCATTGAAATACGAATGCCCAGTGGCAAGCCTGGAAAGGAGGGAAGCGCGGCCTTAAGCCAACTGGTAGCTGAGCCCAATCCTGATAATCTAGTGCTCATTAGTAGTGGAAAGATTGATTCAAAAAGCCAAAATAGCCAATGGTTTAAAGCCCTCGACACAGCAGGGGTATGCATGGCAATTTTCCCCTTAGAAGCTCATCAAATGGGTCGTTGGATCAACCAAAGAAGCCAGACACTGGGCCTTAAAATTACCCCAGAGGCTTGCCAATTGCTAGCTCAAAGAACAGAAGGAAATTTACTTGCCACAGCTCAAGAACTAGAGAAGTTCACCCTTAATGGTGCGGGTTTTGAAATCACGGCGGAACACATTGATGCAGATGTGGGCGGTCTAGCCCGTTACAGCAACTACCAGTTAGTGGATACAGCCCTCTCGGGCCAAGCCCATCAAAGTCTGACTATGCTTTATGGCTTAAAAGAAGAAGGTGTCAAAGCCATGGACCTATTATGGGTATTAAGTCGAGAAATCAGGTTGCTCACCAGCATTGTAAATCATCCACAGGGACTTGAAGCTGGATTAACTCAAGAGCGAGTGTGGGAAAAACGTAAAGCCTACCTAAGATCAGCTGCCCAGCAACATAACGCGCACAGTGCGCAACATATGCTGCGCCAATGTGAAGCAATTGATCAATGCGTGAAAGGTGTCAGTAAAGCCAATGTGTGGGACTTGCTGGGCGCATTAATTATGCAATTAGCGGGCAAACCGATTTACTAAAAAAGCGTAGGTTTAAACATGGGTGATCTAGAAATCATTGACGCTACTTCTAAACATCAAAATAGTTTGCCCATCTCTTCTGATGAAATTATGGCACAATTGAACCTGTGGCATATTCAATTTGAGCGCTTTGATCATGTGCCACTTAAAACGGTCGAAGATTCAAAAAAAGTACAATCGCTTTTCCTATCATCTGAGCAAGGTGGTGGACATATCAAAAATCTATATTTGCGTGATCACAAGAAGCGAAACATTTTATTAGTGACAGAACAAGACCGCAAAATCGATTTAAAAACCTTACCTGCATTGTTAGGAACAGGTCGGTTATCTTTCGGCTCTGCTGATCGTTTATTAGAAAACTTAGGGGTTCGGCCAGGCGCAGTGACTCCACTGTCGATGATCACAGGGGTTAGTCATGGGGTAGCACTTTTTATTGATAGCGAATTAAGGAGTTGCCACACCTTGTACGTCCATCCTTTAGTGAATGATCGCACCCTAGCCATAGGGGTAGACGAACTTGAACTATTTTTCAGCAACATAAGCGCTGAGCCAACTTGGCTGACTTTATGACCCGTGACGCTATAGCGACTTAACACACCTAACTTCACTGGTTAGTCTGGTTTCATATGAACCCGGTCACACCCACTATGCAGTGGGCATCAAGTTCATGCTAATTTAATCTAGATGATTGAGATGATTAATGGTCTCGTGGTGGTCGTTAAAATAGGCTAACCAATCAGACACTAGCCCCATATCATTGGGAGCTGCACTCACGCCAGCACCAATGCGTTCCTCTAAAACAGCTTCCACAGCTAAGCTCACAGTGGTTGACACTAAACGCGCCATGGCACTGCCTGTTTCATTGCCATAGGCGTCCATAGAATAGCTTTGACGCCAGATACATTGCTGGGTATGGGCATCTTTAGCAAGTAACTCCACATAGAGGGCGACCCGGTCTTGCTCACCTTCTTTAAAGGCATGATCCTGCCAAAGCTCATCAGACTTAGCTTGAAGTTTAGCCTCCCCTTCGGCTCCGTCGGCAGATTCGACTAAACTAAAGATATTTTTCCAGGCCTTAGCCCAGCCTTGAAGTCGCAAAGACCCCCGAATAAAGGTGTCCACAGGCCATTGAGGATCAAACTGATATTGCGCTATAAATGGCAGTGAGTCACGATTTGGAATAGCTTCAAAGGTGGATTTTTCAAGCTTTGATAATGGTGTCGTATAGCTATGCATGGCTTCCCATGGCTTGCTACAGGTTTTAACAACTCCATTTTCTAACCATTGGGCAGGCGATTTTAGGGCCTTTAAAACGCCTAGGGGAGACCAAGAAAACTTGTATCTAAACGCATTCTCTTGAGCGGGTAAACCACCACAAAAAGACCTAAACTCTAAAACATTACTCACAGCGTAAGGCTGCGAACTACGGTAGTCGTTTAATAAAGCATAAGCTAAAAGATGATCAATGCCAGGGTCTAAACCAACCTCGTTTACCACACATAAACCCTTGGTTTGGGCTTGTTGGTTGAGAGCTTCCATGGCGGGTGTTAAATAGCTACTAGAAACAAAGTGCGCATTATTATCTAAGGCTAATTGGGCCGCCTGCAGATGAAATGAACCCGGTAACATGGACACAACTATATCGCCCTTACTGACATTTTCGTGCAGCTGTTGCCAATCTAACACGCGAGCTTGGCACTGGCCTTCCATATGTTCAATAACGGCTTCGGCCTTACTCAAGGTTCGGTTCCACAACCATAATTCCAAGCCGTTACCGATGAGTCGTTTAATCCCTGGTGCGCTCGATAGTCCAGCCCCTAACCAATGAATAATTGCCATAATCAGCCCCTATTTGCTGTTATTATTTTTTGATATTTTTTATATCTATTGGAAGTTTAAATTAGATTAACTCACATTAAAAAATCATCTAATCGAACTCATATAAGCTGAGCTTAAGCATTGATTAAAATACAATTTATTGTGGTGGCCTTAATTTCCTGCTTACGCCATCAGCAATGACATAAATGATTACACAAGTGGCCACTTAATTAGCGACTCAAGTTACCATCTCACCTTTGACTTGTAAATCTGCATGATAGGACGAACGCACTAAAGGCCCACTGGCGACATGCTTAAAACCCATAGCCTTGGCGGCCGCACCTAACTCATCAAACTCAGTGGGGTGCACAAACCGATCAACTGGCAAGTGATTCAAACTAGGTTGCAAGTATTGCCCAAGGGTAAGCATATCCACTCCATGATCTCGAAGATCTTGCAGCACCTGCAACACTTCCTCGTTAGTTTCGCCTAATCCTAACATCAAACCTGATTTTGTCAGTACTTGAGGACAACGCTGTTTGTAGTTCTGTAATAAATCCAATGACCATTGGTAGTCTGAACCAGGACGAATTTTTTTGTAAAGGCGTGGAATCGATTCTAAATTGTGATTAAACACATGGGGTGGCGTTGTGGCTAAAATATCAAGGGCAATGTCCATGCGTCCACGAAAATCAGGTACCAAAACTTCAACTTGAGTCGCTGGTGTGCGTTCATTAATAGCGCTGATACATTCAGAAAAATGCAGAGCGCCTCCGTCCCGTAAATCGTCTCGATCAACAGAAGTAATGACGACATACTTGAGTGCCATGTCTGCCACAGCGGTGGCTAACTCGCGAGGCTCATCAACAGATAAGGGGTTGGGACGACCATGAGCCACATCACAAAATGGACATCTACGCGTACATATTTCACCCATGATCATAAAGGTCGCTGTACCTTGGCTAAAACACTCGCCTAAATTAGGGCAGTTGGCTTCTTCACAGACAGACGCCAATTTATGCTCCCTTAGTTTAGATTTAATACGGTTGACCTCAGGGGAACTGACCATCTTGATGCGCAACCAATCTGGTTTACGCGGCATTTTCTCAGTGGGAATCACTTTAATAGGGATCCGCGCTACCTTATCGGCCCCACGAAGTTTAACACCTGCTTCAGCTTTGTATGATGTCGCCATGGTTACTTATCACTCGTTGGTTATATTCAATGGTGTTAACCCAAGGTTGTTGAGTTTTATTAACCTGTTGGTACTGCAATTGGTCTACTAACTTTTGGCCCATGTCGTGAGCCACTTGATCAAACTTAATCAACTTGGAGAAATCAATCATCTGCACCATATCTAGACTCGGGTAACCACAGGGGTTAATGCGAGCAAAAGGGCTCAGATCCATATCTACATTGAGGGCTAAACCATGAAAACTACACCCTCTGCGGACCCTTAGCCCCAAAGAGGCTATTTTACTGCCCCCCACATAAACACCTGGGGCCTTAACATCTGCATTGGCACTAATGCCATAGTCATGGAGGCAGTCGATCAAGGCTTTTTCCATGGCCGATACTAAGCTGCGAACCCCTATACTTAACCGTTTTAAATCTAACATTAAGTACACCATTAATTGCCCCGGGCCATGGTATGTCACTTGTCCCCCACGATCCGATTGGACTAAAGGAATATTACCTTGGTCTAGCATATGTTCTGCCTTACCCGCTTGGCCTTGGGTGAACACTGGGGCATGTTGCAATACCCATATTTCATCAATGGTGTCGGCATTGCGGTAATTAGTAAAGTCTTGCATGGTTTGCCAGACGTGCTCGTAGTCTTGAGATCCTAAGAACCTTACTAAAACGCTTTTTTTTGGATCTGGCTTAGAGGACAAGTTTAACCTTGCCACTCGCCATTAGGGTTTGGTGAATCTGTTGCAAGTGGTCTGCACTTTGAGCCGTTACTGCTAAGCGTATTGATTGAAACGTACCATTTTTACTGTCAACAATCTGTACTTTTTGGGGGTCTAGATCAGGTGCTAACTGCTGCACACACTGCACCACCCAAGTTGGGTAATCTGCTGTTTTTCGGCCCACAATTTTGAGGCTGTAATTCTCGCAGGGGAAGTCTATTTTAGGAGCGTCAGGCGTCGTTTTCATCATTCGCCCATAATGACTCGGGTCACGCCATCAATAAGGCCTTTGATAAAACCACCGTGCACCATATCCTGATTGGCCACCAAATTTTGTTCTAAAATTACGTCTGTGTCCAAAGTGATAATAACCTTGCCTAAAACATCACCAGCAGACAGGGGCGCTTCAATGCCTTTATTGATGTCCATCGTCGCTTTAATATACTTAGCTTGGCCTCGAGGGATGGTGACCGCTAACTCTTGCTCTAGCATTAAGTCTATATAGTCTTCCATACCACCCCAAACCCTCGCTTTACCAAGGCTCTCTTGAGCGTCATAGAGGGAGTGGGTTTCAAAAAAGCGCATGCCGTAGGTGATGAGCTTTTGTGATTCTCTAGCCCGTGCGTCCACACTGGTCGCACCTAAAATAACCGAGATTAAGCGCTGCCCATCTTTTTTAGCCGATGCCACCAAACAATAACCTGCAGCCTCTGTATAACCTGTCTTCAGGCCATCCACAGTGCTGTCGCTCCACAATAATTTATTTCGATTCGGCTGCCTAATTTTATTGAAAGTAAATTCTTTTTCTGAGTAAATTTCATAGTGTTTAGGATAGTCACGAATAATAGCTTGTGCCAGAATCGCGAGGTCTCTTGCCGTGGTTAAGTGACCTTCGGCTGGCAGACCTGTGGAATTACTAAAGTAGGTTTGGGTCATTCCTAAACGCATGGCATGTTGGTTCATTAGGTCGGCGAATGACTCCTCACTGCCTGCCAGATGTTCGGCAACGGCGACACTTGCATCATTACCAGACTGAATAATGATGCCTCGCATAAGATCTTCAAGCGTGACCAATTTGCCTTCTTGAATAAACATACGTGAGCCTTCTGTGCGCCATGCTTTTTCACTAATTCGCACTTGGTCATCCAAAGCAACGTTACCTGCAGCTAAGCCAAAAGATAACATGTAGGCTGTCATCATTTTAGTTAAGCTCGCAGGGGGCAGCAATAGGTCGGCATTATTTTCTACGATAACCTTGCCCGTTAACGCATCGATCAGTATGTATGCGCTCGCAGCAAGCTGCGGTGGCTGGGGTACAAGTGCTTGCGCAGATTGTGCTGGCGCAACTAAACCCATAGTCAAAGCCACTGTCAAAACGATAGACAAGCCTAAGGAGGCGAACATGGTGCGAGCCCTAGAGTTAAGCCCACACCCTATTAATTGACTCATGTTACTGCATAATAAGTTAGCCGTAGCCACTAATTTTTCCATACTTACAACTACCTTAATTGGTGGGCTAGATAAAAACTCAGTACCGTTAAAAGCCTTTTTAAACCGCTATATTATACCATGGGTTAGTAATTTGGGGCAGTAAATTAAGGTTTAATCATAAGCCCTTGGCCATGCCCTGATGAGGCTAATTCTTGCATCAGTACACGCACACTCTTAACGTCTGTAATTGGCCCCACTAACACCCGAAACAAGTCTGCACGGTCACTCGCTTGCTCTACAAATATATTAGATCTTTTAAACTCTTGCACTAAGGTATTACGCAACACCAAAGCTCCACCAATTTTTGACATGGCTGCCACTTGCACGTAATAGCCGGCCACGCGTTTATGCTGTTGGCGAATTTCGTTCTCCAGCGGGACCTTCATAGGGGCCTTAGACTGGGTGACAGCTTTGACAGAAGAGCTAACTATTTTGCTTGTGACACTATTACTGTCACT
>Ga0209192_10000787_pt1 | contig 28500 bp, 23 predicted proteins | sample ArcticOcean_MG_C_11_FD_187433 | JGI IMG/M metagenome (GOLD analysis project Ga0209192, IMG submission 187433) | Marine microbial communities from western Arctic Ocean - ArcticOcean_MG_CB2_154 (SPAdes) (version 2) | ecosystem: Environmental > Aquatic > Marine > Oceanic | place: Arctic Ocean... | reverse complement strand
TGCAACCAATATTAATACAGTTGCAGGTGTGTCTGCTAACGTAACAACAGTTGCAGGGATTAGCTCTAATGTTACCTCAGTCGCAGGGATATCAGGTAATGTAACTACAGTTGCTAATAACTTAACTGCAGTAACTAACTTTGCTGATTTGTATTTAGGTTCTAAAGCTTCAGCACCTACATTAGATAACGATGGTGATGCATTAGTAACAGGTGCTTTATATTTCAATAGCACTACTTCAATAATGCAAGTATACAATGGTTCGGAATGGGTTGCAGCGGCATCTTCAATTGAAGGTATTAAAACAGATTTTATTTATACAGCAACCGCAAATCAAACAGTGTTCTCAGGCTCTGATAGTAATAGTAATACACTTACTATTGATCAAGCAGGGTTAACTAGTTTATACCTTAATGGTGTACGATTACTTCAAGGTGTTGATTACTCAGTCGATGTAACTAATAATACTATTACAATGACTGCAGGTGTAGCACTTAATGATATTGTAGAGATAGAAGTATTTGGAAACTTTGAAGGCCAGAGTGGTTCAAGTGTAGCTATTACTGGTGGAAACATTGCTGGTTTAAGTGCATTAGGTGTAGCAGGTAATATTACAGTAACAGGTACTGTAGATGGCAGGGATGTATCTACAGATGGTACTAAGTTAGACGGCATTGAATCAGCCGCTACTGCTGACCAGACAGCTGCTGAGATAAGAGTACTTGTAGAAAGTGCTACAGATAGCAATGTATTTACAGACGCAGATCACACTAAGCTGAATGGTATCGAGGCAAGTGCTACTGCTGATCAAAGTGCGGCAGAGATACTGACTGCTCTACTTACTGTAGATGGTACTGGTACAACCTTAGATGCAGATCTTTTAGATGGACAGCATGGATCGTATTACACAACGTATGCAGATACTGCTATTACAAATCTAGTCGATAGCTCTCCAGCGGCACTGAACACTTTAAATGAGCTAGCGGCGGCGTTAGGTGATGACGCTAACTTTAGCACAACAGTCACTAACTCCATTGCTACTAAGTTGCCACTAGCAGGTGGAACATTATCAGGAGCTTTAGACGTTAATGCTACAGTGACTGCTGATAAAGTTGATATTGGTAATGGAGTAGCAGGTGGCACATCTGAAATACTATTCAGCGATAATGTAAGTTCTCGTGGCAAGATTATCTATGACCATAGCAGTAACCCTGAAACTTTAGTTTTACAAACAACGGGAACTACCGCACTTTCAATAGATAACTCACAAAACATTAGCATACCTAATGGCAATGTAGACGTTACTGGCACAGTCACTGCTGATGGTCTGACTGTTCAGACTACAAACGGTTTAAACGTGCTGTTAGAGAGTAGTAATAGTTACCAGTACTTACAGTTCAAAAACTCTGGCGAAACTAATAACTTTCTTGGCTTTGTTAACGATGACTTTACAGTTACAAATGCAAATGCAACTACAATGACTGTGACTGCGGAAGGCAATGTCAGCATACCTACTGGTGACCTAACTATTGGAAGTGGTCAAGCAGAAGGGGTTATTCTTGAACTGTCTAATACAGACTCAGTGTCTAATGGACTTCAGATTCAATTATCTGGCAACGGGAAAGACGTATATTTCTGGAACTATGAAGATGCGACAACATCTTTTGCAACGAACAATGTAGAACGCTTCAAGATAGCCGCAGACGGCTCACTATCTACCCCAACGCTAGGAACCTCTAACGTCCGCTTCGGTGTCAACGCAGGTAACAGCATTTTAAGCACTGGTAATTATAATGTTGTCGTAGGTGATGAAGCTGGTACTTCGATTACTACTGGTGATTATAATACAGCAATAGGTTACAACGCCTTAGCCACAGAAGATGAACACGGTAAAAATGTTGCTGTAGGTTTTCAGGCTCTTCTTTCTCAAAATGCAGGAACTGACGCATTTAACATCGCAGTAGGTTACGAAGCAGGAGCCGCAATAACCACAGGCACAAACAACACGATCATAGGTGGTCTTGCTGGAGATGCTTTAACTGATGCTGATTACAACGTAGCCTTGGGGTATGCGGCACTAAGCACAGACACTTTAGGAAGTTTATCAGTAGCTATAGGGGCATCAGCATTATTAAATCAAAACTTCACTTCAGCTACAAATGCTTACAATGTAGCTGTTGGTACTAATGCAGGTCTAAACGTAACCACAGGCATCCAAAACACCCTCATTGGTGGTCTTGCAGGGGATGATATTACTACAGGTGATAACAATGTTTCTGTAGGCTACGCCTCCCTATCAAAGGCTACTACTGCGGATAACAATACCGCAGTCGGTAGAGGTGCGCTAAGTGAAATCACAACAGGCGCAGGTAACACAGGTGTTGGTAAAGGTGCATTAGAGGAAAACACCACAGCATCTGACAACACAGCAGTTGGACATGTTGCTTTATTCGCAAACACCACAGGTGCTAATAACACCACAGTTGGTGGAAACTCTCTGCAAGCTAACACTACAGGCGCAAGTAATACATCCATAGGTAAAGGAGCTTTAGCATCCAATACCACAGCTTCTAACAACACAGCAGTTGGTTTTGAGTCCTTAGTCTCAAACACCACAGGTGCTTACAACACAGCAATTGGTACTGCTGCAATGACAAGTAATACAACAGCTAGTGATAATGTTGCTGTAGGTGGCGATTCTTTATACACAAACACCACAGGTGCTAGTAATGTGGCAGTGGGCGTAGGTGCTTTAGTTGCTAACACTACAGCCTCTAACAATACAGCAGTTGGGAAAAGAGCTTTATACGCAAACACCACAGGCACACAGAACACCGCACTGGGTGCTTATGCAGGTGATGCGATTACTACAGGTAACCACAATATAGCCACAGGTGCTTTTGCTTTAAGTTCTAATACCACTGGCAGTTACAACGTGGCTATCGGTCGGTCTTCTTTAGAAGCTAATACTACCGCAGATAACAACACCGCAGTGGGTAATCATGCTTTACTCGTAAACACCACAGGCACACAGAATGTAGCAGTAGGCACTAACGCCCTTCGTTTAAATATAATTGGGGCGTATAACACGGGTCTTGGATTTCATGCTGCATACTCTACGACATCAGATAGCGTTACAGCAGTTGGGCATCAATCTCTTGCCAATAACACTACGGGTGCGAGCAACACCGCATTAGGTAAGGATGCTCTAGTCAGCAACACCACCGCCTCCAACAACACAGCAGTGGGATATCAGGCTGGGTATAACAATACTACAGGGGCGAATGGTGCTTTCTTTGGAAGAGAAGCCGGTAAAGAAAACACAACTGGGGCAAGCAATACTTTTATTGGTTATGCTTCTGGTTTAAACATGACCACAGGTAATAATAACACCATCATTGGTCGTTACACAGGCAACCAAAACAGCTTGGACATCCGCACCGCAAGTAACTATATTGTGCTGTCGGATGGGGATGGTGTTCCTAAATATTACAACACTAATCAAGGACGTAATGTTTGGAATACAACAGCAGGGTCGTATGCAGCGGCATTTCAGCACACTGGTTCAGGTGCATATGGCGTGTTTTGTCAACTATCCGGGGCTAGCCGCAATTATTATTTTGGCGCACACAACGGCTCTGCTTACGATTTTATTGTTGGCGGTACGGGGAATGTTCTAAATACTAACAATAGTTACGGTGCTATTTCTGACGTTAAGCTAAAAGAAAACATATCCGATGCTTCTTCACAGTGGGATGACGTTAAAGCATTATCTATCCGCAAGTACAGTCTTAAAGTAGACAATCTTGATGCGGCTAATCAACTTGGGGTTATTGCACAAGAAGTTGAAGCGGCAGGGATGGGAGGTTTAGTTGAAACTATGCCTGATGTGGACAAAGATGGCGAAACCCTTGGGACAGAGACTAAACATATAAAATACTCTGTCCTTTACATGAAAGCAGTTAAGGCACTGCAAGAAGCCATGACTCGCATTGAAACACTAGAAGCGGCAGTTACCGTATTACAAGGAGAATAGAATGTCTAAGTCACGGGCAAGAGATCTAGCAGACATTGCAGATAAAAATATGTCAGGCACTATGTCTGTTGATGCGTTAGACATCTCTGGAAACATTGCTGTTGTTGGTACTGTAGATGGTAGAGATATAGCAACTGACGGTACAAAGTTAGATGGTGTTGAGGCTAGTGCTACAGCAGATCAAACTAAAGCAGACATAGAAGGTCTTGGTATTGATCTACCAGCGGCTAATTTAACTGGTACAATAGATGCTGCTCGATTATCTACAGCTACCACTCAAGCTGAGAGCGATGACAGTACTAAGATTGCAACAACTGCTTATGTTGTAGATAAAATTACTACGCTTATTGGTGGCGCACCTAGCACACTAAATGACTTGAATGAATTAGCAGCTGCAATAAATGATGATGCATCTTATAACTCTACTCTTACAACAGCATTAGGAACTAAACTTCCAAAGGCTGGTGGTACAATGACGGGTGACTTAACTGTCCCTAATGTCATTGTCTCAGGTAATGTAGATGGTCGAGATGTTTCTGTTGATGGTACTAAACTAGATGGTATTGAAGCAGGTGCTACTAATTATACTCATCCAACTAATCATGCAATCTCTGTTATTACAGGGTTACAGACAGCACTAGATGGTAAGGTAGATGATGCTCAGGTATTAACTAATGTACCTGCTAATGCTGTATTTACAGATACCAATACTACTTACTCAGTGGGTGACGGTGGACTCACGCAGATCAATTTCACTTCTGCTGATAATACTAAACTTGATGGAATTGCTACCGGGGCTACTAACACAGTAGGCAATGCTACCCATACGGGTGAAGTAACAGGATCAGGTGCGTTGACTATTGCCAACGATGTTGTTGATGCGGGTAATCTTAAAGTAACGGGTAACGGAACTACATCACAATACCTAAGATCAGATGCGGATGGAACTTTTACTTGGGCTACCCCTCCTGATACCAACACTACTTATTCAGTAGGTGATGGTGGGCTTTCACAGATTAACTTTACTTCTGCTGATCATACAAAGCTTAACGGTATAGCCACTGGTGCTACAGATAATACTGTAGCAAATGCCGCACTACCTAAAGCTGGCGGTACGATGTCAGGGGCTATTACTACCCCCAGCGATATTATATCAACGGGTCGTGACAATGGTGTTTTTGGATCATATAACAGTAACTATACAGACCAGATATGGTCTATGGGTACAAGCTATAGAAACCATGCTAGTGGTACTAACTTCGGAAACCTTTATGGCTTTGCTTACAAGCATACTAATAACACTACTGGTGGCACTATGGCGAGTGGTCATATGGCGGTTTGGTGTCAGAATGGAAGCCCCTATGTCGCTTTGGGTACTAATATCTGGACATCTGGTAGTGTTATCGTTGGTGGAACAGTTGATGGCCGTGACGTTGCCGCTGACGGTACAAAGTTAGATGGTATAGCCGCCTCTGCTAACAACTACAGCTTTCCGTATACTGTCTCAGCATCTAATAGTAACAACACAGTTGTTCAGCGGGGTTCGTCTGGGTATATTTTTGCTAATTATTTTAACACAACGGCTAATGATGTTACCTCTGGTGTTACTAAAGTAATGGTTGAAACCGGAAATGATAATTATATTCGTCATGGGGATGCTGGCTCTATTCGTACATTCCTTGGCATCGAAGCAGGTGCTACAGCAGATCAGAGTGCCGCAGAAATACAAACTGCAATGGCCCCGGTAGTTTATAATAATTCGACTGTAGCGGGGCTGAAGCACAGTAACGGCGAAAAGATTATAGATGCTAACATTAACAGCTACACCTACCTTTACTATAACAATTCATGGCAAGAGCGCATGCATAATGGGTATTGCGAAGCCTCTAGTTCTTACCGTACCCATACATTTTATGATATAGATAACACAACGTACTATACAAACCCTGCCGCTACTTCTGTTATGAATGATATTCAAATGGAAGGTGAGATTATTCATAAAGGCGATACTAATACTTATCTCCAATTCCATTCGGCAGACCAGTGGCGTGTGGTAACAGGTGGTGGTGAAAGATTAGAAGTTAATAACACCAACACTACTGTTGCAAATAATTTAATTGTTAGTGGAAGTGCTACTTTTAATGGGGCAGTTACTGGCGCAGGTGGTGGCCTTGCGGTAAGAACGTTTGGGTATCTCAGGAATTCTGGTAGTCAATATGTTACTTTAACAATGACAAATGTTAACACATCCAACATAATAATTATAGAAAATTTAAATGATGTTACCTTTCAAACATCTGGCTCTAGCGGCTTTACTACCGGCTATTCATATAACGTACTTACCACCCCTACTATCACAACCGCTAATACATTTAATCTTAATACCATTAACGGCCCCGGTGCTGTTACTATGGGTAACGGTGGGAGATATGGGACAGTGTATCTTATTCCTACAAGTACAACCGTTGTGTATAGGTATTATACTCTTAATACCAGAACTCAGTATAATGTTAGGGTCTGGAACTAACCCACTAAATAAAAACCCTAATAAAGAAATAGAAGGAAACAGATTAAATGGCTATAACATACACATGGACACTACTTGAAATAAGAACAAAAAATCAAAATAATTTTACTGATGCAGTAGTTCAAACAAGATGGGAGAAGACGGGAACAGATGAAAATAATGTTACTGGTTTTTTCCCCGGTGCTACTCCATTTGATGCGGATACAATAGACCCAGATAACTTTACTTCCCTATCTGACTTAACAGAAGAGATGGTTTTAGGGTGGATTAAAGCAAAGGTTGAATCAGATGAAGTTTATGAAACCCACATTAATGATCACATTGCAAGAGAAATAGACGATCAAATAAACGTGATAACTTATTTAGAGGGTGATAGGTTGCCTTGGAATACTTAATTTATTAATAACATGAGGACTAAATATGTCAACACAAGAAAATAAAAAATTTAATATCTCACTTAGCTTAGAAGAACTTAATCTTGTATTAGGTCAATTAGCGGAAGCACCTGCAAAAATATCTATGGGGCTTATCATAGGGATTCAACAACAAGCACACGCACAAGATTCAGGGGAGCCAAGCGAAAGGCATATGGCCCAGCTTAATAATCACATGGCACAAGATTCAAGTGAAGAAAAAACAATCACTCTAGAAGAATAATATAAACATAGGAGCTAAAAGTGGCTGACCAAGTATTACCTATTACTGCTTTAGATGAAGTAGGCGTTATCAAAGATACGCCTCCAGTAGCTTTAGCTCCTAACGCTTTTTCTGATGCTAGGAATGTTAGATTTAAAGATGGATCTGTAAGGAAAATGAAAGGGGAAGTTAATATCTTTCCCAATATCTTTGACGATTCAAGTAACCAAATTGGTGGTGTTAACGCTAATTTTAATGGTTCAATTATTAAGTATGTTATATGGTGGCCTAATCCTAATTTAGCAGTTGCTAATAAAGGGTACTATGTAATCATTGCTGAAGAAGAAAGGTTACAATCAAACAATGCTGTTCCCCCTTCAGGTAACACAAACCCAACTCATCAAAAAGACATTGCATATTTAGTAAGTTTAAATGGGACTAATAAAGTACAGAAAGGTATCTTTGATCCTGCAGGGATAAGTCAATGGCAACATACCTTTTTCCAAGGTGGCTTTTGTCTTATTGTTAATAATGGATTGAATGCCCCTAATTATATTTATGATCTTCAAGATAATACAAATATAAACAATGTTCCTAGCTTTGCACAATTACCCGGATGGGAATCATATCTAGTAAACCAAATTTATCTTCAAGACACATTTGATCCTACAGATTCTTTTATGTTTGATTTAGGTACTACAGTAAATTTTGCTGTAGAGTATATTGAAATAACTGATTATGATGAAGGCACTGGAAACACTACAACATTTACGGCAGATGGTTACGTAGCAGGAACAGCAACAACTGCTAACAATACAGCGTTTGTTCCTCCTGCTTTCTCTACATTTAGTGGGGATGCTGCCGTTGGTTTTGGTACAAATGATAAATATGAAATTTATCTTGATTCAAATTCTAATAGTATTAAAGTATTTTTACCTAGTAATTTAGTTCATGGTTCACATTTAGATACAGTAACAATAGCAATAAAATCTAGAAACCCTGTGTTTGTAGCTTGTGGTGTTATTCGTGCTTTTGGAGACTTCTTAGTTGCAGGTAATCTTGTAGAAAGAAATGCAGCAGATTTAGATAGCCCAATTATTCGTAGTCTTAACAGTGTTGTCAGAACATCAGATGCAGCAGCCCCCGGCTCTGTACCTAATAATTGGAATCCTTTTGCTTCAGGGGTTAGTACTGCTGACGAATTTGTTTTATCAGATACTACCACAGTAAAAGATCTTGTAGAGATGCAAGGTAACTTATATATTTATTCTTCAAGTTCTATTTCTGTAATGAGACTTACAGGTAATGCATCTGTTCCAGTGGCAGTTAACCCTGTTACAAGAACACATGGTTGCCAAACAACTAATGCTGTATTAGAATTTGATGGTAAGCATTTTGTTGTAGGTTCTCAAGATATTTATTTATTTGCAGGACATCCGGGAAGTATTGAATCTGTTGCTAATAACAGAATGAGAAAATATTTATTTGATAATTTAAATCCTTTACATAATCAACATATGTTTGTATTAAGATACAGTCAAAAAGATGAATTGTGGATTTGTTATCCTACACTTGCTTCTGAAATTGGTGAATGTAATGAAGCTTTAATTTGGAATTATAAAAGAAACACTTGGACTATTAGAGACTTAAGACATGTTATGTCAGGTATAGTAGCCCCTATTCCCGGCGGTGGGTTACCTCAAACTGATATTCAGTTAACAGGTACAACTGGAAACAATGGTGTTATAAATGTAGGGGCATATGAAGTTAGAACTATTGGTTTAGATTCTAGTGATTATATTTCAACTAATGTTTTATTTTATGGTAGTGATACTGTTTCTAATTTAATTTATGGTATTGGTCGTAATGGTAATGCCGCTAGAGTATTAGTTGGAAGCAATAGACGTTTTTATGAAACTAAACTTTTCCCTAAATATAGAATAACTGGGCCTGAAAGCATATCTATTGATTATACAATTACTAATCCTAATTCGACAGCTTATCAAGATATAACCACTACTCAAATATTAGATCAATTAACAACACAGATAACTAATGTTGCAGGTTGGACAAGTTCTAACTTACCTACAAGTTATGCACAACTTACAGGTAATCGTAGATTAATTTCTGGAGAAACTTCAGGAAGTGTTCCCGGAAAACGTTTAATGTTTCCAGTAGCACCTTTTTCAATTTCTCTACTTCTTGGTGGAAACACTATAAATGGTACAGATCCTGAGTTAGATTTTCAAGAAAGCACAGCGGTGTCTAGTGTACATGGGTTAACTAAGACAACAGCAAATGATTATCGTGGTATATACTTACAAAGAGCAACCCCTACATGTATTGGGATAGTTATTAATAATGATAACTATGCAAGTGGAAAAGAATTTGTTATAGTTAATGCAGGGACAACTGGTGATTATAATCCAGATACACATGCAGGGACTACTAATGGTGTTTCTTTAACTAATGAAGGGGCCGCTGAAAAATTAATTGCCAAGCTTAGAAATATATCACCTAACTTTAATGTTGTTGATACTGGAACCAATGGAGAATTTTCTTTACAACCAGCTAGTTATGGACAAAGTGTTGGGGATGCAGAGGGTGGTTTCATTGATGATATTAAAGTTAATACTGATGAAACAAATGCAGATTGGATTTATGCTAGATATGTAGAATCTCAAAATGGAACTATTGGTTACAATACAGAAAGCGACATTATAAATGTTCTTGTATCAGATGGATCTAATGCTAACTATCCGCTAGGTACTTCTTATCTACCTGTTGGTACAGCAGCTCCTACAAAAGCAGGTAGTAATGATCATCAGCTTGCTGTAGATTCTGCTAGAAGACCTGATCGTACTACTCGTTTTGGTACAACACCAACCTTGGCTGCTTCAATAACTGAAGATAATATTTTTGATTCAGAAAGACCTTGGGATACTTCAGAGATTAATCCTAATATTGAAGTACCAGTATTTGCATCTAGGAAAAAAGTAAATGACCCTAATGGGACTGCTTATGATTTAAATAAAATTATTGCATCAGAAATTGGATGGAGTGTACCTTCTTATAATTACACACCTAGAGTAGCTACAGAAAACAGTTCTACTTACAGATATGTTATTACAAATAATGATGCACCTCAAGGTTATGCTTCTTATATAGAAAGAAAACAATTAGGGATTAGCCCTGATTCAGATACTGAAACAGTTCGTAAATTAGTGTTGTGGGCAGAAGGTAAATACGTACCATACCAAGGAAGTGTTTATAATTATAATAGATTCCAAATACGTATGGCAGGAACAAATAATCCCGGACAAGATATAGATCTTTCTTCTTTAGTAGATTCTGCTATTAATCATAATAACTTTTTTGTAAGCGAGGATTATAAAATTGACATGAGAACTCATGGTAGATTTTTAAATTATCGTATAACAGATAAAATTCTAAGTGCTGGTGGAAGTACTGAGATTGAATTAACAAGCAACCCAAAGAGTACTTTAGGCTTAGTATATAACAAAGCATCTGATTGGATGATTAGTGGTATGCAAGCAGAGATTAGAAAAGGAGGAACTAGATAATGCCTATTAACCAACCTCCTATTTCAGATGATTATATTAGAAGTACTTGGGAATTAGAAGTGACTCAATTATCAAATCAAAATGAAGATTTATTAAAATCAACTAATGCATTAAAAGATAAACTTATTTTTGCATTAGTTAACGCTTCTAATTTTGCAGATTTTCAAGCTCGTATTATAGCAGACAAGGATATATAATGACAATTAATGCAAAAACAAAAACTGTTGTAGATGCTTTATTAACAGATGATGCAACAACTGAAAGTAATTTTAAACTAGGCTTGCAAGATATCACTACAGAATTAAATGATACTCTAAACGAAGACACTTCTTTTGGAGGTGATGTATCTGGTACGTATAATGCTATTGCTGTAACAGATGATAGCCACACACATGATACTAGATATTTTACTGAAACTGAAATTAATTCAATGTTTGCTGGTACTACAGCTATCACAGGGTATAACAATACTAATTGGGATACCGCATATGGTTGGGGTAATCATGGATCTGAAGGATACTTAACTTCTGTTGCATTTAGTAATATTGCAGGGGCAGCAGTTCAGTTATCTTCAGAAAGTTTTTCAGATAATGATACTTCTTTAATGACATCAGCTGCTATTGCAGACTATGTTGCAGGTGAAATCCCAACTAATGTTCCAACTACTACTAAGCAAACCCAATGGGATACTGCTTATAACTGGGGTAATCATGCAAGTGCAGGATACTTAACATCTGACACTTATACAGGAACAGTGACAAGTGTTGGTATTGCTGTACCAACGGGCTTATCTGTTTCAAGTTCCCCAATTACAACATCAGGAACTATGACTATTAGTTTCTCAAGTGGTTATTCAATTCCAACCACTACTAAACAAACACAGTGGGATACTGCATATGGTTGGGGTAATCACGGAAGTGCTGGATACTTAACATCTTATACTGAAACAGATACTTTATCTTCAGTAGTAGCGCGTGGCTCAAGTTCCACTAGTAGTATTTCTATTGGAGGTTTTGCGCCAACCGTTCGTTATGACACTAATGCTAGTGGCAGCGTTACTATTACAGATTATCAAGGATATTATGATTTTGAAATAGGAGTAGCAGGTGGCACTTTAGTTGAATCTGCAATGGTTCTAGATGCTAATTGGGTTGGAGATACAAACGCAACAAAAAATAATTGTAGGTTTGGTTTATCTGTTATTCAAGGTAACCTTCAGGATACTGGATCTGTAATAGTAAGCACTACTCCAGCAGGTCATGGGGATACTATAGTATTTGGAAACCTTCAACATAATTCTAATGGCACTACTGATGTTGTTAATGGGTTATCTATAAATGGAAGTGTTATAAACATAGGCTCTACTATTAGCGGGGCAACAATTAAATTAAAAAATTCAACAATTATAGAAGGATCATTATCAAAAGCTTCCGGTTCATTTAAGATTGACCATCCGCTCGAATCAAAAACAGCGACTCATCATCTTGTTCATTCATTTGTTGAATCACCTACAGCAGATAACATCTATCGTGGAAAAGTAGATTTAATTGATGGTACAGCTACTGTAAATATAGATACAGTTGCAGGTATGACTGATGGTACATTTGCTGCACTTAATCGTGAAGTACAATGCTTTACCTCTAATGAATCTGGTTGGATTGCAGTTAAAGGTTCTGTAGTAGGAAACACCCTTACAATCACTGCTCAATTTGACACATCTACAGATACAATTTCATGGTTAGTTATTGGTGAGCGTAAAGACACACATATGTATGATACTGAGTGGACTGATAATAATGGTAAAGTTATTGTTGAGCCAGAGAAAGAATCATAATGGTAGAGGTCAAGCCTTGGTTTGGGCCTATAAAACTATTTATGAAACTCTGTAAATTTCAGGGCTGGACTTCTTTCTGGAATGTTATTTACTTAGACCCAGAATACTTACAAGATGAAAAACTTATTAAGCATGAGATGACTCATATTAAACAAATTAATGAGGAAGGTAAAATTAAATTTTCTATCAAGTATTTATTCTGGACATGCAGGTATGGGTACTGGAATAACCCTTATGAAGTTGAAGCTCGATTAGCAGAAACAAAATGAAACTATCAATGGAGCCTTCGATGAGTATGGAAACACAAGCACAATTAGAAAAACATGAGGCTGAATGTCTAATTCGTTACACCTACATGCAAGACAAACTTTGTGGTCTTGATAAAAGACTATGGAGACTTGAAGCAATGGTTATGCTAAATGTAGTCGCAGTTATAGGAGCAGTTCTTGCACTCTTCTCACAGGTGATGTAAATGATATTTGAAGCCATAGCAATAATACAAACTGCTAATACTGCAATTGGTGCAGTAAAAGAAATGATTAACAATGGTGGGGACTTAATGTCCTGCGGCAAACAGCTTGGCACGTACTTTGATGCAAAGGCAAAGATACAATTAACTGCTAATTCTTCTGGGTCAGGTTCTGATTTAGAATTATTCTTTGCATTAGAAAAACTTAAACAACAAGAAGCTGAATTAAAACAATTGCTTATATATTCCGGGAGAGCCGGGATGTGGCAAGAGTGGCTTCAATTTCAAAGCTCACAAAAACAAAAGAGGGACAATGATAAAAAAGAACTTGCCATTAAGAAGACCAATAGAATTAAAAAGATTACAGATTGGAGTGTTGGGATTGCTGTTACCCTTGCAGTTCTTTCTGCTATTGGGATATGCGCTTACATCTTATACTGGATAATAACAACTAAGGGTAAATAAGTGTATGGAATATACATTTTAATGTACATTTAAATGTATAAAGTCTAGGAGTAAATAATTATGTTAACTGTAATGGGTATTGTGTTCATTTTCTTATCACAAGGAGTGACTCAATTTCAAGAAGTAAGGAAGTATGATTCATTAGAGTCTTGCTGGGAAGATGCAAAGATTGTTATGCAAGACAGAAAGACACCTTACCATATGGCATGTGTTCCTCAGTTTATTAAAGGGACTAGCACATGACAGAGTTAGAGAAATTTGACACAAATGGCAATGGAAAGATTGATCCAGAAGAGTTACATTTAATTGAGCTAGAAGATCGCCGTAGAAAAATGGAAGATGAAGATGCTAAGAGAGATACTCAAAGAGCAATGTCTTGGTTTGCTTTAGCAGGGTTACTTATTTATCCATCTTCTGTAGTTTTCTGTGAGTTTGTAGAATTAAATAAAGCCGCTGAACATTTAGCTCAGATGGCTAACATCTATTACATATCTGTAGCAGCTATCGTAGGTAGCTACTTTGGATTCAGTAACGTAGGTAAGAAATAATGTTACAAATGTTAATTGGCCCAGCAATGGAATTAGCTACTGGTTTCCTTAAAGGGAAAGTAGATGAAAAGAAAGCTATACAAGAAGTAAGAATTAAAAAAATCCAAAGTGATTCCGATTGGGAAAATACAATGGCTGATGCTACTAAATCTTCATGGAAGGATGAGTATTTAATTATACTACTTACCCTACCACTTTGGATTATTGGCTGGGCAACAGCTACTGGGGATATAGAAATGATTGCCCGTGTTAAAGAGGGGTTTCAAGCCCTTCAAGAGTTACCAGAGTTTTACCAGTATCTACTCTATACAGGAGTTCTAGCGAGCTTTGGTGTGAAGGGTGCAGATGCTTTAATGAAGATGAAAAAATAAGGAATTATAATGGATCCAAAACAAATGATGAATGCTATGGCTGGTATGAAAGGACCACTCTCAGGAAAGCCACAAGAGTTTAAACCATGTTCTGCATGTCCTGCACCTGATAAGTGTAAAGCGGCAGGTAAGTGTTTAAAAGGGGCTGCCTAATGTCCTCCCCCAAGCCAAAGGATAGTCAACTTTATAGTCGTGTAAAGGGAGAAGCTAAAAAGAAATTTAAAGCATTTCCATCTGCTTATGCTAGTGCTTGGATTGTGCGTACTTATAAAAAACGTGGAGGAACTTATGCCTAAACCTAAAGGTGGGCTAAGTCAATGGTTTAAAGAAGATTGGAGAGATCTAAAAACAGGCAAGAAGTGTGGTCGGGGATCATCAAAGGCAGATGCTAATAGACCATACCCTTCTTGTAGGCCAAAAGCTGTTGCTCAAAAAATGACAGAAGCAGAAAAGAAAAGGTCTATACGGAAAAAGAAAGGACCGCTTGCTATAAAGCATGATGTCACAGCTTCTGGGAAAAGAAGGAAGAAAAATGTCAATTGATAAAGTACTTGATATGATTATACACCATGAAGGTGGGTATGTTAATCACCCTAGTGACCCCGGTGGAGAAACTAAATTTGGAATTTCTAAACGTGCGTATCCAGAATTAGACATAGCAGGGTTAACTGAGGAAGATGCAAAGAAAATTTATAAAGAAGATTACTGGGATCGTATCAAAGGTGATGATCTTCCTGTTGGTGTTGCTTGCGCTGTCATGGATTATGCTGTCAATTCAGGAATCTCACGTTCATCAAAAGCTCTCCAATCCGCATGTGGTATTAAACAGTGTGATGGGGTCATTGGACCTCATACTCTCAACGCTGTTTGGGCTACTGTAAAGAATGATAATAATGAAGTTGTAAAAGAAAAAGATTTAATTGAATCTATTATTACATCTAGAAAAGATTTCATACGTGACTTATCTATTTACGATACCTTTGGTAAAGGGTGGGAAAGACGTATTTCTGAAACTAAAATAAAAGCTTTGGAGTTATCTAGTGGCGAGTGAAAAAGATCCTAGACTTGCAAGAGCAGGGGTAAGTGGGTTTAATAAACCTAAGCGTACCCCTAGCCACAGCACTAAGTCTCATGTTGTAGTTGCTAAGTCTGGTGGTAAGGTAAAGACTATTCGTTTTGGTGAGCAAGGCGCAAGCACAGCGGGTAAACCTAAAGCAGGTGAAGGTGCTCGCATGAAAGCAAAACGTAAATCATTCAAAGCAAGACATAGAAAGAATATAGCAAGAGGTCCATTAAGTGCGGCCTATTGGGCGAATAAAATAAAATGGTGATAGGTGTTATTCCTTGTAGTGTATAAACTGCAAATTAGAAATAATACAAGGAATGACAAAATCATGCAAACAGTAATAAAACATCTCAAAAGGATGTGGAACATTTTCATTGCAGCTAGAGAAGCAGCAGCAATCAGCCACGTAGAAAAGTATCTCAGTACCCAGAGTATGTCTGAATTAGAAAGACGACAAAAAGAATTAATGTTTAGGGATTTTGATTCCCCTATTCGTGGTGGCTCCTGCTCTTCATAGACATGCGTTAAATTGTGAGGACAATTATGCTTAGGTTATTAAATAATAATGATGTTGTACAAGTAATTAACTTGATGGACAAGACAGGTAACGATGATAACTATCATGGTTACTACAGGGATGAGGCTATATGGACAGCATTCTTTATTAACATACTTGCTAAACAATTCCAAGAAGACCCAAATTATATAGCAGTTGGGTATTTTAATAATAATAAACTTAAAGGGTTTTTGTTAGCAAACACTTTTAATAACTACTATACTAACGAACCAATCATGGATGTTAAGGATTGTATTGTTGATCCTGACAACCCACTTAATGCCAAAGTTGTTGCCTCCTTATTTGATTATATGATTTATCATACTAAAAAAGTAGGAGGTAAACAATGGAGGGCAGATTCAATACATACATATAAAAACTCTAAACGTTATGTTGAGTTTTTAAATAAAAGATATAATTGTGCTATTCAGTTTAGTGCTCGTGGAGTGATCGAATGAAGTTAAAAGAATGTAGCGAACCTAATATAGGTTCCTACGATATGAGAATAGATACTACAGGTATGCCTAAGAGTTTGGCTACTAAACTTAATAGTCATATTTGTAATAAAGGTGGTGGGGGTGGTGGAACATCAACCTCTGGTATTGCCGAAGAATACAAACCGTACATTGAAAAAGCATTAGGTATTGCTACCAATCGTTTATCAAATCAATTTGATGAACAGGGTAATCTAGTTGATCCTTCAGCGGCAGGTATTGTTGAAGGGTTAAGCTCTCAACAAACAGAAGGTTTAACTGCTCAAGAAAATCTAGGGCGTGACGCAATTTCAGGTACTGGTATTTACGATGATCGTGGTGCAGTGGCTCGTCAATTGCAAAACCTACAAGGTCAACAAATGGCTGGTGGAATGGGAGGCTTAGGTTCTGCAAGAATGAATCGTGCTAATCAATCTGCATTAGCTGATCAGTCTTATAAGTTTCAACAAGCTAGGCAACAAAAAGCAGAGGGTGGAGCGCAGTCTATGCAGGATGTTGGGGGTGCTTATCAACAACAAAATCAAAAAGTTCTTGATGCCCCTTACACAGAGCTACAACGCTTTTCTAATATACTTACAGGTGTCGCACCTAAAGAAACAAAGACTACAGGGGGTGGTAAGTAATGTACGTTAGAGATAAAAACAACAGAATAGTTACTGGTAGAGGTGGGCAACCTGTTAGGGCTGGTAACATAGCTCAAGTATCACAAACGCCTCCTCTTCAAGGTGGGTATGCTCCCCCTGCTGCACCACAAGCCCGTCCTGGGGTTGGTCAACAGTTACAAGGCATGGCCCTCAATAAAGGAATTAATGCTGGTATGGAGGAAGCACAAGCGTTTGCACAACCTTATATGGATAAGGGGTTAGCTTATGGTAAAGAAGCTCTTTCTGGTTTAGGTTCTATGTTTGGTGGAGGTGCGGGTGCTAGTGCAGCAGGTACTGGGGCAGCAAGTGGTGGCATGGGTGCTATGATGGGTGCTGCTGGAACAGCTATGCCTTATGTTGGTATGGGTATTCTTGCTGGTAAAGCTTTAGGTTTTTTTAATAAAGGTGGTAAAGTTGGCCCATTGTCAAAAGCATCTTATGCGGCTAATGGTGAGAAGATGACTGCGGAGTTTCAAAAAGCTCCAGAAGAAATTTATAATATGTTGAGCAAACAACGTTCGGAAAATATGGATTTTGGCTCAAATATTTTATCTGATGCATATACAGAAAACCTTAAGTGGGGCCAAGCCATGGCAAGAGGTAAAGGTAATTATGACCCTACGATGGATATATATGCCGATTATTTATTTCCTGCAAACGATGGTATAATTGAGGATGGCTTAAAAAGAGAAAGGCTTATAGACTTTATACAATCTCAAGGACCGCTCGCCCCTCAATATAAAGCTAATGGTGAGAAAATAGGAGTAGAGTTTTTAAATGAATACAATAAAGATGAGATGTCAAAACTTAGCCCTCTCCAAAAAACACAGATTCGACAACAAGCTGTAAGAAAAGCTCAAGGAATGAACCCAGAAGATCGTGCTAAGTATGTAGACGGTTTACGTTCTCGTGGTATTGACTCAGAGTCTATGTCATCTAGTGGTAACAATAATAATAAGTCTATACTAGAACAATTTTTTGGAATCAAATAAGGAGTAGGTTATGCCTAATTTTCAACCAAACTTTATTTACTCTCCCTTATACGGAAATAGATATGTAGGTGGTAATAGAACACCAGCACCTGCTGTTGGTTCAGCGGGTCAAGTAGACAAGTCAACACTCTCTGCTCGTAACAGTGCTATCGGTGGTGGCTCTGCTTACTCTACAGGTAACGAAGGGATTGATACTCAGTCTGATGATTACCAATTTAATAATGCAGAAGACACTAGTACAGGACAAGTTGCTAGCTCTATGGGTTTAGAAGTACCCCCACTTGCTGTTGACTCTGGGCCTATTGCTTGGGGTGGGACAGGTAGAGATCAAGGCATGGTTGAAGATTTAGGATCATTTGGATTTATACCATTAGATTCTTTTGACACGTTAGAAACTGATCCCTTGCTTGATGAAGAGGTTGTTGATGATGATGGTACTGTCCCTGTTGTTGATGAAACTATACCAGATGTTGAGAGTAATGTTTATAATAACTCCGATAATGGTGATGGTGGTGATGACTTTGAATCCCCTGAGTATGGTCAAGGTATTGATCAAAATGTTATAGATACAGGTTATGCATTATCAAAGTATCCAGTTGCAGCCCCCGGTAAAGTGGTTGCTGACTTAGTTAGTAAGTATTTGTTAGGCTCTCAAATAGACTCTATTGATAATTCTTTTGGAGCAATGGATAATGTACCAGCAGGTCTTCAAACAACTTCAGATGCTAATGGAAATATTACATATGTCTATGCAGACAACTCAGCTCAATCTAATAGTAATCTAGATGCTAACGCTTATGCTAATTTTGCTAATGAGATTTCAGGTATGGGTGGCACTGTCACTGGATTAGATGCTAATGGAAATTTCACAGCTGTAGACGGTGAAGGTAATCAAGTAAGATCTCAAAGTGGTGGTCGTGTTCCCGGACAAACAGTTAATTTTAATCTTGATCCTACAGTGACAGACTTTAGTCCTCAAACAAGCACTAGCTTAGATGAGGATTCAGAAGCTGGTAGAGTCAATGCATCTACTGTTAACTCTGCGGCATCTGAAGATATAGATACGTACAACACTACAGGCCAGTATGGTAATCAAACTACAGGTCAGTATGGTAATCAAACTACAGGTCAGTATGGTAATCAAACTACAGGTCAGTATGGTAATCAAGGTAGTCAATATGGTAATCAAACTACAGGTCAGTATGGTAATCAAGGTAATCAATATGGTGGTCTAGGTACAGACCAGTTTAATAGTACAGGTCAGTTTAGTGGTCAAGGTAGTCCATATAATGGTTTAACTACAGGACCATTTGATGCACCTCAAGATATAAACATGACTAGTACTACTCCGACAAATTCTGTTACTGCTTCTGGTGGTTATGGATCAGGTGATAATGGTAGAAATGATTCAGATTCTTTTGATGGTATGGGTCAAGATGACCAAGACACACAATCTGCTGAGGATCAAGATGAAGAAGAAGATGGTGGGTATCTTGCAGATGGTGGATACATCCCTGCTAAGGGCTTTTCTCATGGTGGCATTCCAGAATTACAAGGTATGGATATGAAAAATCTTAAAAAGTTTTCTCAAAAAGATCGTTATGGTAACAGTATATCTTTTGAGTTTGAAGTACCTAGTATGCAAGAGATACCTCATGCAGAAGAGTATGATCACCCCGGTGGTCCTCGTGGTACAGATATTGTTCCCGCTTGGTTAACTCCGGGGGAGCGTGTGATGAATGCTGAAGCAGAGCGTATGTACGGTCCTCAGCTAAAAGCAATGAATGATCAAGGTCGCTCTATACAAGCCGCTCAAGGTGGCACTGTTCCTGATTATAGTACACAAGAGCCTCAGTATAACGCTCACGGTGGTAGGATTCCAAGTCAAGGGTTTACCCCCACATATGCAGCGGATGGTGGTGTACCTGTAATACAAGAGGGAGGGTTCACAGCAACAGATTTACTTCACAAGTTTAATCAAATGCTAGGTGGCCCCTCAAGAGAAGATTATGAGCAACTTGCTAAAGACCGCAAAGAAAAATATGAAAACTCTATTAAAAAACTATCTGATTTAAAAAGTGAAATAAGAGCTGGGCCTTATGTTGCTTATAAAGCGGATGGTGGTGTACCTGTAACACAAGGAGAGGGATTTATTCCTTTTGATCAACTCCCCGGATTTGAAAAAATTAAAGAACAAGAAGGTTTTAAACTAGAAGCATACCCAGATGTACTCAGAGGTAAAGATGCTATGACTGTTGGTTACGGTCATAAACTTTTACCTGAAGAGCTTGGCAAAGACTTTACTAAAGAACAACTAGAACAAATGTATCTACAAGATTTTTTAAAGTCAAAACAAGCGGCTAGCGAAAACATTCCGGGGTATGACATGATGGCTCCTGAAATGCAATCAGCCTTTACTAGTCAAGCATTTCAATTAGGCAAAGCAGGTCAAGCTGACTTTGAGGATATGATTGCTGCTATTAATGCAGGTGATAAAGGTGAAGCTATCAAGGAAGTATACAACTCTACATGGGCTAATCAAACCCCTGCAAGAGCAGAGTACTTAGCTAATGCTATTCGTGAGGGTAGTCTTCAACAAGCTAAGAGTGCTGTTGAGAGTGAGATGGTTGCAAATTTAGCAGAAACAGAAACTGGTCTTATGACCCCTGCAGGATATCTTGATGCGGACATCTTCACCCCAACTGGTAAGTTTGGAAAAGAAGTTTCCACACCATCTACTGGCCCTCAAAGAAGAGGGGAGATACCACCTCTGACAGATATTCCATTCGTCCCATCTGAGGTTGACGAAGGGATAGATAATGTGATAGCAAAACCTCGTCAAATACCATCTACTGCAAAGCAAAGACAAGGAAGAGAAGAAATAGATTATTGGGATTTAGATCGGATCATTGGTAATCTTTTTGATACTCCCGAACAACGAAAAGCCCGTCGAGATAATCTTAATATTAGAGATGATGCTTTAGCTGTTCAAGAAAATGAATTAGAGAATGAACTTGCCATGATAGAAGGTCAAGACGCAGGTAGGGTAGGTGGTACTTATGTGCCGGAGACTACAGAAGAAATTACTAAAAAGTTAGAAGAGATTAAAGAAACTCGTAACCAATTAGCAGGTTCCCCATCTGGCGCAGATGGTCCTGAAGCTAGTGAGTTGGAAAAAGAAAAAGTTGTACCTGTTCTACCGGAAGCTTCTGAAGGTGCAGAGATTCCTAAACCTAAAGAAGTTGAAAAAGAAAAGGCTGCTCAAGATGTTATTAAACAGTTTGACCCTGCTGGGGAAAGCGATGCTAGTAATGAGGTACTGACAGCTATAGAAAATGCAGGTAATGGGAGCAATCCAGAAGACGTTAAAGGCGTAGCTGGATGGTTGAAGAAAACCTTTGGTAGTCTTTATGATGAAGGTGAGTTAGGACGCATGGCAGTTATGTATATGGGTTCTAGAGCATTAGGTTATTCTCATGGTGGTTCTTTAGGCTTTGCAGCTAAGGGTTATGTATCCCGTATTGATGCGAAAGAAAAATCTAAAACATCAGAGATGGCTGGTAGAAAGAAAACTATGTTACAGCTTATAGCGGATGGTAAGGTTAGTTCTAAAAATGCTCAAGCTTATATTAAGTCTGGTGATATTAGTATGCTTGATACTTTAATAAATAAAGGTGCTCCAATTCCTTCTGGTGAATATAAAGATTATTATAAGTATGATCCTAAATTAGGCAAAACGGTTAAGCAACGTGCTCAAATACACACACTTCCAGATAAGAGCAAAGTTATTCTTACTGATGGTGGTCAGCGACTTAACAGTCAGTGGACTGATGATGATCGTAACTACCCCGGTAGTGTAGGGTATGCTCAAAGTAAAAAAGACGCTATAAGTTTTAGTACAAAGGTATACAAGGAAAGACTTGCAAATGCTAAAGGTAGTGGGAAAGATGGGGATGAGGGAACTGAATGGCTTAAAAACTTTAATGTTAGTGAATCATCAGCTAGTATAGGTTTTTGGAATTGGGCGAATAAAAATAATCTAAGTCCTGATTCAGATGCCGCACAAGGTATTTTAGGTCAAGCTTACACTGATGCAATAACAGATGCTCAACGTGGGATAAGGATTCCAGCTAATGGATTACAAAATTATCTTGATAAACAACTGTGGAGAGAGACAACTGGTAACCATGAGAATTGGTTATTAAATCCTAAGACACAAGATAAAGACGGCCCGAAGTATGTTTCTATGATTAAGATGCAAGAGCTAGATAATAAAGCAGATGCTTTAGCAAGAGCGCATTTTAAAAATCAATATGATAAAAATCCTGATGCTGCAAGGAAAGCTATCTATGCACAAGCTCGCAAAATATGGAATGATCCTAACGCATTAGATAAAAAAGAAAGGGACAAGTATGAAGGGTCTGGAAACGAAGAGGTTACTGGGTATTGGACATTTATTAATACTCAATTAGATAAACATCAAGAAAAAATATTAGGGCTAATGGCTAGTCAAAACAATTAAATAGGAGGTGCTATGTCATCCGAAGAAGTGTCGATATTTGATAACTTAAGTACGGACTTAAAAGAAAATACTCAACAGTTAGGGGACACTAACTATTCTTTCTACGATGCGGATACTTTATATGATCCTGAAGGAAATGGTTATAGACTACAAGGTATAAATGCTTTTGAGGTTGACAGTAGCTATAAGGATGGGGAGTTAGGAGGACAACTCACCGTAGAAGAAGTCTCTCGTTTAGCTAATGAAAAAGGTTTTACTAACTTAGTTAAGCTAGGTCGTAAAGCTGAAGGTAGTAACCGTGAGATGGCAGACTTACAAGATGATCAAGGAAGATCTTTCTCTCGTGAGTTAGCCGCATCTGGTTTAGCAAGAGTACAAGAGGGGTTTGATCAATCAGGCTCTCTTACTTTTTCAAATGAATTCAGATCGTTCTTAAAATCCTCTCCTGATTATGAAGAAAATGATTTTGATAAAGCTGCTACAAAAGTAGATAGTTTTATTAAAGAGAATGAAGCATACTCATCAGGTTTAAAAGCACAAGTTGTTTCCGATAGGTTGTCTAAAGGATTTCAATACACAGATCGTGATGAAGAAGGCATGGCTTTTAATCCTAAGTCAGTGGCTTGGGATGTTGGCATTACTGGTATGAGAGATGCTGCCTTTGGTATGCTTGAAATGTTTGGAGAAAAAACTGGCATTGAAACTTTAGAAGTTACAGGTGGTGCTGGTGTTAAACGTGCTCGTAATGATATGCAAAAGTATGGTCAAATACTTACTGATTATAATGATGTAGATTCTTTTGGTTCTGCGGTAGAGTACCTAGCAAACAATGCTATTTTATCGTTACCTTACATGGGACTTAGTGCTGTAGCCGCTGTTGCTGCCCCATTCACAGGGGGTCTTTCTTACTTAGCCCCTGCTTCTATCTATACAGGTCAAGCTTGGAATGAGATGGGAGATCAGATTGAAGGTACAGATAAGCAGCGCAATGCTTCTATAGCAATTGCTACAGGTGTGGCGCAAGCAGCGTTAGATCGTCTTGGTCTTACAGGGATTACTGGAAGTTCAGGTTCAATACTTTTTAATAAAGGTGTAGCTCAACTTATGAAGGGGTCTGATAAACTTCCCCCTATGAGCAAAGAATTAGCTGAGGGCATGATGGCTACAGCTACTAAAAAACAGATGGTTGATCTTATTGAAGATGTTGCAACAGTTGCAAAAGAACAACTTGAATACAAACGTTTAACAGTAGACCTCCTTAGAAGGATGCGTAATGGTAGTATTACTGAGGGTGCGACAGAAGGTTTACAGGAAGCTATTGCAGGTATAGGTGCAGACTTAGGTTCTCAACATGAGATTGATTGGAAAGATATTCATAATCGTGCTGTCAATGGTGCAGTAGCTGGTGCTTCTTTAGGTGGTGCTTTCTCTGTCCCCGGTGCAGCGATTGATGCTGGTCAGTGGGCTAACATAGCATGGGGTAAATCAGCAGAAGACCCTGAAGATGTTGAAGCAGCTACACGTTATGCTCGTGAAGAGTATGACGCAAATTACAAAAGATTAATTGAAGAAGGTTTAAGCAATGGTTTAAGTTTAGCTGAAGCTGAAAAGTTTGCAGAGTACAACGCAAGAGTTCCAGACATTGAAGAAATACTTAACACATTTAATAATGATGACTCTTACACCGAAGATCCTCTTGAAAGTCTGGAGTTTAAAGCAGAAAGAGAAGCTAAAAAGAAAAAGAACAGAGGGTTTAAAGATTTAATATCAGACACTATGTCATCTATCCCTGCTTTATTTCGTGGTCAAGTTGCTAACTTATTACCCCCAGAACTAGTAGCTAGGTCTAGAGCAGCTAGGTTTTTAAAGGACATGTTAGGTGGTTCAGGTGGCAAGCGTGTGTTTGCTGGTTCTTCTTTTGAGAATGCTAAACACCACTTGATGTCGCTTTATAAAAATATCTTACATGATGATCCTGAAAACATTTATTTAGATTTAAATGATGGTAAGAAAGTATCTGATAAAGATAGAGAGCGCATCAGTAAAGAAGTGTATAGTTACTTAACAGACCCCACACTACTAAATGCTGATGGTGTGATTGATCCATCACTACTCCCTGATTCCCCTAGAAAAGCTACACTAACTGCTTTGATTTTAAGTATGCAAGCTCTTCAAGAAAAAGAATATAAGGATCAGTTAAAATACAATCCTGAATTAAATCAATTAAAAAATTATTTATTTAGATTTAAAACAATAAATAAAAAAGCTGTTTATAAAAATCAAAAGAAATTTATTGAAGCATTATTAAGTACCTACAGTGAGATGAGTAGACAAGAAGCTATTACAATAACTGATCAGATTGCTAATGGTGATATGGATTTAGATGAAGCGTTTACAGTTATAAAAGGTGGAGTGAAACCATCTTCACATCAACGAAGATCATTAGGGTTGTCAGAGAAACCAGAGTTTCAACAGTTCTTTGAACAAGATCTTATGACTAACATGTCTGCTTCTGCTAAGACAGCAGCAAGGTACGTTACATCTCAACAGTATATAGGTAAAAATGGATTAGTTATATCTAGAATACTAGAAGAAATGCAGAGAGAGGGGTTGTCTGAAAGTGAAATAGATGAGGTTGCGTATGGTGTTAAGAACTTTTTAGACTCAGAGTCTGGAAACTACAAACGTGCAACAACACCTTTAGGTAAATCATTACAAGCTATTCAAAAAAGTTTTATGTTATTCACAATGTTTGCAGGGTTACCCTTGTCAGCCTTGTCATCTTTTGTAGAGTTAGCTTTAGGTATGAGAGGATTAACTAGAGATCAAATCTTTGGTAAGAATAATGGGTTATCTAAACTGGGGCAGGAGTTAGCTCAAATGCTTAAGGATGGTATGACTGAGATTGCAGACATAGCTCCTATCGGTCAAGGTAAAAGGCGTAACTTTAACACTAGTGGAAAAGATCTGCTACGTAAACTTGGGTTTTATGATTGGGATGTGGGTGCAGCAACAACTACTGGTGTTCTAGAGACACACTCCTTTCATCAGAAGATGGCTGAAAGATATTTTAAATGGATTGGTTTACAAGGTTGGACTAGTTTTAATCGAGCCACTCGTGCAGCTATAGCTGTAGATTTTATAAATGATAATTTATTTATTCTTTTAGATAGAGATGTTAATAACAAAGGCAACTGGACTAATGAAGAAAGAGAAGCTGAAGAAAAACTTCGTAACCTTGGATTAGATGTATCTCTCGCTGGAGTTAATAGCATATTAGATTTTATTAAATACGGAGAAGCTTTTGAAGGTTTAGATCCTGATGCTTATGCTCGTGTTGATTCTCAAATGAGAGAAGCTATTTATAGTTTTGTTAATGAAGCTGTCGCATTACCGCAAGCAGCTAACAGACCTTTGTGGTATTTAGATCCACGGTTTGCATTGCTTAACCAGTTCCAAGGATTCATGGCTACGTTTACAGCCAACCATATACCTCGTATGTGGAATGAATATATTAAACGTGGTTCACCTGCAATGCGTTACAATACTTTTGCTATGATGACGACTATGATTATGCTTGGCTTTGCTTCTCAGTACCTTAAGGATTTACTTAAGTACGGAGAGACTACCCCCTATCTAGATGAGTCTGAGTTAATTCGCCGGGGTATTTTATCTAGTGGATTAGCAGGTACATCCGAGCGTGTTATTGAACAGTTCTTTCCAATCTATGAGACTAGATCAAAAGATGCAGGTGAATGGTTTTGGAACACGGCTTCTGGTGAATCCCCATCGTTATCTAACTTAGGTAAAATAGGTTCTGCAGTTGGTGATGTTGTAGAAGGGGATATGGACAAGGCAGGTTGGAAGGTTGCAAAAGCTACCATCGGACCTTTGGCAAATGTCATAGATAATATTTATAACAAGGCATCAAAATGGGACTATTAATAAGAGGTATACATGGGAAAAAGATCAGCTCCGGCACTGCTAAATAAAGACTTAGCTAACAACTTGCCATCGACAACTATACAAGAAGACTTAGCGTCCTCTGTTCCTGAGATAGATATGTTTGACACGTTGTCTACAAATCCAGAAGACACATTGGCATTAGCGGCTGAGTATTATGGGGGTGAAAGTTCCCCTGAATTAATTACAGATATACCTGACTCAGAAGGGACACCTGTTGCAAGTGGTTTTCAGATGCCTGAATCTGCAGAGGTAGATCCTTATAACATTGATCTTAATAACCCTACACAAGCTAATGTTGAGTGGGCTGAGATGCAATCTAAAAGTTCTGAGATGGAGACAGATGAAGACTTACAGTTCGCTGTGAATACAATACTCTCTAGTGACAATGGAAAAAAATATGCAGGGAGTCTTGAGACTAAACCTAGTATGTTTTCAAGAGGATTAACATCTAGTGTTAATAGGGAACAAGGTAGAAACCCTATACGTTATAACCCCCTCATACCTACACTTACGCCCCTCTCTGATGGTGGGTTTGCTGCTCGTGCAGATAACTTTGCTAATCAAGTGTCAGGTTTAGAAACATTTCCATCTGGAGTGTTTAATACAAAACCTACGGTTGAAGGGCAGGTATCTCCAAATGCAAATCTAGGAAACTTAGGTAAACTATTTAAGCGAGTGGGCGCAGTAAGCTCAAATCAAGATGGGATAGATGTTCTTGATAAACAATTTTTAGCACTGGCTTCAATGGTCACTGAAGATGTTTTTGCAGATGTTACATTAGCTGAAACAAGAACACAAGAACAAAAAGAAAAAGCAGCTCTTGATCCATTTGGATCTCAAACAAGTATTGAGGGTGCAGATTTTTCTGGACCACCAAAACCTTTATCAATTACTAAGGCACAACAAAATGCTGTCTTAGGTAATCGAGTGATTGAAGAGTGGAATCTGGTATCAGGTAAACCAAATAATATAGATAAAACAGAAGCTACTTTGTTAGGTGATGCTTTAAAAGAACTTTACTTTGAGGTGAACCAAGGAACAGAAGGTGCAAAACTTTTAACACGAAAACTTCAAGATCCTACGAATGAAAAGTCTCAAGTAATTTTTACTGTTACTCAGTTAGGTCAATCTCTTTTCCAAGACTCTGAGCAAATAAGGAAGATGTACTTTCCAAAGGAACACGTTGATCCTTTATTAGAGCCAAGACAAAAGATAAAGACAAGGGTTGCAGGTAAACTTAAGGGAGTTGATGAGAATGGACAAGAGATTGTAGTCACCTCAGAAATATTAGAGGAAGCTATATCTAATTTAGAAAGTGTTGGGCATCTAGTAGATGAACAAAGGTTAAAGATATTATATTCAACTTTAATCCCTGCCCTCTTACATAACCCTAACTCAACAGATCTTTTTGCTAACATGTCAGCTGAGATTCATGGAGTTGGTGAAACTAAACTTAAATCCTTTATGGCTAAACAAATGTTTGAAAACTCTAGAGCAAACGGCAATAAAGATTACAACTCTGCAGCAAATATGATCATTCTTAAAAGACATATTGCTCAATCTGCATTAGGTATTGCTAAGGCTGGTCATGCGACTCAACATTTAACTTACTTTCTTAGTGCTTTTAATGGTAGGTTAACCCCTGAACAAACACATTTTAATCTTACGAATTCTAAACAAGTTAGGTTTGTCACAAGAAATCCTGCACAAACTGAGATAAAGTGGGGTAGCAATATAGAAGATGGCTTACGTCAGATGTACGCTATGGCATTAATTAAAGGTGCGGATTC
>Ga0209192_10000786_pt1 | contig 28513 bp, 23 predicted proteins | sample ArcticOcean_MG_C_11_FD_187433 | JGI IMG/M metagenome (GOLD analysis project Ga0209192, IMG submission 187433) | Marine microbial communities from western Arctic Ocean - ArcticOcean_MG_CB2_154 (SPAdes) (version 2) | ecosystem: Environmental > Aquatic > Marine > Oceanic | place: Arctic Ocean... | reverse complement strand
ATGTTTTATATGAGACAAAAAATAGAAAATTCATAAGTTTTACTGAGGGTAGCGAGGATGTTAAACAACACTCCAAAACTAAATGTTGTGGTAATGTTTAGTTACAACCTTCTTATATTCCAAAACTACAGCTCTAAAATATAATTTGTAAGGTTAGCGTCATGATTTAAAGCCATTTTTTTTCGCAACCTGTATCTTTTTACCTCTACACTTCTGGGAGATATATTTAGTAGCGGCGAAATTTCTTTTGAAGAAAGATTTAAACGCAAGTACGCGCACAAACGCAAATCATTGGGTGTTAATCCTGGATGCTTCTCCTTGAGTTTGTCTAAAAACTGTCGGTCTGCATTGTTAAATGCCTCTTGAAATAATTTCCAATCGTCTGTATTGTTTAAATTTTTGTCAATAATCTTAACCACCTTAGAAAAATCTTTTTCTGTACTCTCTAAGAGTTCATTTTTTATGGAATTTAAAAACTCGTTCTTTTTAATAATACTCATTGTAGAACTTGCTAATTCTCTGTTTTTACTCTCAATATCGCTTCTTAACTTATCATTATTTAACTTGATGATTTTCTGCGAACTTTCTAGCTCTTTTAACTCTAATTCCTTTTGAGCATTCAACAACAACTTTTCTTGTTTTCTATTGTAATATTTTTTTGACAAAAAGTACCAAGCAAATATTAGTGTTAAAAGAAGAATAACATAAAAGCAAACTGCCATATTTGATAAAAACCATGGCTTTTCAATACTAAATTTAAACTCGGCTACATTCGTAGTTAAGTTTCCCCCGACCATTGACCGCACCTTAAACGTATAGCTTCCAAAAGGCAAGTTTTCAAACAAGGCTGAATTGGAGCTTTCTAAAGCACTCCATTTACTATTATAGCCTTCGAGCTTATGTTGAAATAAAATATTCGAAGTCTTATTAAAATAAGGAACGTTATAAAAAAACTCTAATTTATTGACCTTATTATCATACCAAACTTCTTTGTTTAAGTAACTTTTCTTTCGAGATTCATTCAGTTGATAATTAAAAACATGTGTGATATTAATCTCTAAATTATCCGTCAATGCAATCCGATTTAAATCAACCACTAGATACCCTGTTATTGTACCGACCAAATACTTCTCATCTTCTAAATGAATAATACTTTCAAACCCCGCAGGTCCCCTAAACAGGGCTCTCTTAATAGGGATGCTTACTAAGGAAGCCTTATCACTCAATTTCCCTGGTTTTAAAAACCGCAGACCTTCATCGGTAAAAGACCACAAATTATTAGAGTATTCATCTAAAATGAGCTTCCCTGAAACGAAGATATCTTTCGGTATTAACGCACTATAAATTGTATCTAAAACAAATATATTCTTCTCGAAGTCGTATTTGAACACCCCTTTTTTTGAAGCATAAAAAACATCATTTTTATGTTTTAAAATACTTGAGTGAATTCCTTTTTCTACAGAAGTATCCTTTACTGTTTTCAAAACAGTGGTATACAAAGAGTCTATCTCTAATTTATAAACTCCTTTATATTCGTGATTTACGAAAACACTTCCCTCTTTTGCCACTAGAAAATACTTAGCAGAGTTCGTAAAACCTTTGATTTTATTTCGAAGACGCCACGCATTATTTTCTTTTTCTAAAATGTATAAACCATCATAAGTTCCCTGAATTATTAAGTTTTTATCCAAAATTTTAAAATCCCAAGTTCCTTGTGACTTAAAAATTAAGTCCGCTTTTTTATTTTTAACGACAAAAGTACCGGAATCATGTCCACAGAAGAGCGTCCCATCAATTACTCTTAAACTCCAAACTTGACCTTGCGTGCTCTCTAGAAGTTTAAAAGAATCTTTAGACTTGTATTTTTTACAAAATAACCCTTGATTTGTACCTAAATACAAAAAATTTTCAAAAATTATTGCGGTATAAATAGTTCCTAAAAACTCATTTTTATTGATATAGATTGTCAAAGAAGAATCAAAGTTTACGAGATTGATACCATTATCTAAACCAAGCCAAATATTGTTATCTGCATCTTCAAAAACTGCCAATACTGTATTATTACTTAGACCTAAGTTTTGATTTATCTGTGTATCTATCTCTCCGGTGCTCTTTAGAGAAATTAAACCATTAGAAATTGAACCCAAAATAATAGTCCCATCATCCAACACTTCTGCACTGTATATTGTTTTATTCCGCAAATAAGAGTTTGCAGTACTATTCCACTTTTCAAGTATGTTGTTCTCTAAGAAATAAAAACCTTGTTTTTGTGTCAAAAAAAAGACCTTACCCTCTTTAAAAAAAATCTCTGTAAGTTTATTTTTTTTGAAAACAGTATTACTTGAGACTAATACGGGTACTCCATTTTCTATTTTAAACACACCCTTTGACAAATCTTGAAAATAAATTACGTCATTCACCTTAGCAATTTTAGCTAATACACCAGTGCCCTCTATAATTTTTAAAGAATTATTCTTTAGATTGTATAAAAAAATTCGTTGCAACGATTTGAATAAAACCCAACCATCCGATTCTATAATTTCCCAAATCTGTTCATCCTCGAACATTTGAATTGCCTTCTTTTCCACGAGCGATGTATACTCTAAAAAACCATATTTATTTTTTTTCCAAAAACCAAAATCTCTAAAAAAGCCTGTAAATACCAAATCATCAATGCACTTTACAGACCTCATAATGGTTTCATTGGGCGTAGGATACAGTTGCCAATTAGCACCATTGTACTCTAATAAACCTTTATTATTTGCGACATAGATGTTTTTGCTGACTGCCTGTGAGACCGACCAATTTTGATTTCCACCTCCATAATCCTCTGTAGTAAAAATCTCAATAGGGGGTAGTTCTTGGGCATAAAAATCAAACACTGTAGCTATTATTGTTGCTACTATAAATACTGTATGAATATATTTTTTCATTAATGTAAATTGTTTGGTATTTTTAGACACTATAAATCTAATTATCAATTAATTACAATATAAATGGAAAGGTATGTATTGTTTTAACATCCCAATTTAATGTTAAATAATCAAAAAAAAAAAATAAATCTTAAAAAGATATTATCTAATTAGTCTAAAATGAAGGAATTTAAATTATTTTTATAGGAAATAGCAGACGCATGAAATTTATTAGAAAACTAGGAATTTCCAACTTTATAATGCTCACTTTATGTATTGCAATTATAGTGGTTGCAGAATATTTATTTTTTTCAGGCGATAAGCTTCGTGGAATTTTTATTGGGCTTTGGGCGCCAACTTTACTAGGAGTAATGATCTACATAAAACTTATACACAATGACCATAGATAAAATCATATTGTGTTTTTCCGTTTTTGTGATCCTCTCTGTCGTTGTATGGGCGTATTTCATGATTAATGAATATAATAAAGTAACTAAAAATTAAAGCCACTACTCTCGCACATTTGAACTTCAAGTGACCCCTTTTTATGTTAAGAAAAAAGCGTTTCGCTTCAAGTTTTGCCCATCCAACGTCACTTCAGAGTGCACATTACAAACGGGAATTGAATTTATGCTATAGAACACAAAACACCAGTCTGCACCCTTACTTCTTAGATAAAAGCTGCGCTTTTAAATATCCAAGTCCATATCCTGCAAACTGTGTATAGACCGCTACAATACTCAAAAGAGCTACTTTTAAGTTTCTATTCTGAATCAAAGCATCCAAAAAGATAAATAGCAGGTACACTAAAAACAAGCAGAACGCATGCGGATAGTCAAAGAGAGCAGCAATTATACTACTATCAAACCCTATAATAAATAAACTAGGAAACCAATAAAAAAGCTTTGCAGTTTCTGGATATTTTTTATTCAAGATTGGCCTTGTACTTCCAAAACCGTAGGTTTGTGTAAAGAACTCTTGCAGAGAACTTCTGCGCTTATGATAAACAAATGCCTTGTCCAAGAGTTGTGTGTCAAATCCGTTTTTCCAAAGACGAAAAGTTAAATCGATATCTTCTCCATTTTTCATTTTTGAAAAACCTTGTGTCTTTTCAAAGGCTATTTTCGAAAGTCCAAAATTAAAACTTCTTGGTTGAAATTCACCAACAGCTTGATTTTTACCACGAATTCCTCCAGTTGTTAGAATAGAAGTCATTGCATAATTAATTGCCTTTTGTAACGGAGTAAAACTTTTGTGTGCAGCATCTGGGCCACCAAAAGCATGCGTAAAATTAATTTCTAATGCCTTCTTTACTTCCGATAGATATTGAGGAGGTAAAATAACATCAGAATCTAAAATGATAAAATAATCTCCTGAAGCTCGTTGCATTCCAAAATTGCGACTTGCTCCTGCTCCTGTATTTTCTTTGAAAAAATATTTTATATTTAATTGCAATTTATATTTTTCAACAATAATATCGCTTTTAATTGTAGAGCCATCTTCAATTATTAAAACTTCAAAATCATCAGAAAAATCTTGTTTTGTAAAACTTCCTAACAACTCGTCAATTTCATTTGGACGGTTATAAACTGGAATAATTATGGAGAATGATTGTTTCAATATTTAGGACGTTAGGACAGAAAATAAGAGGTCATTTCCGTTGATTTCAAAACGAACTTCATCATATTTTTCTTTTTTAAGTTCTTCCGATTCTTCGACTGATATGTTATAATCTATCTTAGTTATAGACTTATTTACAGCTTTAGAAAAGTCCGATTCAACTTTGTGTTCATCAGATTCTAATTTTAATGTCTCAGCACCGCTAATAAAGGTTAGTGCACTTCCTTTTTTGCTTTTAAAGTTGGTAGCGCTTACTATAATTGTTTCTAAAATCAAAAAACCTCCTAATTCGTTCTCTCTCAAATATAAATCACCATAATCAGATGTTGCAAACTTTTGGATGCCTGCTCTTTCGATATTCGCTTCAATTTGAATATCAACCTCTGTTCTCTGCATCCGCTTAAAACTTTCAGAGGATGTACATACTGTATCAATTTTCTTAAAAAAGCCCATGTTATAAATTTAATTCCACTGTAAAAATAACTTAAAAAAACTACTCTTCATCAACGAAATTTTCCAGAACTCCATCACTTACACCCATATTAGAAAACCCACCATCATGAAACAAATTTTGCAAGGTTACTTTCTTGGTTAAATCTGAAAACATAGAAATGGTATAATCTGCGCATTCTAAAGCAGTTGCATTCCCTAAAGGACTCATTTTTTCTGAATAGGTAATAAAACTATCAAATCCTTTAACTCCAGTGCCTGCCGTTGTTGGCGTAGGAGACTGAGAAATGGTGTTTACACGCACTTTATAATCTCTACCAAAGAAGTAGCCGAAACTGCGTGCTACAGACTCTAAATAGGCTTTGTTGTCTGCCATATCATTATAGTCTGGAAATACTCTTTGGGCAGCTATATAGGTTAAAGCAACAACACTTCCCCATTCATTCATGGCGTTGCTCTTGTATAAAACATTCAACATTTTATGAAAAGAGACCGCAGAAACATCCCAACCTTTTTTTGTAAAGTCGTAATTAGGGTCTGTATACGACTTTCCTTTTCTAACATTTACCGACATTCCAATTGAATGCAAGACAAAATCAATTTTACCTCCCAGAATCTCCATTGCTCTTTCTACAAGCCGCTCTAAGTCTTCTATTGAAGTCGCATCTGCAGGAATTATTTGAGACCCTGTATTTACAGCCAACGTTTCTAATGTTCCCATTCGAATTGAAGCTGGTGCATTCGTTAAAACAAACTCTGCTCCTTCTTGATGTGCACGTTCAGCAGTTTTCCAAGCAATAGAATGCTCGTTTAATGCACCAAATATAATTCCTTTTTTTCCTTTTAATAAATTGTACAAATCCTTGATTTTTATTGGTGATTGTGCTTCTTAGCAATACATCTAGCCCTTTTTTCTCTCAATTTCTATAAACCTGTTGTTTCTTAAAAATTTAAAATTTATGAGATCGCGCATGTATCGCCCTAATCTCAAAATTAATTCAACAACTCTTTGGCATGTGTAACTGCGGTCTCAGAAATTTCTTTACCACTTAACATTTCTGCAATCTCAAGGATGCGCTCCTCAGAAGACAACTGTTTTAAGTTTGTGGCAGTAACCCCTTTGATTTCCTCTTTAAATACTTTATAATGATTGCTTCCTTTCGCTGCAATTTGGGGCAAGTGCGTAATTGCGATCACCTGCATATTGACACCCATCTGTTGCATAATAGCGGCTATTTTATTAGAAACCTCTCCAGAAACACCTGTATCTATTTCATCAAAAATAATGGTTGGCAGTTGTGTGTTTTCTGACAATACTTTCTTAACAGATAGCATGATTCTAGACAATTCTCCGCCAGAAGCAACTTTTTTCAACTCCCCAAAACTGCCCCCTTTATTTGCAGAAAAGAGAAATTCTAGATGGTCTTTACCATTACTAAAATACGCATTTGTAAGTGTTGCTTTTATAGAAAAACGAGCATTTTCCATTCCTAAATCCGTTAGCAAAAACTCTAATTTTTTGGTTAGTTTAGGGATTGCAGCTGTTCTCGCTTTTGATATTTTTTCTGAGATCGCATCTAATTTTACAGAGAGTGCTGAAATTTCCTCTTTTTTATGGTTTAGGTCTCCTTCGGCAGACGCTACCCGACGGACCTTATCAGATAATTCTTCAAAAACCAGTAATAATTCCTGATTTGAATTTACGTAATGTTTCTTTTGCAAATTATACAGTAATTGCAGCCTGTCATTAATTTCTTCTACTTCGTTCGGATTAAAATCAACATTTTCGTTTGCCGTTTCTAACTCAGAAACAATATCATCCATCTCTATTTTTATAGAGGTAATTCTGTCTGCTAACTCTTGGTATTCCTTAGAAAAAGATGCTATTTTAGAAATTTTAAATTCTAAGGTATTTAGTACGTTTTGAAGCCCAACTTCTTCATTTATAGAGAGCCCCAAACTTTCAGATAAATGGAGTTTAATGTCTTCTATATTATTTAACTTCTCTAACTTTTCTTCTAAACCTAACTGCTCATCTACTTTAATACCCGCATCTTCAAGCTCTGTAAACAAATGTAAATTGTAATCGTATTGCTGATTTGCTTCTTTTTGCGCTGTTTCTAAAGACAATAATTCCTTTTTTAAAGAACTTCGTTGAATAAAACCTCTTTTATACGAAGCGATTCTAACTGTATTATTAGCCAATGCATCTAAAATTTCAAATTGAAAACTTGAATCAGATAGTTGCATGGTTTGGTGCTGAGAATGCACGTCTATCAGCTTTGCTCTTAATTCATTTAAAACAGATAAATTAACTGGAGTGTCATTGACAAACGCTCTAGATTTACCTGAAGGAAGAATTTCTCTTCGGATAATAGTTTCTGCTTCATAATCTAAATCAACCGCATGGAAAAAATCTTGTAAATGATAGTTTGAAATTTCAACTCTGGCTTCTACTACACATTTAGTAGACGTATCTTTTAATGAAGATAAATCCGCTCTGTTCCCTAACACTAGCCCTAATGCACCTAATAAAATAGACTTACCAGCACCTGTTTCTCCCGTAATTATTGAAAGACCTGAAGAAAAGTCAATACTTAAATGGTTGATTAAAGCGTAATTATGTATAGAAAGTTGTGTAAGCAAATTGACTAATTTTTAGAAGCTAAAATTAATGAAATTTGTTGAATTTAATCTAACTTTCTCCATTTAGAATTATTGTTTGGAGAAATTTTTCTTAAAGATTGTATCAAGCGTTGTTTGTTTCTAGTCTTTGCATCTTCAGAATACAAGCTTACAATTTCATCAGATTTCGCATCAAAAAACAATCGAATTAAATAATTACCTACCGTTTTATTGTAAAGACTTTCTAAAGCAATAATACTATCTTCAATGCGCTGTTGCGCAATTGATTTTGAGCTTATTAATTCATCAAATCCCTGCAAATGATACTCATACAATACACGTCTGTACTCTTTTAGTTTTGGAGATAACAAATTATCAATCAGCACATATCTATTTTGCTTGCCCACCACATTTTGCCAGGAAGCAAGTCCGCTTTGCTGCGCTTGTAACATCGCATTCTGAGCTTCTTCTAACTCTTTTTTTCCGCCATCCATAGCAAAGGTATCAGCATCAAGGCCTAAAATGATATTCACATAAAAGACAATGGTAGAGACCAAATTACTATCAAAAGAATTTTTGTTATAAATTAAAGGATCAAATTCATTGTATTTAAAATTGAAATCCTTGTCTTTTATATTTAGAATTGGCGACGCATAACTGGAGCCATATACTGGTCTTGTAGACTGCACTTGCAATGTGGCCGTAAAATTATTATTATTTCTTGCCGTAATAATGATGGTCATTGCACAATTTACACGTTCTTCAGGCTTTACAACTCTTTCTGTCCACTCAGTTTGATTGACATATTCATTTAACGCTTGTTGTAAGGTTGCAAACACTTGTTTATTTGATCCAGCAACCTGATCCGAGTTTACAGTAACCAAACAGTTTAATTCTTGTCCATTTAGACGAAAAACTGAAAATAGTACGATAAGAAGCACTGCTATTTTATGCATAAATTTTAAAATTTCAATCAATTATATGTTTTTCTAAAAAACAAATTTAGTCCGTTTTCAACTGATAAAAAAAGACTTCTATTTTTAAAAAACACTTCCTTATAAAATGGTCTTATTTATTTATTCTCAACACTATTTCTTTCATAATATCTTCAGCAACGAAGGTTTTAGACTTTACCTCAAAGTTTATTTCATTCAAACCCTGATCAATAATAGTAATTTTATTTGTGTCCGTTGCAAAACCAGCACCTTTATCTTTTAAAGAATTTAAAATAATTAGATCTAAATTCTTCCTTTTTAGCTTTGCTTTTGCATTTTCTAACTCATTGTCCGTTTCTAAAGCAAAACCGACTAAAAACTGATGCTTCTTAACTTTACCCAAAGAGGCCAAAATATCTTTTGTAGCCATTAACTCAATATCTAACGATTTAGTGGACTTTTTTATTTTCTGACTCGCACTGTTTTTTGGTGTGTAATCTGCTACGGCCGCAGAAAGTATTGCCACATCCATCTCTTTAAACCAGCGATGCACAGCCCTATACATTTCTTCAGCAGAAACTACATCCACTTTATGTATTGAAGAGTGTTTTACCTGCTGGTTTGTTGGACCCGACACCAAGTACACCTGCGCACCTAAGTTGGCTGCAACATTGGCGATTGCAAACCCCATCTTCCCTGAGGAATGGTTTCCTATAAAACGAACAGGATCTATTGCCTCGTATGTTGGGCCTGCAGTTATCAAAATTTTCTTACCTTTTAGCGGCAACTTATCTAGCACATCATTTTCGATAAAGGATACAATATCTTCGGGTGCTGCCATTCTTCCTTCGCCAATTAAACCACTTGCGAGTTCTCCAGAAGTTACTGGAATTAATAGGTTTCCATAAGATTGTATTTTTTTTAAACTTTCTGTTGTCGATGGGTGCACATACATATCCAAATCCATCGCTGGCGCAAAATAGACCGGACATTTTGCTGATAAATAGGTAGCTAACAGTAAATTATTGCAGGTACCATTTGCCATTTTAGATAAGGTATTTGCTGTTGCTGGCGCAATGAGCATATAATCTGCCCAAAGACCTAATTCTACATGGTTATTCCAAAGCTCATTTCCATCTTCTTTCGTGTAAAAAGCGGAATGCACGGGGTTTTTTGAAAGTGTAGATAATGTAAGAGGTGTAATAAAATCTTTAGACGCAGGTGTCATAATAACCTTGACTTCTGCGCCTAATTTGATAAATAAACGAACTAAACTAGCCGTTTTATATGCTGCAATTCCAGCAGTGATTCCTAAAAGAATTTTCTTTTCTTTTAAGACAGACATTACTCTGTTTCTGGTGTTCTGTGGTATACTTTACCTTGCAACCATTCCTCTACAGCCATTGCCGTTGGTTTTGGTAATCTTTCGTAAAATTTAGAAACTTCGATCTGCTCTTTATTTTCAAAAACCTCTTCTAAAGAATCATTATAAGTAGCGAACTCTTCTAACTTTTCAACCAATTCATTCTTAATGTCAGAATTAATTTGATTTGCTCTTTTTGCGATAATAGAAATTGCCTCATAGATATTCTCTGTTGGTGCTTCGATTTCATTTTTATCGTAAGTAATTGTGCTTAATGGTGCGTTTGTTTCTTTATAATCCATCTTTAATTAATTATTTCTTTAATAAATTTTCAGATGTTATGCGTGCTTCAACGATAACATCAATTTTTGTTTTTTCAATTTGTAATGTTGTCAACATTCCGTTAGCTTCTTCAATAAACTTTGACTTTGGAAAACTCTTTTGCAACTTTTCATAGGCTTCTATGGCATTTTCAATTCTCGCTACTTTTCGTCTATTTGTACTTTTTAAAACAAAATCATGTGCTGATTTTAAACGGAAATATAGTGCTTCCTCCTTATATTTTGTCCCTAAAAAATCTTCTAATAAATTATCAAAAGCTTGAATTGCAGCTTTGTAATTTCGCAAGTCATAAGCTGCAGTTCTATAATACGTTTTTGCTATTTCAAAATACTTTTTTTCCAACTTTGCTCTAATTTCAGCATAGTATTTATTTGCCTCTTCTATTTTATCTGAATCCGGGTAAGTATTTATAAAGCTTTGAAAAGCATCCAACGCTTTCCTGGTATCTGTTGGATCGACACTGAACCTTGGAGATGCTAGTTTATAACTGTAAGCGGATAAAAATGCAGCTTCTTCTTTTTTAGAACTCTTCGTGTAATTATTTGTAAAACGATTAAAATAGAAACCCGCAATGCTGTAATTTTTTTCATTAAAATTAGATTGCGCCACCATAAACTCAATACGTTCCATCTGCGGTTTTCCTCGATACAAGGGCGTAATTTTCTCAAATAAGCGAATTGCTTTGCCGTACTTCTGAGATTCATACATTTTTACAGCCATTTTGTACTGCTCTTCAGAAGACCCTTTATTTAATACTTTTTGGTATTCCCCACAGGAATACATGAGTGCACTACATACTACTAAATACGCTAAATTTTTAATTTTTTGCATCATGCAAAATTAGTGATTAAATATGGATTAATAAAAGGTTTTTTAACACAGTTGCTTTCGCATTGCAATAATCTTAAAAAAGATGAAATAAAAAATGAAATATCCTGCTAAAAGTTTGTTAATTCTCCAACTTCAACAACAAAGGCTTTCTTATCTATTTTAACATTTAAATATTAAAAAGAGCTCACAAAATTAGTAATATTTCCGCAGAGTTGAGCAGAGGCTTTTACCAACGGTAAACGAACTTCATTGCCACAAATTCCTAATTCTTTTAATACTGTTTTTACGCCAGCAGGATTATTTTCCTCGAAAATTGCATCTATTATTGTCATCATTCTGAAATGAATGGCATATCCTTCCTTATTATTTCCTTGTAAACCAAAATTAATTAAACTAGAAAACTCTTTGGGATAAGCCTGTCCAATTACAGAAATAACACCGGCTCCACCTGCCAACGTTATTCCCAATGCCAAATCATCATCACCAGAAATCACTAAAAAATCCGCTGGCTTATTTTTTAAAAGCTCCAAGTATTGCTGCATATTATTCCCAGCCTCTTTAACTCCTACTATATTTTTAAAATCATTCGCTAAACGAATCGTTGTTACAGCATCCATGTTTTTTGCAGTTCTTCCAGGAACGTTATATAAAATAATTGGTTTTTCCGTAGCTGTGGCGATGGCTTTAAAATGCTGATAAAACCCCTCTTGGGTAGGCTTGGTATAATAGGGCACTACAGATAAAATACCTTCAATATTGCTTAAATCAGTGGCCTGCATCTCTTTGATAACTTCCAACGTATTATTTCCACCAATGCCCAATACTAAAGGAACTCTATTTGCCGTTGTTTTTATGATACATGCTGTAATTTGTAGTTTTTCTTCTTTGCTAATTGTTGCACTTTCTGCTGTCGTTCCATTGATCACCAAATAGCTCGTACCATTTGCGATATTGAAATTCACCAAATTTACAAGTGCATCAAAATCCACACTTAAATCTTCTTTAAAAGGAGTTACTAAAGCAACACCCATACCTACAAACTTTTGCATCTTATAACTATTTAGAAGCACAAAACTACACTATTCAGATTGATTTTTGAATGGAATTATGAAAGGATAAAAAGAATACACAACTTTAAATAGAAAGTTTAATTTTATAGTTTATTAATGATTTTTAAATATCGTTTCAACTCTGAAGTAAACGCCAGAATATTTTCTATTTTCTCGGATATTTCAATTTCATACAAATAAGGATTTATACCTGAAAAACCGACTTTAAATTGCGCTTTTGATTGCAAAACAGCTGTCTCTAATAAAATGTTCTTTGTAGTAAAATACCCAATTATTAAATCTAAAGGCTCTTCTAAAAAAACCTGAAAACTAGTCTGTGTAAACTTCCCTTTCCAATTAATATCCTTTTCTGTAAAGTGCTTGTATGAAAATTCATCTGTCTTGCTAAATTTACGGAGGTTATAAATCTTAACATTTCTGACACCTAGCATAGCTCCTATTTCTTTTTGCAAGTCTATTTTTGACGAAATTTCTTCAAGAGTTATAATTCCAACAGATTGAATTTTATGCAAAGGTACCGTCCTACAGCCTTCTGTTTGGGCTAACAAAGTATCAAATTTGTTTTTTAAAACGGTATGTTTAAGTCCCTTAAAAATCATTTACAGTAAAATTACAAAACATAAAAATAAGATTTATTCTCTAACTATTTCAAATAAAACAGACGGATTTAATAGTTTTTCCATATTTAAAATACGGTTTATCATCAAGGGACGCGCGCATCGTTCCCATTCTCTGAGAATCCCTTAAACACTTTACTATCAAAACAATAAAAATTATAATTTTCTACGATTGTCGTCTGACTTAGTATCTATTAATTTATTATACGGATCTATACCCACTTCCAAAGGTTTTTCAGCAACAATTAAAGTAATTTTATTATGAATCTGTGTTATTTTGTGCTTTTTAAAATACAACTGCTTCTCCCTTTTTACCCCGTCAATTTCTTCCTCTGAAAAAATTGCAAGATCGATGTAATCTGCTAAAAGAACGGATAAAATAGGCTTGCTCATTTTATCCGTTTGATAACGCAAAGTGTCCCCTTTTTTTTCACCATAATATTTTTTCCCCTTTTCATCATTCCGATACTTAGAGACTTCAAACTCAAGCACTACTTGATAGCTGCCATTTTCTAGTTTTGTAGATTTCACTTCCACCATTCTATTTTTATAAAGCGTTATGGTTTCAAACATATCTTTAATAACATACTTTAAAGAATCTGGCGTTACAGCCCTAATATAATCTACCATTTCAATAGAAGTTGTATATGGTGGCTCTTGAAACTTTACTTTTTCTACATATTTTTTTAAGGCGCTATTTAACTTTTCTTCTCCTATATAATCACTCAAAGCATAGAAAACCATGGATCCCTTTTGATAGTGTATGTATCCTTGACCGTCATTATACATCAATGGCTTTTCTCTTTTTGTTTCGACTGTTCTTTGAAGTAAATACCCGTCTAAGGCCTCTTTTAAAAAGGTTCGCATTTTAGGCTTGCCGTGTTGGTGTTCTAAGACTTTTAAAGAAACATATTCCGACATGCTTTCAGATAACATTGTTGCACCTAAAACATCTGCACCAATTACTTGGTGCGCCCACCATTGGTGCGCTACTTCATGCACCGTTACGGCAAAGGGATAATCCACACCACCTTCATCTTCTTCATCTACATCTGCAATAAAACCAAAGCCTTCTGAAAAAGGAATGGTGTTGGCAAATGCTTGTGCAAAAGTGCCTGCAGTTCTAGGAAACTCAATAATTCTTAGCTGTTTGTGTGTATACGGACTAAAGTTCTTCGCGTTGTATGAAAGCGACGCTTTCATCCCTTTTAACATTCTATCTAGATTATAAGCATGGGGTTTGTGATAATAAATTTCCAAACTGATGCCTTTCCATAGCTCTTTTTTAACTTCATATCTTGCAGAATTAAATGCATAGAAATTCAGAATTTTGCTATCCATTTTATAATGGAAGTAGCGTCTGCCGTCTTCCACCCATTCTTTTTGTAAATAACCAGGGGCAATGGCAATCTGATCTTCGGAGGTGGATACGGTCGCTTCGAAATCGATCCAATCGGAGTCTTTAGAGATATACGTGTTTCCTAAAGCTGTAGAATCTGACGGATGCGGACGTAAGTTGTTCGGTGCTAAATCATATTTTTTACGTGTTTTATTATCTCTTAACTCTCCATTAGATGCATAGCCTAAAGTAGGAAACATGGCAGCATTGTTTATGAATGTTCCATTTGCTATGATTGGAGATTTCCGCTGAAAAATAGTATTCTCATCACTTTTCACATGCACTGTTAATTGCAAAGAATCTCCCGGTACTATCCGGTCATCAAAGGCGTAAACATCAAAATGAAACACAGTATCTTCTAAGACTAAAATATTTGGTTTATTAAATTCAAACGTACTTTCTAAAGAGTTGTGATTTAAAAAAAGACTGTCTATCGCCTTGTCCGTTTTATTCACGAACGTAAATACAGCAGTAGCTTCGTATGTTTTTTTCTTTGGAAAAAGATGTACCTCGGCATGCACCGCAACCACTCTTGGCTGTCCATATGCTTCATATTTTTTATAGGTTTTTTCCCATTGCACTGCATTCAACTCTGCTTGTTTTGAAGCTGAGTTTTTTCTATCAGGTTTCGTTTTTATAAAAATAGTAACCCCCAAACATAAAAAAGCAGATAAAACAAGACCTAAGCTTATCTTCTTTGCCAGTGTAAATCTTTGTTTTGCAATGTACAGGCGTTCCCCAAAAGAATTTGGCAAACCTCTTACCCACATTAAAGTGCTTAAAATTAAAAGGATACTGCCCCCCAAAACCCAATACAGTTTATACCAAAGGTATCTTGACAGTGCAGAGCCGTACCCATTCATGTCTGAATAACTAAAACCAGGACCTTCATTATATTTTAAAACAGCATTTTCAATTCCAATCAGTGTTAAAAACGGAATTCCAATGGCAACTATTAATAAAATAAAGAATCCTAAATATTGATTTTTTACCAATGTTTGGATAAAAATTGCCAAGAAAGCCCACACTAAATAATTCAAAAATTTCAAACCAAATAGCTCTTTTAAATAATGACCAATTTCAAAATCATAGTAACCTTGATATACCTGAAACAACATACCAGAAACCATGATTACCGCCAGTAAAACAAGTTGCATTTTTAATAATGCAATTAATTTAGAAAACAATAAAGTCCAATTTGGTATCGGCGTACTATCCACCAAATGGCTGATGCGGGAAGTTCTAGCTCTTTGCACCAACATTCCTGCATATAAAAAAGTACAAACATTTAAAACCAAAGCGCTAAACACGTCTCCACCAACTAGCATTTGCCAAGTTACTGGTAGCGTATTTGTTCCAAAAATTTGACCAGAACTAAATAAAGTTCCTACAAGCATTAAAACACCCACGATAAGAATACAAATAAATGGCAAACTCAGAAAAATATATTTAAAATCGATATTCGACAAGCGCCACATCGTTTTTATATTCTGAATGAATGAATAGTCTTGTGTTACTTTTGGCAATGTTATCCTCGTAATTCCGCTAAAGTTTGTTTTGATAAGCCTTTCTCCTTTTGGTTTTTTGAAAGAGATCGCAATGGCATTTTGACTGAACTTAAACTGTTTATACACCAAACCAAAAACTAAAGAAGAAACAACCAGCCACAGCAACCGATTGTAAATAACCAGGTCTTTAATTGGAATTTGTAATTCATTTTGCTCAGATACTGTCCAATATTTGGTGTAGAAATCTGCTGCAGAAGCTCCAAAGGGATCTACAATGGCAAGTAAAATTGCATGTTCTGGCTCTGAAAGAATACTAGAAACGGCTCCTTTCACAAATAACAAAATAATTACGGTGATAAAACCAGCAGCAATATTTCTAGAAAAAGTAACCACTGCAAAGACCACTGCACCAAAAAACAGCACATTCGGTAAAATATACACGAGGTAAGATTGCAAGTAGGGAATTATATTAAAATCACCTACAATAGCAGCGTTGGTTCCCGGAAATCGAAAACCGATAATCATCCCTAAAGCAATCCCAAAAACAATAATAGAAACCACTACAATCCCACTAAAAAATTTAGCAAACAAATAATCTGCTTTTGAAAATGGATATGAATATAAAATGGTATGCATTTCACTTTTAAAATCTCTATAAATGGAAACCCCAATAATGGAAGGAAATAGAAAAAAGATAAAAATGGTAAAGGCGTTGAACAAACCATTTACATTAATTGGAGAGTTCACAATTTGAGAAGAACCGGTTGTACCTGTGATACCGTCCCAAATACCAGCCGTTGTTGCCGATATTAGAAATGATAACAGTAAAAAAATAACTGCATACACATAAAAAACTGGCTTATTAAACCAATATTTTAATTCTTGTTTGAAAATTATAGAAAACATAGTAGGAAAATTATAAGTGATGCATTAAAAGGATACAACTAAAACTTGGTTAAAATTTAAATTAAAAGCTCTTAATTTATTAAAGTTGGCTCATCTTTTTTTAAAGCGATAAAGTAAACGTCATCTAACTGAGGTGGTGATGCCAGAAAATCATCAGAAGGCTTTGTTTCTGAATGCACCCTAATATTTAGCGAATTGTCTGGGTTAAAGTTGCGAGACAAGACATTGTATAATTTCATATTTTCCTCTAAATCGTCTTTCTCAATAACTTTTATCCAGATGGTATTTTCTAGTTCTTTTGTTGCTTCTTGCGGTGTGGAATGCTTTAAAATTTTACCTCCATTTAAAATAGCCATTTCATTGCACAACTCCTTTACATCCTCTACAATATGTGTAGAAAAAATAACGGTACAATTACTACCAACTTCCCGTAAAACATTTAAAAAACGTTGTCTCTCCGCAGGATCAAGCCCTGCCGTTGGCTCGTCCACAATAATTAACTTCGGATTGTTTAAAAGAAGTTGTGCAATACCAAAACGCTGCTTCATTCCACCAGAGTACCCCGCAACATTCTTAGCCCTTACCTCATATAAATTCGTAATTTCTAACACTTCTTTTACAATTGTTTTTCTTTCTACCTTATTTGAAATTCCTTTCAAGGTTGCAAAATAATCTAACAATTCCTCCGCAGACATTTTTGGATATACACCAAAAGACTGTGGCAAATAACCAAGCACTTTTCTTAAAGACATGTTGTCTTCCAACACCTGAATATCTCCAAAAGTAATGGAACCCGAATCGGGACTTTGTAAGGTTGCTATTGTTCGCATCAACGAAGATTTCCCTGCTCCGTTAGGTCCTAATAAACCAAACATTCCAGTCCCAATTTCAATGCTTAAATTATCAATAGCTTTTACGCCATTTTTATAAGTTTTAGTTAGATTCTTAATTACTAATTTCATTGGATCTATTTTAATAGTTTAAATTTAATGATTAGTGTAAAAGTAAGCTCTTTTGTTACATTTTTTTGTGATTTTTTTAATAGAAATCATAAAAAATCGCTTTATTTTTACGTAATACTAGCAATTAATCATTTTATATAAAATATAATGGCAAAAAAAACAATATTAAATAAAGAATCGCTTACTTTTTTAGAAAAATATTTGAATAACGCGGCTCCTACGGGATATGAATGGGAAGGTCAAAAAATTTGGATGGACTACCTAAAACCATACGTAGATACTTTTATTACAGACACCTATGGATCTGCAGTTGGAGTTATCAATCCAGATGCGAAGTACAAAGTAGTTATTGAAGGGCATGCTGATGAAATTTCTTGGTATGTAAATTATATTTCTGATAAAGGATTGATTTACGTTATTAGAAATGGAGGATCAGATCATCAAATTGCACCAAGTAAAATTGTAAATATTCATACTAAAAAAGGCATTGTAAAAGGTGTTTTTGGTTGGCCAGCAATTCATACGCGAGACAAAGCGAATGAAGAAGCTCCAAAACCAGATAATATTTTTATAGACACTGGATGCACTACCAAATCAGAAGTTGAAAAATTAGGAGTTCATGTAGGCTGCGTAATCACCTACCCTGACGAATTTCACATTTTAAACGGCGACAAGTTTGTTTGCAGAGCTTTGGATAACCGTATGGGAGGTTTTATGATTGCTGAAGTTGCCCGTTTATTGAAAGAAAATAAAAAGGAATTGCCCTTTGGTTTATATATTACAAATTCTGTTCAGGAAGAAATTGGGCTTCGTGGAGCAGAGATGATTACACAAACGATTCAACCAAATGTTGCCATTGTCACCGATGTTACGCACGATACCACAACACCAATGATTGATGTGAAAAAAGCAGGCCTTTTAGAATTAGGTAAAGGGCCCGTAATTGCATATGCACCTGCTGTGCAACAAAAATTACGTGATCTAATTACAGAAACTGCAGAAGTAAATAAAATTCCTTTTCAGCGCTCCGCGTTGTCTAGAGCAACCGGAACAGATACAGATGCCTTTGCTTATAGCAATGGAGGTGTTGCCTCCGCATTAATCTCATTGCCGTTAAGATATATGCACACCACTGTAGAAATGGTACACCGAGAGGATGTAGAAAACGTGATTAAAATGATTTATGAAACATTGTTGAATATCAAAGGAGGAGAGACTTTCTCTTATTTTGATTAGTAAGCGTATTTTATTCTGTCAGTTGAAGTGAATATTGAGGACAAAAAAAATTGTATCGAGCAGTTTTTAAATTCTCTTCTCGATGCATTTTTCACCTGCATTATCTTTTAATATAAGTAGTTCAAACATCAGAGTTGTCATCATGACCAAAATGAAACTAAACAACCAAAAACAGCTCTTTAGTATACCTAGAGAAATAACGTATTTAAACATTGCTAGTCAATCACCATCGTTTAAAGCAGTTGAAAAAGCAGGGATTGAGGGCATTTTAGAAAAAAGTCACCCCTATAAAATTATAGGAGATCATTATTTTGAGCCTGTAAAAAATTTAAAAAAACTCTTTGCAGAACTTATCGAAGTTCATGATTATAACAGAATTGCAAACATTCCTTCTGCATCTTATGGCTTGGCAACAGTAGCAAATAATATCAGGTTAAAAAAGAATGATGAAATTCTTTTAATTGAAGAACAGTTTCCTAGTAATTATTACGTTTGGGAAAAATTAGCAAAAAAATTTGATGCAAAAATCAAAGTAGTTGCGATGCCAAAGTCGAAAATAAATAGAGGAAAAAGCTGGAATGAAGCTATTTTAGAATCCATTTCTGATAAAACCAAAGTTGTTAGTTTAGGAAACATCCATTGGGCTAATGGAACCTTATTTGACTTAAAATCCATTAGAGAAAAAACAACAAAACACAAGGCTTTATTAATTGTTGATGGAAGTCAATCCGTGGGTGTATTGCCTTTTTCCGTAAAAGAAATACAACCTGATGCTTTAATTTGTGCTGGCTACAAATGGTTGTTTGGACCTTATGGTTGCGGATATGCCTATTTTGGGGACTATTTCGATAATGGAAATCCCATTGAAGAAAATTGGTCCAACCGACTGAACAGTGAAAACATGGGCAACCTAACTAATTATGAGCTGCAATATAAACCTTTAGCAAACCGATATTCAACCGGTGAACACGCCAGTTTTATTTACATAAAAATGCAAATTGAAGCTTTAAAACAAATTTTAATTTGGACACCCAAAGCAATTCAGGCATATTGCAAAGAAATTACTTCTGAGGCAGTAATTACTTTAAAAGAAAATGACTGTTTTATTGAAGATAGTGCAGCAAGGTCTCATCATTTATTTGGAGTAGAATTGCCTGAAAGATTAGATATTGAAAGGTTGAAAACACGCTTATTAAAAGAGCATATTTTTATTTCTTTTAGAGGAAATTACATTCGTTTTTCTTGTCATTTATACAATACAAAAGAAGACTTTAAAAAATTAACCAATTGTATTTTATCTTGTCTTTAATATGGATGAACTGATAGACATCCTTACTCCAGAAGGTAAACCAACGGGGAAAACTGCTTTAAAATCAGAAGCTCACAAAAACGGCTGGTTCCATGCTACCGCACATATTTGGTTCTTTACTTCAGAGAAAAAAATACTCCTTCAAAAAAGAGCGCTTACTAAAAAAGTGTTTCCAGGAATTTGGGATATTTCTGTAGCCGGACATATTGGTGCCGGTGAAGCTGTGCTAGAAGGTGCAAAAAGAGAAGTTCTAGAGGAAATTGGTTTAAAAGTAGAAAATAAAGAGCTGGTTAAAATTGGCACTAGAATTCATCAAGTCGAACACAAAAACGGAATTAAAGACAATGAGCACCAACATGTTTTTATTGCTGAACTGAAGGTAGCTCTTGCAACCCTAAACATGCAGCGGGAAGAAGTTGACGGTTTAGAATTGTGGGACCTTCGTGTTTTAAAAGAAACAAAGAACCTTCAAAAGGTATTGCTCCCTCAATTTCATAAGTATTATAGTAGTGTTTACGACAAAATCATAAAGTATTTAGAATAAACTGCTGTTTAAAAAAATACTGCTTAAATTTTAGATTGATACGTAAATAAGTCAAAGTACCTGCCTCCAATAGCAATCAACGTGTCGTGTGTTCCTCTTTCTACAATACTACCTGCCTCTATCACTAAAATTTGATCTGCTTGTTTTATCGTACTCAATCTATGGGCAATCACGATTGTGGTCCTATCTTTTACGAGTTCTGACAGGCTTTGCTGAATTAAAGACTCGCTTTCCGTATCTAAACTAGAAGTTGCCTCATCTAAAATAATAATTTTAGGGTCCGCTAAAATTGCTCTTGCAATCGCCAAGCGCTGACGCTGGCCACCAGATAATTTTACACCTCTTTCTCCTATTAGCGTGTCTAAGCCATCATCAAAACGATCTGTAAACTCACTTACATACGCCGCTTTTACTGCACTTTGTAATTCTTCTTCGGTAGCCGCTGGCCTTGGAAATAAGATGTTCTCTCGAATGGTTCCCTCAAATAAAAATTCGTCTTGCAGAACTACACCCAAATGTTTACGATAGCTAGACAATTTTACATTGGCTAAATCTTGATTATCTATAGTGATTTTACCAGATTCCGGATTTAAAAAAGTAGCAGACAAGCCTGCAATGGTAGATTTTCCTGAACCAGAACTTCCAACCAATGCTGTTACAGATCCAGAAGGTACTTGAAAACTAATATTATTTAATACTTCTTTTCCTTCTTCATAGGCAAAAGAAACATTGTCAAAAACAAGTGCACCTTTCATATTTTCTATGGTTATGGTCCTGTTTTCGTCATCTTCTTCCGCAGACATGTTCATCAATTCTTCTGTTCTATCCAAACCTGCCAATGCCTCGGTTAACTGACTCCCAATATTACTCATTTGCACAATTGGTGCAATCATTAAGCCTAATAAAAAAGTAAAAGATAAAAATTCTCCAACAGTTAATTCTCCAGTCATAATTTTATAACCGCCAATTCCCATGATTCCAGTTGTTGCAAGACCCAATAAAAAAGTAGCAGCACTCGACATAACTGCAGTTGCTGTTAAACTTTTTTTTACATTTTGAAATAATTTATCTACTCCCTTCTCAAAAGTCTCATTTTCTTGTGCTTCCGCATTAAATGCTTTGATAACTCGCACACCAGACAATGTTTCTGTTAACCTTCCTTTTACATCTGCGCTGATAACGCCTCTATTTCTAAAAATAGGACGAATATACTTGAAAGCTTTTAAAGCCACTACTCCAAAAACAGCAACAGGTACCAATACAAAAAAGGTCATAGAAGGGCTAATCTGAATTAGCAATACCATAGAAATTACTGCTGTAATCGTTCCGCCAACCAATTGCACCAAACCGGTTCCTATTAAGTTCCGAACTCCCTCTACATCGCTCATAATTCGAGAAACCAAAGCTCCGGATTTCGTGTTGTCAAAAAAACGAATGGGCAATGAAAGTACTTTTTTTTGAACTTGCGCTCTTAATTCTGATATTAAATATTGCGCTTGAACACTTAAGATGCGTGTCAATAAAAAAGAAGTAACTGCTTGCACTAAAATTGCAAGACCAACAATCAGTAGTAAACTATAAAGCTGCTCGTAATCCTTATTCGGAATTACCTCATCTAATAATATTTGAATTTTTAAGGGCGCAACCAGACTAGATAATCTGCTAAACACTATAAGTATCAGCCCAATAAAAACCAGCTTTCGCTTTGGCCAAATAATAGTTTTAAATGCTTTTAAAATAGATACTTTAGGTTTCTTTTTATCTTTTTTAGAATCTTTTAGGTGTTGCATTAATGCTTTTAATTTTAGAATAGATGTCTCTTGTTAATGTCAATTTATATGCCAATCGAAAAAACTATGACATATTAACAAAAGTACAACATCCAATAGACCTATCAGGTTTTTCAAACAGCACAGGTATAAATTAATTGATTTGAAAACTACTTACAATCTATGATCAATAATATGTTGTACTACTTCAGGATTTAACAACGTAGAAACATCTCCTAAATTATCCATTTCATTGCAAGCAATTTTTCGCAAAATACGACGCATGATTTTTCCAGAACGTGTTTTTGGCAAGCCTTCTGAAAACTGTATTTTCTCCAACTTTGCAATGGGACCAATGCGATCTGTAATTAATTGGTTGATTTCCTTACGTAAATTGTCTTGACTCCTGCTTTCTCCGGTATCTTTTAAAGTGATATAACCATACAATGCACTGCCTTTGATGTCGTGAGGGAAACCCACAATAGCAGACTCTGCAACTGCTGGGTGTTCATTGATGGCATCTTCTATGGGTGCCGTTCCTAAATTGTGACCAGAAACAATAATTACATCATCTACCCTACCGGTTATTCTATAGTATCCTACCTCATCCCTCAAGGCACCATCTCCGGTAAAATACATATTATCGAATGCAGAAAAATAGGTTTCCTTGTACCGTTGATGGTTTCCCCAAATAGTTCTTGCAATACTCGGCCACGGAAATTTAATACACAATCTTCCTTCGACTTGACTTCCCAACAGTTCTTTTCCATTTTCATCCATGATTGCAGGCTGAATACCAATGAACGGCAAGGTTGCATAAGTCGGTTTTGTAGGGGTAACATACGGAATCGGAGTAATCATCATCCCCCCTGTTTCTGTTTGCCACCACGTGTCAATAATGGGACTTTTCTTTTTCCCGATATTGTCATTATACCAATGCCAAGCTTCTTCATTAATCGGCTCACCTACAGAGCCCAATACCTTTAAAGAAGATAAATCATAGGCATCCACTACTTCAGTTCCGTGTTTTGCCAAAGCTCTAATCGCTGTTGGTGCCGTATAAAATTGATTGACTTTGTGTTTTTCTACAATTTCCCAAAAGCGTCCAAAATCAGGATAACTAGGCACTCCTTCAAACATTAGGGTGGTTGCACCATTTGCTAACGGGCCATACACAATATAGGAATGACCTGTAATCCAACCAATATCTGCCGTACACCAGTACACATCATTTTCTTTGTATTGGAATGCATTTTTAAAAGTATAGGCCGTATACACCATATAACCAGCAGTTGTGTGCACCATGCCCTTTGGCATTCCCGTTGACCCCGAAGTATATAGAATAAATAAAGGATCTTCCGCATCCATTAGTTCAGCTTCACATACCTTCGATGCAGCATCTAATAAAGGTTGCAACCAATGGTCACGACCTGCTTTCATTTCAATTTCTGAATGAATTCTTTTCGCAACCAAAACAGTGGATACGCAAGGACAGTTTTCTAAAGCTTCGTCTACAATACCTTTTAAATCGATTGTTTTTGCACCCCGATATGATCCGTCACAAGTAAGCACCATCTTACAATCTGAATCGTTTATTCTTGTGGCCAATGCTGCTGCTGAAAAGCCTGCAAAAACAACAGAATGAATAGCACCAATTCTAGCACAAGCGAGGGTAGCAATTGCCAGTTCAGGAATCATAGGGACATAAATACAAACCCGATCTCCTTTTTGAACGCCGTTTTCTTTTAAAACATTTGCAAACTGATTGACTCTTTCTGAAAGTTGCTTATACGAAATATGCTCTGCCGCTTCATTGGGATCATTTGGTTCAAATAAAATAGCAGTTTTATCACCTCTTGTTGCCAAGTGCCGATCGATACAATTTTCTGTAATATTTAATTTTGCACCTGAAAACCACTTTACTTCAGGTTTATTAAAATCCCATTCTAAAACAGTATCCCATTTTTTACGCCACACAAAATGTTCTTCAGCAATTTCTTCCCAAAAATTCTCTGGTTCTCTAATAGACTTCCGATACACTTGATAATACTCCTCTAAATGTTTGATGTGATAATTACTCATAATTAGTTTTGTTGATTGTAATAGTTTCTAAAAATAGAAAATTATATTTGCTTTATGGATATTCCAATCATTTTTGAATCAATTATAAATAATTGGCCCGTAATCTTGCTGTTTTTTACTGTGGCCATTTTATATGCGTCTGTTGGTTTTGGCGGTGGCTCTAGTTACTTGGCAATTTTAGCATTAACAGGCATTGTCTTTACACAGATAAGAGCAACTGCTTTACTCTGTAATATTGCAGTGGTGTCGAGTAATGTTTTTTTCTTTTCTCAACAAAAAAAAATAAATTGGAAAAAAGTTCTCCCGTTGATTCTATGTAGTATTCCATTTGCGTACCTCGGTGGATATGTGAAAATAAGTCAGCAGTTCTTTTTTATTCTGTTAGGAAGCACCCTAATGTTTGCCGCAAGTACCATGTGGTTTTCAAAGCGAATTATCGCCTCTGAAGGAAAAAAAAATGCCTCTACAAAATTAAAAAATATTGGCTTTGGTAGTATTATTGGTTTTATTTCTGGAATGGTAGGAATTGGAGGTGGCATTTTTTTAGCGCCTTTATTGCACCTTACAAATTGGGATACTCCCAAAAAAATAGCAGCGACTGCCAGTGTCTTTATTTTAGTAAATTCCTTGGCAGGGTTAATAGGTCAGTATTCAAGTCCTGACTTTTATGTGGATTGGAACAGCACTGCTATTTTATTAGTTACTGTTTTTATTGGTGGTCAAATTGGGGGAGGAATTCGCAACACCTATTACACACCTGTTCAGCTCAAAAAGGCTACCGCCCTCTTGATTGCCTTTGTAGCAATTAGAATTTTATGGATATCTATTTAGTAATATATAAATAAGGACCTAAAAACACCTTGCTCTTAAACATTCTTAAAACCAATTCCTCTAAAAATTGCGTAATCCCAACAATCCGAATATATTTGAGCTTAGAATACATCAAACAATAAAATTATGCTAGAAATTATTTTCACATTGGTCATGTTGATTGTGCTGCAAGCTGTTCTTGGTTTTGATAACTTACTGTATATTTCTTTAGAATCAAAAAAAGCACCCGTAGCAGACCAGAAAAAAGTAAGAAAAAACGGAATTTTAATTGCAATCGGATTACGTATTGTACTCTTATTTGTGCTTGTTTCTATCATTGATTTTTTCCAAGAACCTTTTTCTTTTTTAACGGGAAACATCAAAGATATTGTGAAGTTTTCTTTTAATGGCCACAGCATCATCGTATTAATAGGAGGTGGTTTTATTATTTATACTGCCATTAAAGAAATTTGGCACATGATTTCTTCTAACGATTTAGAACAAAACCTTACCGCAGATTCCAAAAGAGCTAAGTCTTCAAATGCAGTGGTTACTAGCATCGTTTTAATGAATCTGGTTTTTTCTTTTGACTCTATTTTAGCTGCAATTGGACTGACAAGTGGTATAGAAAACACCACAGTAGCATTTATTGTAATGGCAATTGCCATTATTATTAGTGGCGTGCTCATGCTCTTATTGGCAGATAGAATCTCACTGTTTTTAGCAAAAAACAGAATGTATGAAGTTTTAGGATTGTTTATTCTATTTATTGTTGGAATTATGCTGGTAACCGAAGGTGGTCATTTGGCACATATCAAGTTTTTCGGAAACGAAATTATCCCGATGAGTAAAACAACCTTTTACTTTGTATTGGCTGTTTTAGTTCTTGTGGACGTTGTGCAAGGGAAATACCAAAAAAAGCTTTTATCAAAAAAAAACAAGCTTCAATAAAGGACTAAAAAATATTATGCTTTAAAAACATCTTCTTTTCATTACAATACCGCTGTCAAGCTATCTTGCATTCTTTGAATTACGATCTGTATAATTCTTTTATTGTACTCAGAAGGATTTGTGCTATAATGTGCAAACTCATCAGCTGTAAAAGCACCAATAATCATTCCCAAAGTGAGGTTTTTATAATTGATATCTTTTACAAAAATAGCTTTTGTTTTACTCCGTTGTTTCTGAACCGTAAGCGTAGATAAATCCATTTTTCTTTTTGCAATGTAATTTTTAAAAGCGCTAATTAATAGGCCGTGCTGCATCTTAATAACGGGTCTTAATGTTTGGTTTTGAAACAACTCCAACGCAGACATATTCTCTTTAATTAAATCCTGTAAAACGGGTCTTTCTTTATTCATTATCTAATAATTCATCGAGTTCTAATTGAAAATCATATTGCAAATCTTCGTGTAACTTTTCAATTGCTTTTTTAATCATGCGCACCTGTGTGTCAAAAATATTTTGCAGTCTGGTACTTCGGCTTATAGAGGGTTTAAGTTCTTTCAGCTTTTTACAAAAAAACAATAACAGCTCTGCTTCCGTTTCCTTTTTTTTAGAATAGCGAATGTGTTTTTTTATCGCTGTTAAAATCTTTCGGGTACTTTTTCTGATATAGAAAAAACTATTGGTATTTATTTCAGAAAATTGAAGAGCTACCTCTTCTTTTATTGTTTGAATATAAGTATCTTCATCATGACATTCAAATAGCAAATAGGTAAGCAACTCCTTATTTTCCTTTTTAAACCGTGCCAATTGCAGGCACAACTCCTTTAAATCTAGAGCAGATTTATGAGATAATTCATCTTTGACTTGTTTTATAGTAACTGCTTTCAAACGTCTATTTATATGGCAAAGAGCCGCATGAATATTAAAAACAAGTGCGGCTTATAGGTTCTTAAAACTATTGCTCACTAGGAATTACAACAACTTCGTTTACGTCCGCGTCATAATCTACTCCAGGAACTTTAAAACCGAATAAACTAAAAAACTCGTCGCTGTAGCCCTGTAAATCTCCGATCTCTGATAAATTTTCTGAAGTCGCTTTTTTCCAAAGCTCCGCAATCTCTGCTTGCACATCGGCACGCATCTCCCAGTCATCTACTCGAATTCGTCCTTTTTCATCCAACTCTAAATTACCCCCAAACAAACGCTGACTAAACAAACGCTGCATTTGTTCGATACAACCTTCATGAATTCCTTTGGCTTTCATAATCTTATATAATAAAGAAATATATAAAGGAATTACAGGAATTGCAGAGCTTGCTTGTGTAACTAATGCTTTGTTTACAGAAACATAAGCTTTACCTCCAATGGACTTTAAGTCGTCTGTGATGGCAAAAGCGGTTGCTTCTAAATGATCTTTAGCGGCACCTATCGTTCCATTTCTATACACAGGTCTGGTAACATCTGGGCCAATATATGAATATGCAACTGTGGTAGCTCCATCAGAAAGTACGTTTTCAGATTTTAAGGCATCCATCCACATTTTCCAATCTTCACCTCCCATTACAGTGATCGTATTTTCGATATCTTCTCCTTCCGCAGGATTTATAGATATCTCCGAAACCTCGCCTGTATGGAAATCTACCGTCTTATTTGTAAATACTTCTCCGATAGGTTTTAATACAGACTTGTATCTTTTTCCTGTGTTTGGATGCGTTCTTACAGGGGAAGCCAAACTGTAAATTACCAAATCAATCTGACCAAGGTCCTCTTTAATCAATTGCACTACTTGCTCTTTTATTTCATTTGAAAAAGCATCTCCATTCACACTTTTCGCATACAAACCTTTGGCATGTGCATGTTTTTCAAAAGCGGCAGTATTGTAATACCCTGGAGAACCAGGTCTTCCCGCCGTTGGTGGTTTGTCAAAAAATACACCAATTGTTGCGGCATCTGATCCAAAGGCACTTGTAATTCTTGATGCCAATCCAAAACCAGTAGAAGCACCCAATACGAGTACTTTTTTAGCGCCTTCAATTTTTCCTTTCGATGTAACGTGTGCTATTTGATTGATCACGTTTTGCTCACAGCCTGTTGGGTGCGAAGTTAAACAGATGAATCCTCTTGTTCTTGGTTCTATAATCATAATACTTTTTTTTTTAGTTTGATAAAAAAGAGTTGACATTCTTCTCAATTCTATCCAACACATTTTCTGTTGTTGCCTTTACAAAAGGTTCTCCAACAATTTGTTCGTATAACTCTATGTATCTATTGGAAA
>Ga0209192_10000785_pt1 | contig 28564 bp, 24 predicted proteins | sample ArcticOcean_MG_C_11_FD_187433 | JGI IMG/M metagenome (GOLD analysis project Ga0209192, IMG submission 187433) | Marine microbial communities from western Arctic Ocean - ArcticOcean_MG_CB2_154 (SPAdes) (version 2) | ecosystem: Environmental > Aquatic > Marine > Oceanic | place: Arctic Ocean... | reverse complement strand
AATTTCCGTATTAAGACGTTTAATACTATCTTCTATTGATTTTTCACTGGATATATCACCCATATCTTCAAAATTCTCTGGTAATATTTTACTAGCACCAACCCCTCCACCAACCCCTCCACCAACCCCTCCACCAACATATACCTTCATCGTTTTTCTTTTCAGATGAGGATTACGTCTATGTTTTTTCTGCGAGTTTTCATATTTACCCTTTTTTTTTCTTAAATTATATTTTTTTCTAGAAGCATTACGTTTTAACTTTATTTTATGTAATCTGTTTTTAGAGAGTTTCATATTATATATATTACTTTAAGAAAAGTATTTATTTTGTATTTATGCTGTATTTATTTTGTATTTATGCTGTATTTATTTTATAAACGTATATTAATATGAATGTACTTCCTGCAGCCTGTACTGTTGCTACATCTCCTATAAATATATCAATGGGTTCAATCGACGGTCCATGTGTCCTAAAATGTGATTACAATTATAAATATGGTATATATACTCCTAATATTACCAATAAAGGTAGCTACTTGGCATTAAATTATTCTGGAACATCGAATCCGGTAAAATACAATGATGAAATGTACAATGTCAAAGAAATCAGAATTTATCAACCTTCACTACATACGTATAATCAATCTAAAAATGCCGATGGAGAGATACTTATTATTCATAATGGATCTGGGAAAAATTTAATCGTATCAGTGCCATTTATATCTGGTGGTAAGACAGATAAAGGTTCTGTACAATTGAATACATTAATTACAGAAGCAGCTTTGAGAGTTCCTAATATAAATGAATCTGTAACAACTTCAAGTGGTAGTTTCTCTTTAGACAATTTCATTCCTGATAAGAAGGGATATTTTTCTTATACCGGAACGTTACCATATACACCGTGTAATGGTACATATTCATATATTGTTTATAACATAGAAGATGCTATAAATCTAGAAGCTTCTTTATTAGTAAAGTTGAAGCAGATTGTAACGACAACTGCTATTCCAGTGAAAACAAATAGCCTCTTTTATAATAAGAATGGTGCAAATTCAAGAGGAAATGACGATAATATTTATATTGATTGTCAGCCTGTAGATGAAACCGGAAATATTCTTGTTCAAGAAGGACCTGGTGGAACAAATACAAATACTGGTACAATGGGACCAAGTGTAACAATGGAGCAAATAGCACCCTTTTTATATGTTATAATGGGAGTAGTAGTAGCTTCTGGAATTGTATATGGTGGAAAATACTTATTCAAGAAGATGAAAAAAGAATAAAATATATGTATTGTATATGTATTATAAAAATACCGATAGAACAACATTATATTTGACAAATATTGAATTACACAATCCGGAAACAAGTTCATCTATTTTAGATATATTGGAACAGAATATTACTAATAATTCTTCTTTAACAAAAATTGTATTTACAGATGAGACGATTTCTCAAATGAGAATAAATCCGTGTATAAGTATAAAAAATCAAATAGATATTACAGTTAGTAAAGATGTTTCAGTAAATGCAAATGTAGAGAATATTATGACACAGTTAATAAACTGGAAACCACAATACGTAACAAGTAACAATGTCTCAACATTCGTAACCAATGATCAAGCATTAGCTAAATTTGTATATGCGGTAAATGATTAAGAACCATCATCAATTGATTTACTATACAATAATGGAAATATCATACTTGTATTAGTATATGAATTATATATTTTAATAGAACCATCTAAAGTATCCATATCTTCTTTTGTAACAATGTATAATTGCCTTGTTGGGGAATGATACATACTATGCTTTATTTCTAAAATATTTTGAATATCTAGTGACACTGTATCATCTAGATGTATTATTGATGATTGTTTAGTAGAATCATTTAATGTAACAGTAATAGTGCTGTCAGGAGAGACATCGGGTACATTATCGCATATATAAATATAATAATCAGTACCAGGTTTGTGGAAATAACTAAAAGTTAATGTTGTTGATGCGTGTATAGTAGGCATTATATAAATACATTTATATAAATATATTTATATAAATACTTATTTTATTAAGGAATACCAGCTACTCCAGGGTATATTAGGATTTAATTGATTTTTGTAACCTTTCTATTATATTAGGTCCATCTACAATTAATGGAATATTTTGATTAAAATCAAGTGAATATCCCGCGAATCCAGCAACATTGAAACCAAACTTCACGCCAAGGTTAATGCTACAAAAACTCCCACCATTAGCGGTGTTCGGATTTAAACACATATTTAGAGATGCGGTTATTTTTTTCATACTCACGGAGACAGGCCCCACAGTGCGACTGTCATTTGCCGTATAGATGTAGATTGGTTGTGTAACTTCAAATTTAGGTGGTCCTGTGCCCGAAGTTGTGATTGCTGACAATATAATAGTATCCTTTATGGTTTTCGAAAAAGAACCAAAATTGCCTAAATCTATATCTATTTTGAAATTAGTTAAAGATATACTCGTCATTTCCTGCATTTTATACTGAGGTGGATTACCGGGACCTCCAATATTTATAACTAAATCTGTGTGTGGTGAATTAAATATCATCTCATAGTTTATATCAAATGATGGTGTAATACCAGGCCATACCACAACAGCACCTATTGATTTTGGAACCTCACACGTGCCACACCAATAATACGGAATACCCCACAGCCCGCTCCTCAAACCACAATTACATGGTTCTGGCACATTTAGGGTGTATCCTGGGGTTGTTAGATTACCTATCGAACATGAATATTTACACTGCATATTTTTCAATGAATGCTTATATATAGGAATATTAGCGTTATTAGAACTAATTACAAATTGTTCTATAGATGAACAAGGCATTGATATATAATTATATTTTATATTTTATAATTATATTTTATAATTATATTTTATAATTATATTTTAATTAAATTACAGATGTAGTATCATGGACGTCCATAGCGTTATGTGTCTCCTCGCTAGCAGGTTTGTAATTTAAATTACTAGGACCTGCGGATTCGACTAAAGGAGCCATTTGTTTGACAACCTCTTCTTCCAAAGTGACTGGAAATTGGTTGAAAGCGCTAAAATGACCGCTTTTTTTGATTTCGGTAGGTAAATATCTCTCAATAGCAAGAGTTCCTGTAGAGTGACTGGAACGACGGATTAATTCATAGGCAGCGAAAAGTCCAACAACACCAACAATTGGATGACAATGGGCAAATAAATAAAACGCAGCTATAATTATAACAATATTACCATAAATATTATCAATCAAATTAGCCAACATAGAAGGAGTCTGAATATTTAATACGCTGTATAAGATTAAAACGACTAGTAGAGCAAGGTGGTGATAATTACTCTTTTTGAATAGATTTTGGTAAGGTTCCATATATCATATTATTATATTAAAAATTGAATAATATAAATGAACCTCGGTATATTATCACAATACTATTACTATGTCATACCTAGGAAAAAAAGGATATTCGCTTTTAAAATCAAATTTAAATGAGAAAGAACAGACCTTTATTCGCAATGAATTAACGGTAAAAGCATATATCCCTAAATCACCAGTCCAACCTGAGCCATTTTCATTATACCGAGAATCTCCCAACAAGTTTTACATTCCTAGATACTTTGGTGAAGGCAATTTCGGTGATGTTCCAGAAAACAAATTGTCCAGGGGCGACGACATTGATGTTGAATTTAATGGTGAATTGAGAGATTTCCAAAAAAACATTGTAAATAAATATATTCATTTTGTCAAAGACAGTGGTGGTGGTTTATTAGACGTGGATCCAGGAAAAGGGAAAACAGTAATGGGTCTGTATATTATTTCTAAATTAAAAAAAAAGACACTAGTCATCGTTCATAAATCATTCCTTTTAAATCAATGGATAGAGAGAATTCAACAATTCTTACCTACAGCAAGAGTTGGTAAGATACAGGGGCAAATTATTGATATTGAAGACAAGGATATTGTCATTGGTATGTTGCAGTCGCTTTCACAAAAAGACTATCCTGACAATTTATTTGATAGCTTTGGACTCTCTATTTATGACGAGACGCATCATTTAGGAGCAGAAGTGTTCAGTCGGTGTATGATGAAAACGATTACCAATTATACATTGGGTCTGTCTGGAACAATGCAGAGAAAAGATGGACTTACAAAAGTATTTAAAATGTTCCTAGGTGATATTATTCATAAAGAAAAAACAGATACAAGTGAGCATAAAGTTATTGTAAAATCGATTCACTACAAAGTAGATGATGATGATTTTAATGAGATTAAATACGATTATCGTGGAAATCCTCTATACAGTACCATGATTTCCAAATTATGTAATTATAATCATCGTTCCGAATTCATCATACAGGTATTACAGCACGAATTAGAAGAAAATCCTGAACAACAAATCATGATTCTAGCTCATAATAAGTCGTTGATTACCTATTTATACAAATCAATCGAGCATCGTAATATAGCTACGGTTGGATATTATATTGGTGGGATGAAAGAGGCTGATTTAAAGATAAGCGAAGGGAAAAAAGTCATTATTGCTACTTATGCCATGGCGTCAGAAGGTCTTGATATTAAAACATTGACAACACTTATCATGGCGTCACCTAAAACAGATGTTTGTCAATCTGTAGGTAGAATTTTGCGAACAAAGCATACATCTCCTTTGGTAATAGATATCGTAGATAGTCATATTATATTTGAAAAACAGTGGCAAAAACGAAGACAATATTATATGAAACAGAAATACAATATTATTTCAATAGACAATCATTCGTACATGACTGGTAATTGGCAAACCGTTTATGATCCTAGTAAAAGTGTAGAAAGTATGAAACGAATTAAGAACAAAGAAGAACCACTAAAAGGAGTCTGTTTGATTAAGTTATAAATAGAACATAATTATTATGTAGTAATTTGATTTGATAAATATATTTTTAATTATAAACTTGGTTATAAGGAGCAGAGTCACCTAAATGTTTCCATGTATTTAAACAGTCATTGCTGGGTGTATATGGGGGAGGACTAGCTAATGCTGAACTTCCGGCGGACAATGCTGGTGGAGCACCGGTAGAATAATTATGGGCGTTTGCAACATTGGACATATATTGACTATATCCACCTCTTTGTCTTTTTGTCGGCGATCTTCTCTTGGTTCTTTTTCTACTCTTTCCTTTTCTACCTCCTTTTCTACCTCCTTTTTTACTCTTCTTATTTCTAACACTTCCTTTTCCTTTTCCCTTTCTTTTACCACCACATTGGCTATTTAGGCCACGAGAAATGGGAGGATAACCTGAGCCTGCGAATAGTGACAAGTTTTCGCCATCAGATGGTTTATAAGAGTAATAAGGATATCCACCTGTTCCGAACGAACTTCCACCAGCTTGTCCAGCTTGCATAGACGCATTCATATTAGTATCTGAATTAATACCATTATGTTCATAAGTAGAGTGTTCTCCTCTATGAACTGAATGTCCGGCACCAACTCCTGAACGCTCAGCTAGAGTTTGTTGTTGTGAAAATTCATGACCAACTCCACCCTTCATCTTATGACTTCTTCTCTTGCTTCCTTTTCTTGCGCGACCTTTGCTTGTACGACTTTTTCTTGTACGACGCATACGCTTCCCACCTGTTTTTACTACTTGATAAAGACCTTTTTGTTGTAATGCCAATTCACTACCAGACCCACTACATCCAGTAACCGCTCCAACTTTACTTGAAAATCCTGGGTTTGAGAAATGCGCATTTTGTGAATTAACTAATCCTGGTGATAGAACGAGTGACATATATATATAATAGTGATAAAAAGATTTTTATTGATTAAATGACTGTCTATAGTGATTTATTTGACTATGTGAATTATATGTTTGACGTTGTCCTCGATGATTATGTGATTGATTTTGACTATTATTATTATTATTATTATTATTATTATTATTATTATTATTATTATTATTATTATTATGATAATTAGATTGTCTATTATTACTGTTATTACTGTTATAATGTCTGTTATTATGATTGTTATTATTATATGAATTACGTTGTACATTTTTACGCATATTGGATTGTTCTAAATGTTGTTTCGATTCATCCATCGATGTCATTGTTGCAATTTGTCCATTATGAACTATTGTGAGAGGAACATATGTATTTGTCCTTTTTAGAAAAGAACATTCCATAGTAGCACTCTTGTCTAAGAATACAAATTTATCTTCACTAATATTTTCAAATTCTTCATCGTCGTCACTCTCTTCCAACGCATCTAAATTGGCATTCTCCTTAATTTTTCTAAATATTTTATTCATCATTACGCTTGTTTTATAATCAGGTATAGCAGCAACGTCATATTTTTCTAAACTCCCATGTCTATTTTTAACATGTAAATGATATACGTCGTTTTGTACATCTGCTTTGATTACGAAAATTCTATTTTCTTGTTCATCTGTTTGTGTTGATCTATACAGTGTGGAAGTGTATAAATGTTTATTCTCTTGAAAATTTCTTTGTTGGATAGAATATATTTCATAGGGTAATTGCTTTGCGCTAGATATGGCATTTTCAAAACTACTTTCAATGATTGGGAGACCTATACATATACCATCATTTGTAAGAATAGACTGCTTCAATTCATTATCAAATATATGCTTTAATAAATTTAATTTGGATAATTCTGTATATGACTCGACACTTTTCCCACGATAATAATGGATATTTTCGGTAGAAAAAAAGGAATTACCATTCATAGAAAACAACGTTCCAAATAAAATAGTCCCCAATACTAATTTTTTCTCGAATATTTGAGGGACAATGAACATATTTGCGATTGATTTTTGTGCTCCTGGATTAATCTCTACAAAAATACAAACTTTCTTATCTTGAAAATAAGATAACCAAACAAGATGCTTTTTCCCTTTCGGAATTAAAAAATACATCTCGCTAAAAACTTTCTTATGTATATTTTCATAAGAAAGTTTCAAATTAGGCATTCGGCGTAATAAATTATTCTTGTCATTGTGACCGAGTTTCATATACATACATATTGTCAATTGTCTTTAAACCAATTATGATATTAGAATGACGAATAGCTACTAGATGATAATGAACCTCCCATTAAATTCTCATTGGTTAATAGACCTCCTGTATGATTTACATTTGGAGTTGATTGTCCTTGGTCGTGTCCTTGACCTTGTCCTTGACCTTGTCCTTGACCTTGGTCGTGCCCTTGCCCTTGTCCATTTGACATAGAATTTGTCGATTTTTTACTCTCACTAAGCTCTTTCAGATAATTTTTCAATTCGTCCTTCATATTAGAATTATCTATTGGTTCTGATTTTACAGGTTGAATGACTGGTTCCTTCATAGTATCAAATAAGGCGTCGTACTGTTTTTGAGGTTTATTTACTAAATCTTTTACTTTGGGAATTGTCAAATTTGTCTTAAAAAATGTGAATAAATAATGAACTAATATTATTAAAACCAATGATATAATACTCATTTGAATAATCCACGGAAGCATGTTATATATTATTTATAAAGTTTTAACAATGATAAAAACGTAATCATATCTTCCTTTATCGATTCCGTGATTTCACCTTCTGTTGTTTCAAAATAAATTTCACTATTATTCACTAATACAATCGTCAATAAGCTAGTAGGATGTAGTTTATATTTTTTCAGTTCCTTTTTAACATAGGTATAATGTAGTGGAATATAATATAGTTCCTTTCTAATAGTGTCTTGATTTTGAATCATAAATGAAATTTCATTACTAAATGGATAATGTTCTAAATCAGAATTTTCAGTTATCTTGTATATTTTATTGCTGGCAATTTCAAATATACCTTCTTCTGTATCAAAATGTAAAATGTCGTGTTTTGATTGAAAATACTCTTCTAAAATGTTAGCATTGTTAGTAGTAAGAGGTGTTTTATTTATATTGGTAATGTTATTAGGAAAGATAATCATTATTTTATATAATTAGCAGAAACCATTTAAACCTAAATCGTAAATGATTAGTAGTTATGGTAAATATCGTATTGGTTGAAAAGACTGGCGACTTGAAAGATTGCAAGTTTAATGTAGAAAAGGATGAATTGTATAAAAAGTGTAAATTCAAGAAGAGTGATGGTTTCGAATTGAGACATTCTTGGCAAACAAAGAAAAGTAAGTATTCATTTACATCTGTGTCACTGTATGCACGTGATACAGGAAAGGCAAATACGGAAAATAAATATGATTTACCACCACCTATAGATAATATTTTGTATTTTGGATGTATTACACTCGTTGCGAAGAACGAAGAGGGAGAATATGTTGATTTGTCTGTAGAAGAATGGACTACCTTTTATGAGCATTTGTTTGGTGGATTTGAAAATCTGGCGGATACGGCAAAAGAAGACGAAGAAGAGGAAGACGAATTAGCAAATGTTCCAGCAGAAATGAAGACAAAATCAGGTTATTTAAAGGATGATTTTATAGTAGAAGATAACGTGAGCGACGGTACAATTAATAACAGTAGTAATAATAGTAATAATAGTAATAATAGTAAAGATGACGACGAATGGGAAGACGATGAAAGTTCAGAATTAGAACTCGAATTTGAGGACTATGTTTATAGTGATGAAGATTGAGTATAGTTTGTCATATAATATTGTATATGTATAAAAAATTGATTAAAGAATTATTACTATATTTATAGTAATAATACAGTTATAATTATGCGAGTAATTAATGATTCCGAAGAATTTCGTACCAAGGTTGTCGCAAAACTAAAAATAATACTAGAAGATGAGACCATATGTTCCAATCTAGAAAAGGGAATATTTAACTATTCGTTGGAACATGCAGACAAACTTAATGTAGTCAAAAAATGGGATAATAGTTATTTCGTGAAAATTTATCTAGATCGACTAAGAAGCATTTATATTAATTTAAAGGATGATGGTATTAAGCAATCCATGAAAGATAAGACTATCAAGGCTCATACAATGGCGTTTATGACGCATCCTGAAATGCGACCAGATAGATGGGATGACTTAATTCAAGAAAAGAAAATTAGAGATGAAAATAAATATGAACCGAAACTGGAAGCTTCTACCGATGATTTCAAGTGTTGGAAGTGTAAGTCAAAGAAATGTACTTATTATCAGCTACAAACAAGATCTGCTGATGAACCCATGACAACATTTGTAAATTGTCTAGATTGTGGTAATAGATGGAAGTGTTAGGTCTGACGACGACTGTAAATTACATTATATCACAAAAACATAAAAAATAATATAAATAGTTATATTATTTTTTATTTTATAACCCACCTCAAGCAGTCGACAGACATGACAGATTATAATATTTCCAAATCTTTAAGATGCCAATATTCAGAAGCACCACTAGGCAGAGGTCTGCGAATGATAACTGGAATCATTTTTTCTTCTAATTCCTTCAAAGCGATTAAATATCCATCAATTAGAGGAATATCCAAATTTACCAATGGTTTTGCTCCATTATTCAATTGCTTAGCACGTTGTCCTAATATTCTCGTTTTCTCATATTTTGTTAAAAGTGGGATTGTTCTGTGTAAATCATCAATAATAATATTCTCCTTGTTTCTTTTAACTTTGGCTAAATTGTAAATTTCGTCGTAGTTATGATTAATTGAGTCAGGATGCTGATCCAATATATAATTATGTCTCATTTCTCTGTCGAATTTTTGTAAATAATCATCGTCTTCTTCTTCATCCTCATCTGATTCATAATCTGAATCGTGTTTTTCAAATTCAACCGGCATATCCAATGTTGTAGTAGGCAATTCAGTTGCAGTCTTTGTTGCCTTTTTTATAATTGATTTCGCTTTTTTATTAATAATTCCTGTCTCTTCATCGATGCTAATATCATCGTCATTTCCGTCTTCATCATTCTCACCATCCTCTGAATCTATAATACTTACATCATCGTCCTCTTCTCCATTTTGACTATCTTGGTCCTCTTCATCATCCTTTTCTTCATCCTCTTCAGCATCATTTTCTTCATCCTTTTCAATATTAATATCTTCTTCACCTGGTTGTCCAGTGATATTGTTATTCGTTGTAAATGTAGGAGCAGATGAATTTTCTATTTCACTAACGGAATTCTCGATGTCACTCATATTTTCAATATTTGATTGCTCTAAATCACTCATTCTTATAATAATATATTATTATTTACTTTTAAATAACATCAATTTTATTTAAAAAAATAATATATTACCTATTTCTATTATTATTACATATATTTTATTAGTGTATTCTTTGTTTGCTCTATTTTATTTTATATTACATTGATTTTAATTGTTTTTTTCGGTTTTCCATACAGTATCGCATTTTGCACATAAATAAATATATAGCTTATTTAAATCATCATAACGAATGTAAATAACTTCTCTGTCTCCATTACCATCTTCTTTATTGCTACAACAGTCACTATTTGGACATTTGATTGTATTAATTCTAGGCAGAGTAGGATCCATCTTGGTATATTCATTAATAATATGATTGTATTTTTGTTCGCTTCTCTTTAATTGTGTCTTGGATACGCAAATGTTATCCTTTGTTAATTTTGTATCTTCATGACCACAGCTTCTACAATAATATATCAGAGTGTTTTCATCTTCCGATGAAATTCTAATATAATACATGTTGTCGCATTTGTCGCAAAAGTGCATCTTCTTGAATAGTATATATATTATATATTTAATTCTTTTCTTCAATTTTTTTATTTATATACTGGGTGGGTAATTTACAAAATGTTTCATATGTGTTTTTCCAATTGATAGGAATATTCAGGTTGTAAATTCCGGTTCGCACGTTTTCATTGGGTTCGTCTTTTTTTCCTTCTAAAATAGTTAAAATATCTGCTCTATTCTTTTTAAACTCTGTATCCATTTCTGTTTCAAATAGTTCGTTAAATGGATTAATAGACCAACCGGAATCTTTCGAGAATATACGATTTACAGCAAAATCGAAATTTTTAAACAAGATAATTTTGTTATATTTCGCAACATCAGAATGCTTTTCAGTGAATCCAGGTTCGTGTAAAAGCGGTATATCATCCATAATACTAACAATTGTAAGTAAAATAGTTCTGACGCTTTGACAACCAGTCCATTGATCCCCCTTCCATGTATTTAACATAGACAAGCACATTTTTCCTGAGCGATACATATTCGGATGAAATCTTGTCTGTCCATCATTTGTTTTAAATTCCACTATTGGTGGCGTATGAGGATAATCATATGGAAATGTAAATTCAAAGAAATAACATCCTCCAAAATATCGACTATCCTTAGGACCACATATATAGACATAACCTTTCAATATATTAGTTTCATCATGCTTGTAATAAATACCATGATTGTCCAATGGTTCTTTTATCAGTTCTCTCACATCTTTTAATAACCGTTTAATCGTTTCTTTGGATATTGTTATGGTTTCATTTACTGATGAGGTATCTTTTTTATTTTTGATATCCTTCTTACCACTTGTACCGCCACCAGACATGTATTATAATATTATACGACGATAGTTTTATGTAGGTTTTACTAGATATGTATTACCGAAACAGTGTTTTCTTATATTTGATGGATAATTTTTATCTGCTTATATTTTTCAGTTATATATTTTAGAAAGCACTATCGTAAAATCATCGACCGGTTTTTTATTATCTATATAGGTTTAATTGATTTTCGAATTTAAAGGGATAAACTATAAAAAATTGACCTAAAAATAATATGTATATATATATCATATTATGTCAAAGATGAAACAATCATTCGATTCTTATTTAAATTCATGTTATTCACAAAAGGGTGAGGGTCATACCCACACCAGGATCGGTGATAATTCATTGTCTATAAAAGGGGGTTCTTATACAATTTCGAATTTGGGGGAATTTTATTCAAAATATATAAAAAACGTTTTTCAAGATGGTAAGTATGAATTTCTTACAGAAAAACAGCATCTGGAAGCAGGTCCTTTATTAATTGATTTCGACTTTCGTTATGATACGTCTATTGAGACGAGACAACATACTGAAACACATGTCAATGATATGGTCGATTTGTATTTTCAAGAAATCAAAGAGTTGATGGATATTCCACCCAATACCAATATTCCTGTCTTCATTTTTGAGAAAGAAAATGTTAATATGCTGGAGAAGATTACCAAGGACGGTATTCACATGATCATTGGCATCCATATGGACCGAACGTTACAGATTATGTTGAGAACTCGTGTTATGGATAAGTTGAAAGATATTTGGTCTGATTTGCCTTTGCAGAATTCATGGGATGAAGTGCTTGATGAAGGTATTACCAAAGGTACTACTAATTGGCAATTATATGGTTCTAGAAAGCCAGGAAATGAATGCTATTCAATCAAATATTATTATATACTAGAACTAGATGACCAATCGGATTGGTGCCTCAACATTAATGATGTGAAAACATTTGACCTAAAGAAAAATTTCCCTTTGCTAACTGCTCAATACAAAGACCATTTGACCTTTGAAATGTCGAAAAATATTCTATCCGAATATGATGCTATAAAAAACACTACAAGAAAAAAGCCTAAAAACAAGCTCAAAATTATCGATAAAAATAGAACATTCGATATTAATGACATCACTTCGCCTGAAATACTAGAAGAAGCTGTCGAACACTTCTTGAGCGAAATCGAAACCAAGGATTATTTTATCAAAGAAACGCATCAATATGCCCTTTGCTTAAGCGAAAATTTCTACAGCCCTTATGATAAATGGATTCGTGTAGGCTGGGCTCTAAAAAATACACATGAGAGCTTGTTTATCACGTGGATTGCATTCAGCGCACAATCAGACAAATTCGATTACGATAAAATACCAGAATTTTACGAAATGTGGTGCAGATTTGATAGATGTAATGATGATGGTCTAACCTTCCGATCTATTATGTATTGGGCAAAGAACGATAACCTAAAAAAATATATAGAAGTGAGAGAAGAAACAATCGACTACTTTGTAGATAAAACAATTGAGAATCAAACTGATTTTGACTTTGCTCTCGTATTGTATCATATGTACAAGGACGATTATGTATGTGTATCTATAAAAAAGGATATTTGGTATATTTACGCGAATCATCGTTGGGAAGAGAATGAAGGTGGAACCAATTTGCGCATGTCCATTTCGAAAGATTTGTTTAATATCTATTTTACCAAGATGAACGCAATTCAACAAGAACTGAAAAGCAGTACAATCGATCAATCTAGTGAGAAATATCAGATATTACAAAGCCAAGCCAAGAACTTAGGCAAGTTATCTAATAATTTAAAGCAAAGAGGATTCAAAGACAATATTATGCGTGAAGCAAAGGAAATCTTCTATGACAGTACGTTTATTGATAATGTCGATGCGAATCCCAAGCTATTATGCTTTAACAATGGTGTGCTTGATTTCGAGAACAAGGTATTCCGTAAAGGAAAGCCAGATGATTATTTGTCGAAATCGACTAATATCAGTTATGTTAAATTAGACATGGGCAAACATAAGAATATAATCGACGAAATTAACGACTTCATGTGTAAGCTATTTCCTGAAACGAATTTGCGCAATTACATGTGGCAACATCTTGCTTCAACTCTTATAGGAGAAAACAATGACCAGACGTTTAATATTTATAACGGTAATGGTAGTAACGGCAAGTCCAAATTGGTTGAGTTAATGGGTGCTTGTATGGGAGAATATAAGGCAACTGTTCCAATTACTCTCATTACCGCTAAGCGTAATACTATTGGAAGCACTTCGTCTGAAGTAGTTCAATTAAAAGGCGTTCGATATGCCGTGATGCAAGAACCGTCAAAAGGCGATCGTCTAAATGAAGGTATCATGAAGGAAATTACTGGTGGAGATCCATTACAAGGACGTGCTTTGTTCAAAGATAGTATTACCTTTATTCCTCAATTCAAGCTAGTTGTGTGTACTAATACATTGCTAGACGTAAATAGCAATGATGAGGGTACATGGCGTAGATTATGTGTTTGTGAATTTAAAGCCAAGTTTTGCGCCAAGGCAGATTTTGACGATGAACGTGAATACCAGTTTGAAATCGACAAGAAACTAGGTGAAAAATATATTAAATGGTGTCCTATATTCATGTCCATGCTGGTTGAAAAAGCATATGAAACTGGTGGGCTAGTTCAGATTTGTGATGCTGTAAAGGCAAGCAGTTCTAGCTATAGAAACACTCAGGATTATTATAGCGAGTTTGTATCTGACAAGGTCAAGAAGACAACTGGTGGTAAAATAAAGGAAACAAGTTTATACGAAGTATTCAAGACATGGTTTCAACTACATCATGGTAAAAATGTACCCAAGGGTCGCGATTTATTTGAATTCATGAATAAAAAGTTTGGTCGCAAACAAAGAGGAATTTGGAACAATCTGTCTATCGTGTATGACGATTATGATCCATCATTAGACGAATATGAAGAATAATAATAAATAATTACAGACTAGATCACTATACAATAAAAATATAAATATAAACAAAAAATACAAATTTATTTTTTGTTTATTGATTTTATTTACATTTTCTTTGTTTTTGTATTTTTATATCATATCGCGTTTATAATCTCTCTCATTTGTCCAGCGTTATATATTGCAGCATAACTGATAGAGTTACCATTAATAATCTCTTGTCGTTCCCTTTTTTTGAAAAACGTGTTGTTAAATATAATAATATGTTTTTGTTGATTGCCTAATTGTATGCGTTTATATAATTCACGCAACTCTGTTTCGGATAATTCTCCTATATAACCTTTCATTCCATGGATTCTCATGTAACTAATATTTCCATCAGGATTTCCAAAATTAAAACCGGATGGCATGTCACCTATCCAATTGCTATTTTCCTCTTTTTTCAAATAGGTACCTGATATTATAATGTTTAACTTGTCAATTTCATCATATATCGCCTGAGTTATCCACGTGCTATTTCTAAATTCAAATACAATATTTACGTCTTTTGGCAAATATTCTTTCATATCTTTTATACGCTGTAAAGTATTCATAGTATATGCAAAACTAGGAGGTAATTGAAACAGTATTGCTATTATCTTTCCTTTACATGGTTCTAACGTATTCCACAACATTGTCCATGCTGATTTTACATCCTTTAATCTTTTTATATGCGTTATGTATTTCGGAATTTTTATAGACAGTTTCACATTTTCAGGGTAGTTTAACCATGCTTTTACTGTATTGACACTAGGATTACGATAAAATGTACTATTTACTTCGATACAATTCAATGATTTCATTCGCAGCCATTTTATACCACCTATCATAAATCCAGCTGTACCTATACAATATTTTTCATCATTCATTATAATATATAATTATAATGAATATTTTAACTATCTAAAATGATTGTTATTTATGCTACTATGCTCTATATATCGCGTTTATAATGTTATTTTTATTACTTATCATGTAACGCTTTACAGCTGTAAATAAACCCAATTTGTTTTACTTGCTATTGAATAGTAACCATATTTAACAAATTCAATCAAATAATAGACTATAGTTGGATACATTATTAATGCAACAACAATACCCCATAATTTGGTTTCTCTGTATCTCTTTTTCATTATTATGATTATTATCAGCGCAATAATTACATATTTATATAGCGAATTTAAAAAACTACTCCATCCACCAGCATATCCATTCTGCTCGTTTTCATAATACGTTTTCCTATCAGAAATTTCAATAGTGTGGATTTCACCTTCCACTGCTTTGCGTAATTTATCATTTTGTTTTCCCAATATTTCATATAAATCTTTTGTATGTTTTGCACTTTGTATCTGCGTTACAAATTGTCCATGTATTTTATTTAATTCAACAATCATTTTATCATGTTTTTCTATCATTTCACGTTTTATTTTTAAAGCAGTTTGCTCGTATCTCGCCAAATTTAAATCTACAGTAGGTGTAGATACCTGGTTTTGGGACTGAACGTATGAAGTTAGAAAACCTGTCGCTACATTTTCTGTATTTTTCATCATTTTGTTAAATTGACCTACGTTTATCATACTTGCTAAATTATCGGCTGTTACACAATTACCAGTTCCTGTATTTGCCATTTACTAATATACTAAAATACTAAAATATTTAAAACTTTGCATAATTATCACTATTACTGTCACTGCTATTATATCCGGATACTACACTATTATTTGTAAATACACCTACATTAAAATCAGATTTACGGAAAGAATTCTTTAAACATCTCTCGCCAACAAATCCTTCAGTTACGCATTGTTTGTTTGTCGAATCCCATTTTGTACCATTTACATTACCGTCTGGACAACATGCTTCACCTGCGCAAGATAATGTTAAATCTACTTTTACAGGTTGATCATTTGGATTACCCAAGTCATTAGAATCTACAGCAGTTGGGTCAAATGGAAAATTGTATTCAGAAAAATTCATATTATCACGGCTGGCAATATCGAATACTTGTAATAGAACAACTACAATGGCCAAACCCAATATGATAGCAATCAAGATTAATGCTATATTGGATGATAAAATACCTCTTTTCATTAAAAGTCCTAAAATTAAAATAGGAATACAAAAATAAACAATAGTCTTCATTACTTTTGCTTGAGTATCATATTTATCACTATAATAATTGTTTATTTCAGCCATTCTTACTTTACCATACCTTGCGTCTTGTAAAGAATTCAAATTTCCCTGTACATTTTTCAATTCATGTTCAACTATTCCACCTACAGCCATTTCATTTACTAAACTATTTCTAGATATAGCTACATTGGATTGTGTTGTAGCATAATTGTTACTAACAGATGTATATAAACTAGTCTTTAATTGTTGCAACTCTTGAATTTTCTGCAAAATTTGATTCTGTTTATTGACATTTGGATTTTGCTCGACACTCAACGCCTCTAAATCATTATACATACCTTGGATTTGACTATCTATTTGACTAATTGTCTTTAATGTTTGATCAGTAGAACCAGTCATATTATATATAGTATCATGAGAGATTATATATAATTTATATTAATAACAAATATCCACATCCACTATTATTGATTTAATTATTATTGTTATTTATTTCATTATTTTCATAGTACCAGCAGTCGCACCCAATGCTAACATACTCCATAAAATATATTTTTGATTGTAGCTTAACATTTGAAGATTGGAATCTTCCTCTAGAGCGCCATTATGCTTCATTAATTTTGCCCCAGTACGTATTTCTTTGTATGTATGCTCATATGTATTTAATCTCTCTTTTAAAGTCTTGTATTCGTTTAATAAGCTCTTATTTAGTTTCACATCTTCTTTGCTTAGTTCTACAATTTTTTCATGAATTTGGTCTAAAATAACCGTTAATTTACTATACTGTTTTCTTATTTGCTTCTCATCTCTATCTGAAATAGTGCCTAGACCACATGTTGTACTCATATTCATGAATCCGGCGTTAGCATAACCATTCACTTCACCTTGATGAGTGAATTCTACATTCTTTCCGCAACTATTGTTATTATTTACCTTTTTGTTGCGAATGTACAAGTCACCGCCAGTATATCGTCTTTTCCCATTTGGCCACATATTCGCATTTTTTATCCAATAATTATTACCATTTACATGAAATCCTGCCGCACCAGGTGTATCAATACATTTTTGTTTTATCTCTTGTACGGTTAATCCTGAACCGGATGTAATATCATTACCATATGAATCGTATCCAGATAATAACTCAAATTCATCACCATATCCAGATATCATATTATTAGGATATTTCTTCTTTGTTAAATCATCTGTAATATAATACGTTTCACCTAAATTTGAATTATTAGCACCATCTGTTTCATAGGTAGCATACGCATTAAATCCTGGTATCCAATTATATATCCATCTCCAACCCCACCATCGTCGCCTCTGTCTCCTTCTAGTCTGTCTTCCTGGTTTATCTCTACCCATACGTCCTACACCAGGTACATTCGGACAATCATTCGCGTTTCTAGTTCTTCCACCACCTCCTATATAACAGGCACCTCTACCTCCACCATTGTTTTTTCCCATTTGAAATACATTTGAACCCATATCCTCTGCTCGTTTTGCACAAGCATTGATTGTTGTTGATCCTAAATCGGATTGATATGCCCCTGGAGATTGTGAGCATTGAACAAATTTTCTGTTTTTTGTTTCGCTTGGATTTGTTATATACATATTTTGTCCAGCTGTTCTACATGATTGATTTGATATAGTAGCAGACCCTCTGATTAATGAAGCACCTCCTGTCTTTACAATTTCTCCTTCAGGTGCATTTGCTATTGAATATGGTTCTCCAGCATCTGGTCCAATCGTAGGCGCGCTTCCCCAGTTCATTGGACATCCGTTTTTTCCCTGCATAGAATTCGCCATGGTAGGATTCGGCAAGTGTTTCCACACACCTCTATCTGTTACATAACCAATAGCACCGGTTGGGTCTCTCAAAAAAGTGTTTGCAAAACGATTATTATTACGATTGCTAGCGGATATATAACCTTGGGAATTTTCAGCGAGAGTTTTAACTGACTGATTATATGCTTGTAATTGTCTATTGAAAATTAATTGTAACTTTTTCAATTCTTCAAAATCGTCCAGGTTTTTTTCTGCTACAGGTCCATCTTCCATAAGACCAGTCATTTTATTATTGAACCCTTCTATACCTACAATTGTAGAGGATATATTATCACCTGATAAATTAAAACCATCTAAATTCTTTTGTTTTTTATTTACATTATCCGATAATTCTATATTCTTTCTATTTTGTAGATAAAATGTTCCATCTGAATTAGTTGTCATTAATATATTATTATAATAAAAAATTATATTAATCATGGCACCCTTTTTGTTTTGGGTTTATGTATATTTCATGTATAGTCTAATCGGTATCATCATTAAAATACATGTAACGGTGGTAGCAACCTAGAAATAAATTTCCAAGAACTTTCTCCATAATCTACAACTGTTTTATAGTAATATTTACCTATAATTAAAATCCAAATTGCTATAAATACATAAACTGCCATTGAAATCTCATAACTTTCACGTGAATATACATAATACAACATATATATGGAGACCAGACCAAGTAATAACCACAGACTCAAATTAGTATAACTAGATATTTGTCTTATATTACTATCCTCTTCTCCTGCTGCTTCATTAGGTTGTCTAAGTAATGTATCTATTTCGTATCTGTCCTTTTCCATTTTCACCAATAACTTTTCCAACTCTTCGCTTTTTGACACTGTTTCGCCACTTAATAATGTTTTCGTGTTATCTAATCCTTTCCCTGACTTTTGAATTTTTGTTATTAATTTTTTTATTTGAACTTGTAGTTTTTTCATTTGCTTTGCTATTTTTTCACCTTCATCACCCCCTAAAGAAGTTGTTCCATTCGGTGCTAAAGATGTTATTGTTTTTGACTGGTATCCTGAATTTATATTTTTACCCTTTATGCCTCCAAAACAAGACTTACTCCAGTCATTGCCGAAATCGGATGGATAATATACTACACTCGAAAAGGTTGCTGCATCGTCTTGTACTGCTTTTAATTTACAATCATTTAATGTATCTGATTTACCTAAGAATTTCCAATCGTCAGAGGTTTGAGTAGGAGATGAAATCATTCCCATTTGATAGTTTTCATTATTCAAATCTTTCCAATTACCACCTTGTTCAACTGGTTCATGTCTATAAATATCATTGCTTGTATTTGTTACATAATAATTCGCATTTTCTGGATCACCAGATACGTTATCTATATTATTGTATTGATCATCAGCTTTATACCAATCACGAGTTCCATCTCTATTGGTTGCATATATATTTCTGTTCATACCTACTGCCAATACTGTATCTGGGTTAGATGCATTTATCCAATAAAACTGCCAATCAGACGGATTTCCGAATCGAGTCCATTTTCCAGAACCATCTATATTCTTTCTCCAAGCATTTTTATTAGTATCTAGACCATATACATGAGTATTGCTACAACTTAATTGAACCATAGATGGAGTTACAGAAGTGGGGGGAGGTGTATTGCCACCAGTTTTCGAGTTCCACAATGCTCCTTTATTATCGCTTGGTCCGGACCCTTTATATACAACAAAATTTCCGTCGTCCTGCATAATAGCAAACGATTCGCCCTTGCCACTAGTTTTCGAGTTCCACGTAAACCCTTTATTATCGCTTGGTCCGGACCCTTTATATACAACAAAATTTCCATCAGACTGCATAATAGCAAACGATTCACCCTTGCCACTAGTTCCAGATGACCACAATGCTCCTTTATTATCGCTTGGTCCGGACCCTTTATATACAACCAGATTTCCGTCAGATTGCATAATAAGAAAAAACGCTTTATTATTGGACACGAGGTATTTATTAGAAGTCAAATATTCATTAGGTTTCAACAGGTTTTTAACACCAGGAGGAGTTGTATCACTACTACTATCCAAAATCCAATTACCATCACATGGTTGCTTACATCTATAAACATTATTGCTAGAATTAACTCCCCAAACCCACCCTCCTCCTTGAGAAATATTCGTTAATTTACCAGTAACTTGTTTCCAATCACTGCTATGATCTACGTTCATTTTAAAAATATTATCCGCCGCATTTACACCCCATACTTCTGATTCACCACCTTCTACTTGACTTAGATAACCTGGAATATTTATCCAGCTAGAATCATTACATGGCTTTTTACAAGTAAATATTTGATTACTGTTATTCACTCCCCACAACCAGTCTTTTCCAACAGCACTTATTTGTTTCAATTTACCATTTATTTGTTTCCAACCACCAGTAGAACGTTTTCTGTTATTATTTTTTGTTTGTAGTAATAAATCATATTGATTCTGAAGCGCCTTATATTGATTTAATTTCAGCTGTAATTGCTTACCCAAAATCCTAGCTTCTAATACACTTTCATATTTATCTGGATTATCTTGAATAATTTGTTCGGTAACTGACATTTATTATGTATATATATAATTTGTTAGAAATTAATATAAAGTATTTATTGATAAATACGTTATACTATATTTTTCTTATTTTTCTTATTTTTCTTATTTTTCTTATTTTTCTATATTTCTCTAATAATTTATACTAACATTACTCAACTTTTTATACAAATATATTAAAAACATTAATACAAATATGGCAATAATTACATACGTGATTCCAGTAACCGTTTCACCATTGTTTGTCGAGGCAGCAACAGTTAAACTTATGATAAAAATAACGATAAAAATCCATATGATATAACTGTAATAATTGGAATTCATTCTTATATTAGAATCTGACTCCTCTCCAACCATTTGCATCAACATACTATTACTACTAGTAATATCATTTCTATCACGTTCAGCTGTCTCGACGTATGATAATAATTGTTGGCGTTTTTGCATTAATTGTTGTTTTGTATTACTATCTTCTAAAGATAGTTTGTCGATTTCATCGGTTAATTGTATTGCCTGTTTTTTTAATGTTTCATTTAATTTTTGTAATCTCGCCCACAAATTTGGATTTACATCTAGTGATAAACACTCGTCTGAACTAGACATGGCACCTCCAGTGGGTATTAAATTATAATCGGTTGCACTTAACTCAATCGGTTCGGTAGAGCAACCTTCGTTTTTGTTCTTGTTACTATACGGATGTTTGATTCCTTTGATATCCACCCACGCCTCTTCCTTTGTGTCTTTGTTTTTAATATTTTGACCAGCTATTTTACATGATTGTCCTTGAACCATTGGTAAAGCTGATTTGAAATTACTCATTTTCCTATTATACGGCGTACTTGTTGATGGACATGAATCGTTATTTTTCTCCCACGCATTATCACTGTATTTATGAGTAAAACCAAAATTATTTACATAATAATTCTTTCCATCTACATCAGATACAACTTTACCTAAATAATCCACTATTTTTTTACTCGACTGGCGTTTTGTTAATAAATCTTCGTTAAATTGTTTATATGTTTGAGCATATAATGCCAATGTTTGATTGAATTTGTTTTCAATATTTTGCAAACCTTCCAACGATTTTTTATCTACATGTGATAAATTTGAACCAGGTAAGCCTTCTTTTAATGTGCTACTCTGTATTAATTTTAAATGCGGAGACACTATTTCATCCATATCCTCGTTATATTGTAGAATATCTCTCCCTTGTTCTAAATTAAATGGTAACATATCATCTTGTTGAATATCAAACATTTTACTATAAATTACTGATAGAAAAATGTTTTATTGTATTTGTATTATTCAATTATAACGTTGGTTTCATTTCACTTGTTGCACTTTTTATTTTTTCATATAAATATATACCTGATTTCTCTAGAATACTCAATAGTAACACGATACCTAGTATCATCATTAATTCTCTAGAGGTTGGATATAATGAAATACCTACTTTAATACATATAGCAAAACCAATTAATAAAATAAGAACAGTCTTTACTTGTAGTCGATACCAGTCTATTTCTTCATCATATAAACCAACTGAGGTCAATGACGTCCTTTCTAATTTTGTTACTTGAATATTTAAGTTATCATTTTCCTTTTTTAATGACTCTATCTGAACATTCAATACAGCCATTTCTTGTTGCGATGCTAGTATTGCCGAATCCATACTATTTTTCAAAATAAACCCATCCGATTGTATTTTGTTATTCACTGTATCTACGTGTAAAATTTCATCAGATAATTGTGTATTCGTAGGGTCTTGTAAATGTCTTATATAATTCGGTACAAATTTTTCTAAAATTAAAAAAAAACGATCGTTTAATTCTGTTATTGTGTTTTTCGTTTTTGTAAGCGTATCCATTATATACTACTAAGAATATTTTACTGTTCGTCTATTTTATTATTTTGTTATTTTGTTTGGCAACATACTCTGTAATAATCTGACGTAATAGCGGTTTTACTAGGTCGAATTATTTTACATACTTGTCCAGGGCGCATTCCAATTGCCTGGGCTACTGGATCGTATCTAGATATTTCAGGTAACTCTGATGTATTATTTATATTATAGCGTTTCTTTAATTCTACCACTTCTGTTTCACTCAATATCGTATGCTTAGGAACATAAACGTGTTCCAAAATGTTATATTGGAGTCTTTCTAAATTATAGATCATGATAAATAACCCTTCTTGCTCCCATATTTGTTTCAATATATTTAAAAGAGGCTCGTGTGGTTCTTGTTTGATTACGATAATCAACGTATCGTCCTTTGATAATACTTGTTCTAAATTATACAAGTCGTCAATATAATCGTTGATATTTTCTCTTCTTAATGTTTTTGCTAAATGGTATTTTACATAGACCTTTTTGGGCGATTCATTATTTTGAGAGGTCAGCATCATATCCAATTGCTTGTTATTATACATGACGTGTGTTTCATTTACACTACATTCTTCATAATCTTTTATATCATATCCTTGTCCAGACAATAATTTTAATAAATTATGTCTGGACTTAAATACTGTTGTGATAGTTCCACTTGACTGCGACATTCTTATTTATAATACAAAATTATATTTTTTTTTTCAGTTCAATTTTATATTATAATCAACCTAGTTTGATCGTTTTTTTATCGCCTTCTTCTTTATCATTATCGTCCTTGTTTTCTTTTACTTCTTCTGCTTTTGTATTTATAATTAATTCAATACCATCATCACGTTTAGATGCTGTTTTATTCAACATATCTTCTATTTTATCTAATTCTGTTGTATCGCTTGTATCAATATTGATACCCTGAGCTCCACCACTCATACTATCATTCGATTCGGATGATGGAGGAGATGTTGGTGGTGGTGGTATAGTAGAAGTCGATGAGTTACTATTGTATGATGCTGAGTCAGGAGCATATTGAGGAGACCCTAGCGAGTTTGGATTATATACTGGCGACCCAGGAGCATATTGAGGAGACCCTGGCGAATTTGGATTATATACTGGCGTTCCAGGAGCATATTGAGGAGAACCTGGCGAGTTTGGATTATATACTGGCGTTCCAAGAGCATATTGAGGAGAACCTGGCGAGTTTGGATTATATACTGGCGACCCAGGAGGAGGATAATTAGGTGACCCAGGAGGAGGATAATTAGGTGACCCAGGAGGAGGATAATTAGGTGACCCAGGAGGAGGATAATTAGGACTACCAGGAGGTCCGTATAGTGGCGACGTCGATGATACTTGTTGCTCTCCAGGAGCATATGGTGGTGTTGTTGAAGAATAATGAGACGAAACAGAATTTCCTAGAGCAAATGATTTACCCTTCTCTTCACGACGTATAGCATCTAGTGCAATATTCCAATTGTTCGGCTCTTGCGTACTATTCAACTCTTCAATCATTACATTTGGATTAATAGGCGTTTTATCATTGTATAACAATGTACTAACATTCCAATCAGCTGGAAATCTATTTGGTAACTGACCATCATTTTCACCTACAAACCATATTTCCGTTGCATCTCCCTTATTATTCAGTATAACAGATTTATAAGCTTCTCCACGCTCTTCATCATAACTATAGTAAGACCATCCGTATTCTTCAGGTTGTAGGGGAGTTTGTTCCTTAGGTTCTTCTACTGGTTCATTCAGTTTATCCGTGGGCTCGTCACTCATTATCGTTCCATCATTCATATTCTCGTTTCTATTCTTAATCTCTCTAGTGATAGCCATTTTCAATTTGTTAGGGATATGATCACCTATAGTGTCATCATCATCATGTTGTAACTTTAATATGTTGGTTGAATAAGCCATACTTGTTAATTGATCGATATTGTCTTCCGTAATGAGTCGTAATTGAATATTCATGATTTGAAGCTCTTGTATTAATAATTTAAAAGCATATGGAATTCTCAAAATACTGAAATTTCTTCCATATTTCGACACATTCTCAATATTCAAATCCTTATCTACTGTTGTGTTGAATTTAATAGGACCATCAGCCATTGGACTTAAAAAAAGGTTCTGACTGTTGTTATAAATAGCTACAGTTCCGGTATTGTTACAAACAGCCATATAATATTCATCACCTCTTGTAAGCATAGATTCTTGTAAAAAACCAGCGGCTCCGTGAGCAATAACACCATCACGTTCCATTTCACCTATTCTCAGACCACCATCATTTGCTCTTCCACCCACTGTCTGACGTGTCAGCTGTTCCATTTTTCCTTTAGCACGAAAATTAATCTTATCTTTTACCATATGTTTCAATCTCATGTAATAAGTCGGACCAATAAATATGTTTGCTTGTAGTTGCTCTCCAGTCATACCATTGTATAATAATTGATTACCCGTTGAATTATATCCATTCTGAGTTAATATTTTTCCAAACATTTCGTGTTTTGAACCTTTATTGACAAACGCAGTACAATCACCATAACCACCTGTATTTACACAGGCTTTTCCCATCAATGTTTCTACCAATTGTCCAATCGTCATTCTTGATGGTAATGCATGAGGATTTATAATTATATCAGGGCGTATTCCATCGTCTGTAAATGGCATATCCTCCTCAGGAATCACTAGACCAACCGTTCCTTTTTGTCCGCAACGACTACAAAATTTGTCTCCAATCGCAGGAATTCTCTCTTCACGAATTCTCACTTTTGCTAATCGAAAACCCTCTTCGTCTTCTGTCATAAATGTTTTATCTATAAATCCTAATTGTCCTTTCTTGGGATACACGGATGCGTCTATACTAATGTTTGGATTATCCAAATTTGACTGGACCTTTCCAATTACCACCTTTTTATCATCCATTTCTGTATTCTCTTTTACTATACCATACTTATCCAAATCACTATAATCATATCCATACCTTTTCCCTTCTACCGTCGTATCTTCTATATTTTGAAAATGTGTATCAACTGTATTGTCGCCCACAGTTGAACTCTCTTCACGTGTTTCATACATGTTATAATACGTTGTTCTAAACATTCCTCGCTTTAATGATCCTTCGTTAAATAATATAGAATCTTCCACATTATAACCACCATATACCATGATAGCCACAATTACATTCTCTCCATAAGGGTGTTCCTCATTATTAATATATTGCAAATAACGACTTTTGACCAATGGCAATTGACCATAATTCAACACCACTCCCATTTTATCGATTCGTGAAAAGAAATTCGAATGATACAGCGACACTGCTTGCTTTGCTTGACCACAGAAAAACAAATCTCTCGGTAACTGATTATTCTCTGGAAAAACGACTTGATTACCCATTACACCTAATATTAAGGATGGATGAATTTCAACATGAGTATATGGTTTCTTGCTTTCCATATCATAATCCATTGATATCAATGCAGTTTCTTCTTCAGCAGTGTCCAAATAATCTATGATCCCCTCTGTGTTTTCCAACTTGCTAAAATCATCGGTGTCGTATAACTCGTTTATTTTATATATCTTACATGTATTTACATCATAATTTTCGTCTATTTTCTTGGCAAAACCACTAATTAAATTCGACCAGGTAAATGTATTACTGTTTAACTTTTCCCAGACTTCTTTTCTTTTGAAACTAGGCGTATTCTTCTCATCCACGTAAAATACAGGCCTACATAATCTCCCAGAGTCTGTAAAAATAATCAATTCATTCTTTTTTATGTTCCAACTTACGCTCGTATAAATAGACATTAATCCGTTACGTTTGTATTTCTTTATAAGTCGTCTTGTTTCTTGAGGTGTAGTGATAACTCCAATCCAACTACCATTTATAATCACTTTGGTAGAACTGAATAAATATTTATTACTACATTCTTCTAGTAGTTTCATTTGACATATACTCCTCATGAATTTCATCATTGGATAACTAGAACAGCCACTTGTAATATGAGTGGAAATAGCCATATGTTTGTGAAATCCTACATTACCACCATCAGGTGTATCTACAGGATCGATAATACCCCATTGAGAACCATGTAATAAACGAGGTTTCACCACCTTTGCGCTTGAATCCATTGGTAAATTAATTTTTCTTAGATGAGAGATGAAACTATTATAGGACAAACGATTCAAATCCTGAACAGCACCTAGTCTCTTGGTATGTTCCTCAGAACCCCAATTACCTTTAAACGCCTTTTTAAACCCATTCTCTACGACTCTCTCATTAAAAATACGTTCATAATTATTAGTAATTAAATCCTTGAAAGATTCATTTTGATAAATAGTCTTGGATTTTTTCATATTATACTCACTATCTAACCTCAATTTGATATTATCTTGCTGTAATTTAAAATATTCCTTGAATAAATCGTATAATAATATTCCTGGTACTTCCACGCGCTTGAATTTAAAACTATCGCGGTCTGTAGGTGCTTCCAATTTAGTAAATACGAGCAACAAATTATTTACAATATATCCCAAGAAATATGCCTTTTGTTGAAAATTCAATTCACCAATGTTTGGCAAAAAATAATTCATCAAAATATCCAACACGTAATTTGTTGTATGGCCTTTTGTAAATGTTTTGATGTATTCAAGAGCAGTTTCCTGTGTAAAAATCTTACCAGCATCATGAACAGATGGAATAAATAAATCGACCATGGAACTGTTTGCCTCTAAATCCAACAGACAATATTCAATAATTTCCTTGTCGGATGTTACACCAAGAGCTCTAAATAAAATAAACAATGGTATTGGTTTTCTTACATTGGGTATATTTACAACAATTTGATTATTTGATTGTTGTGATGTAGGAGCTACAATTCTAACCGACAATGTTCTTTCCGGTTTTGAGGCGTCTTCTGATACAGTTCTTATATCGGCACCATGACTGTATATATCATTGTAATTCTCTCTAATATAAAGCATATTATCCGCGAATTTTTCTTGACTGATAATCAACTTCTCTTTACCATCAATAATAAAATAACCTCCGTAATCATTACGACATTCTCCCATATTATATCGCACTTCTCGATTTAATCCATTTAATATACATAAATCAGATTGAATCATGATTGGAAATCTACCTAGGAATAGCTTTTCATAGGTTATACTCGATTCTTGTATTTTTCCGTCGTCACCCATAATTTTAAACTCCACTTCTAAATCATAATGTATCGCAATTCCGTAATTCATATTTCTTAATCGTGCTTCATTCGGATACATGAAATGCTCACGATTATCGTCATATATCACTGGTTTTCCGTAATATATTTTCGACCCATCTTTGCCACCTAAATATAATTCACATCTGTATTTAAATTCTTTTGTACTAGGATCTTGTTCTTTTTGAAGAACAATTGGATTCTTTTCTTTGAAAACACTTTTCATACCAGTTCGAAAGAAATCATTATAAGAGTCAATGTGATGTTTCACCAATACTTGTGGATTATCATAAAAAAATTTTTCAATAATATTCCAAGTAGCTGTATTATATTTTATGCTCATGTGTATTATAAT
>Ga0209192_10000782_pt1 | contig 28590 bp, 28 predicted proteins | sample ArcticOcean_MG_C_11_FD_187433 | JGI IMG/M metagenome (GOLD analysis project Ga0209192, IMG submission 187433) | Marine microbial communities from western Arctic Ocean - ArcticOcean_MG_CB2_154 (SPAdes) (version 2) | ecosystem: Environmental > Aquatic > Marine > Oceanic | place: Arctic Ocean... | reverse complement strand
AAGCAGCTGCACCTGATTTTGCCATATCACCTAAGGCAAACCAACATCCTTTACCGAAAGCAATCACTTGAGTTTCGTCTTTTAAAGCATCGATAATTTGCTGGATATATTGCCAAGAAAATTCTTGATAATCCACCGGAGACAGCATTCCGCCCCAAGAATCAAAAATTTGAACTGTATTGACGCCTGCTGCAACTTTTGCTTTTAAATATGCAATTGTGGTATCTGTAATTTTTTGTAATAAAGAGTGGGCCATCACAGGGTTTGTAAAACACAACTCTTTTGCTTTATCAAAATTCTTAGAACCTTGTCCTTGCACACAATAGCACATAATAGTCCAAGGTGAACCTGCAAAACCAATTAATGGAATGTCATCATTTAACTTCTCCTTAGTTGCTTTTATCGCTTCCATTACATATCCTAAAGAATCATGAACATCAGGAACAATTACACGATCTAAATCTTTCTGAGTACGAATTGGGTTTGGTAAATAAGGACCAAAATCTGGTTTCATTTCCACTTCAATATTCATTGCTTGCGGAATTACCAAAATATCTGAAAATAAGATCGCTGCATCCATTCCGTATCTTCGTATAGGTTGTACGGTAATTTCTGACGCTAATTCTGGAGTTTGGCAACGCGTAAAAAAATCATATTTCTTTTTGATTACCTGAAACTCTGGCAAATATCTTCCTGCTTGACGCATCATCCAAACGGGTGGTCTGTCTACAGTTTCTCCTTTTAATGCTCTTAAAAATAAATCGTTTTTTATCATTTCTCTTATAGCTCTATGAATTTTATTTCCTTGTTTGTGTTCTTTATTTTTACAATGTGATAGGGTTGCATTACTGCCATTGTAACCATCTCAAAAGCTTCCGGCCCAGTTGACTTTACTTTAATTAGTAGTCCCTTCGCCTCAGTACGCACCTCGATAATTTCAATTGAAAACCCTCCAGTGTTTCGAACTTTATCCACAACTACAACGATGGTTTCCTTTGAAAAATTAATACTATTTTTAAGATTCTTAGAAAGCTTTTCGGTCACATCGATTTTCAAAAGAAATAACAACCATTCACTTTTAGAGGAAATGACAATATTTTCTTTTCTAAATCCTTCTGATCCATTTCCAAATAAATTTCCTTTAGATATATTAGTGAAGCTACCCTCCACGCTTTTAGGGCAACCAAGCAAGATTAAACTAAAAATTATAATAATTTTCATAATTTACATTTTTGAAACAGCCAACATTGCTTTGTCAACTGCTACTGCTATTTTTTTAACATCTCTGCTTGAAATTGCAGATGACAAAAACCAAGCTTCAAATTGACTTGGTGGTAAAAACACCCCATTTTTTATCATCTCCCAAAAGAAAATTGCAAACTTTTTAGTGTCGGAAGTTTGAGCTTCCTCAAAATTGGTAACTTTCCCTTTTGTAAAAAAAGGATTCATCATAGAACCAAAACGATTTACCACCAAATCTACCTCATATTTTTTTGCAGTTTCCAGTAAAATATTTTCTAAAGTAGTGGCCGTTTCATTAAACTGGTCATATGGATTTTGTCTCTTCAATTCTGTTAACGTTGAGATTCCTCCCGCCATAGCAATCGGATTTCCACTTAATGTTCCTGCTTGATACATTCCACCTAAAGGCGCAACTTCTTGCATAATTTCATTTCTGGCACCATACGCCCCTACAGGGAAACCTCCTCCAATTACTTTTCCTAAACATGTAATATCAGCTTCAACTCCTAATAATTCTTGGGCTCCACCAAACTTAGAACGGAAACCTGTCATTACTTCATCTGCAATTAATAAGGCTCCTTTGCTTTTTAAATATTCTTTTAATTCTATTAAAAACTTATTCTGCGGAATTACCACACCCATATTACCACAGATAGGCTCTATAATTACACCCGCAATATCATCATGCTCTTCAAAGTGAATTTTCACACTTTCCAAATCATTATAAGTAGCGATTAAGGTGTTTTTTACTGCACCTTCAGGAACTCCTTTAGAACCGGGTAAGCTTAATGTTGCCAGACCAGAGCCTGCCGCAACTAATAACGAATCTTGGTGCCCATGATAACAACCTGCAAATTTTATAATTTTATCCTTCCCTGTAAATGATCGTGCCAGTCGAACTCCACTAATTACAGCTTCTGTTCCTGAGTTTACAAAACGAACTTTATCCATTCCAGGAAAAGCGTCACAAACTATTTTTGCTAATATAATTTCATTTTCCGTAGAGGCCCCAAAAGAGTATCCACTTCTTAGTGCTTTAGCAACACCTCTTCGCACTTTCCTATGACGGTGACCCAGAATCATTGGCCCATAAGAAAGCACTAAATCAATGTACTCATTTCCGTCAACATCCGTTATTTTACTACCGTGTCCTTTTTTAATAAACAGCGGATTTCCTCCGACAGATGTAAATGCTCTTACAGGAGAATTTACGGCTCCTACAAGATGTACCAATCCTTCTTTATATAATTCTTCTGATTTCTTGAATTTCATTTTTTAAGCTTTTGCAAGATTCATTTTTCACGAACGGCTAATTGCCAATAGTAAAAGCAAACTACTATTTATTCAATACTCTTGCTGCTTCTTTGGCAAAATAAGTGATAATAATATCTGCTCCTGCTCTTTTCATAGAGAGTAAACTTTCCATCATTACTTTTTCACCATCAATCCAACCTTTTTCTGCAGCGGCCTTTACCATTGCATATTCTCCACTTACATTATAACATGCAATGGGTCTGTCAAAATTATTCTTTAAATCTCTAATAATATCTAAATAAGACAATGCCGGTTTTACCATTAAAATGTCAGCTCCTTCTTGGTCATCAAAAGTTGCCTCTCGCAATGCTTCCTCTCTATTTGCAGCATCCATTTGGTAGGTTTTTCTGTCTCCAAAGCTCGGAGTAGAACCTGCTGCTTCTCTAAAAGGACCGTAAAATGCCGATGCGTATTTTACAGCATACGCCATAATTGGCAAGTTTGAAAAACCTGAATTATCTAAGGATTGACGCACCATATCTATCGTCCCATCCATCATTCCTGAAGGTGCAACCATGTCTGCTCCTGCTTTTGCATGAGAAATTACTTGTTTTGCTATATTTACTAAAGTAGCATCATTGTCAACATCGTTATCATGAATAATTCCGCAATGTCCATGAGAAGTATATTCACAAAAACAAACATCTGTAATTACATATAAGCTTGGATAATTCTTCTTAATAAATCGAATTGCCTGTTGCATGATTCCGTTATCATTCCAGGTTTCTGTTCCTTCGTCATCTTTCTTTGATGGAATTCCGAATAATAAAACTGCAGGAATATTTAATGAAACAACCTCATCTAATTCTTTGGAAATTCGATCTAATGAAAAACGTTTGATTCCAGGCATCGAAACAATTTCTGTTTCTATATTTTCTCCTTCTTCTATAAAGAGTGGATATACAAAGTCGTCTACCGAAAGTCTCGTCTCTTTTACTAATCTTCTAATTCCTTCTGATTTCCTTAGTCTTCTCGTTCTAAACATAAAACCCCTATTTCCCCGAAAGGGAGCACCGTAAAAATAGTGCGGTTAATAATTTATTTTAAAATCTCAATTTACAAGAATAACATGCAGGCTATTCGACTGAATGTGCCTTCCATTTGATACCGTTAGAAAGAGCTCCTATTTTGAATAATAGGTATTTACCAATTCTAAAACACTCTCTGCATCTGGCATGTTTGCTACTTCAACTTTATCAAAATATTTTCTTGCTTCAACAGCTGTGGTTTCTCCAATACAAAAGGCAACCTTATCTGTTGCATTTTCTTCTAAATAACTTTCAATTCCTGATGGGCTGTAGAATAAAACTCCAGAAACTGCTGCACCAATTTTTATTGGATTTAACATCGTTTTATAAGCTTCCACTTCATTTACAACAACACCATTTGCTTGCAAATAGCTAGGCAATGCATCTAATCTTACATCACTACAAAAATAAGAAACTGTTTTAATTTCAGTTTCTTTTGAAATATATTCTGCTAGTTTTATAGCGTTTTTAGCTGCATGCGTAACTTTACCGATTCTATTTTCAATTAGTCTTTTGGTTCTTCTACCAACACAAAAAATATTCTTAAATTTAATTTCATCTTTGGTAAAAGAGTTTAAAATAGCTTCAACTCCATTCTGGCTTGTAATTACCACATTTTCGTGCTGCTGCTTCATCACTTTTGCAGGAATCCTATTGAAACGCATTTTAATAAAATCGCTATCTTCAATACCAATTGCTTCCGATAATGTTTCTTTTTGAAGTTCCGAGAGTTTTTTTGTAGAATAGACAGTAGCTATTTTTGTAGCATCTTCTTCGTCTTCTTTCATTAACTCCTTCCCGCCTCTATTAATAACATAATCTGCACAATCTTTTGCTAGAAACTTATGACTTCCAAATTTTGCAGTTTTTGCCACTCTAATTTTTTTAGAACCGTCTTTTTTTAATAAAACAGCCTTAAAATTCACTTCGTCTGTTCTAGCATCAACATAAGCTAAAGCACCTATTGGGGCAGTACAACCACCTTCTAATAATCGTAAGAACTCACGTTCTACACCAACACAAACCTTAGTTTCGTGATGGTTTAATTGCTCACACGCATCTAGCGTAAAATCGTCTTTTGCCAAAGCAGCTATCATAATTGCACCTTGTGCTGGCGCAGGAATCATCCATGGAAGATCTACTGTATCTTCAGGACTAATTCCAAGTCTTTCTAATCCAGCGGCGGCAAAAACAGCGCCATTCCAAGTTTCACTATTTTCTAATTTTTCTAAACGTGTAATTACGTTTCCTCTTAAACCTGCTACTTTATGTGTTGGATATCTGTTTAACCACATCGCTCTCCTTCGCAAACTTCCCGTAGCAATCAACCCTTCTTGTTCTCCAAAAAATTCTTCAGTACCTTTTAAGACTAAAACATCATTATAGTTTCCACGTTTCAAGACAGCTGCTTGCACAATTCCTTCAGGCAAAGAAGTGGGTACATCCTTTAAAGAATGCACAGCTACATCAATTTTTCCTTCCAACAAGGCAAGGTCTAAGTTCTTTGTAAAAATCCCTGTAATACCCATCTCATACAAAGGCGTATCAAGATTGATATCTCCTGTAGATTTTATGGGTACCAACACTGATTCATAACCTAATTCTGCTAATTCTTTGCGTACTTTATCTGCCTGCCAAAGCGCTAATTGGCTGTCGCGAGTACCTATTCTTATTATTTTTTGCATGGAATTTTAATTATGATTGAAACACTTTCTGAATAACTTCTATACTTTCTGAAACAGAAGTTTCTTCGTCTTTTAAATGTTTTACAAACTGCGTAGTGATTTTCTGAATAAAACGTGTCGTTAATATTTCTGCTTGATTTTCATCAAAATTACTAATTTTCTTTTTCTGAAAATTAATTTCATCTTTCTTTATGATTTCTAACGACTCTTTTAAGGCAGCAATTGCTGGCGTAAATCTTCGGTGATTTAACCAACTATTAAATTCTTCTTTGTGTGTTTCTATAATTTGTTCTGCAAACGGAATTTCTTTTTGACGAACCGCTAAGGTTTCATCCGTAATTTTAGAAAGTTCATCTACATTCACCAGAGAAACACCTGTAAAATCTGACACCTCTTTCGCCACATTTTCTGGCATCGATAAATCTAAAATTAAAATTTCTTTATTATTTGAAATATGTTCTTTTGTAATTGTTGGCTTGTCTGCACCTGTAGAAACAATTAATACATCTGCCTTCGAAACTTCTTCAGTTAAGTTTTCAATCAAGGCTTTACGAATAGAAGCGTGTTCTTTTACAAATTGAATTGCCTTCTCTTCTGTTCTATTGACCAAGCAAACTTGCTTGTTGCGGGTATATTCCGCTAAATTCTTACACGTATGTTTCCCCATTTTCCCCAAACCAAAAACTAAAATATTTTTAGAATTATAGTCTGGTAAATTTTCAATAATATATTGCACGGCTGCATATGAAACTGAGGTAGTTCCCGAGCTTAACTTTGTTTCATTCTTAACTCTCTTACTTGCCTGAAGTACAGAGTTTATGAGTCTTTCTGAATACGCATTTGTAGTATTTAAAGATTTTGCTAATTTAAAAGCATGTCTTAACTGACCAACAATCTCATAATCTCCTAAAATCTGACTTTCTAAGCCGGTACCAATTCTAAACAAGTGACTTATTGCGTCTTGATCCTTGTGAATATTACAAATCGTGTTGAATTCATTCGCGTTACCCTCAGAAAACTCACACAATAACTCTATTAATAAACAAGGTCTGGGTGCAAAACCAAAGATCTCCGTTCTGTTACAAGTGGAAATTATAAAAATAGAGGTGATTCCTTTTTCTTTAGCTGCTCTGAGAAGTGCCGTTTGGTTTCTCTTGGAAACAGAAAATTTTCCACGCATCTCTGCATCCGCTTTTTTATAACTTACACCAATATTGTAAAAATGTTCTTGTCCTATTTGCTTCATAAATCTTTCAAAGATGCTGCAAAAATAGAAACTTCAAGATGATAAAAATGTCGCTTGAAGAACTTTTAATAACGTTCTGTGTTTTTTCCTTATTTTTTTTTGATAATAGCCCTGAAAACCCTTATTTTTGTAATGTAAATAGGGTTTTAGAGTGCTTTTATGTAGAATGATTCTAAATAGAAACAGGTTCAAAAATTAAGATACTTATGTTTAAAAATGTCGGAGAAAGTTCTTTAGATGAAATAACTTTAGAAAAAGGGTTTTATGTGCTTCATTTTCAGAACGAAAGCAATAAAATACAAAGTTTTGATAGGGCCATTGACAGTACTTTTATCCAAATGCATTTTTGTTTGCGTGGAAACTCTAAGTTTCTATTTAATACTGGTGATTATTCTTTTGATGTTTTAGACAACAGGTCTATTTTATTATACAACCCTCAAAGAACATTGCCAATCAACTTAGAGATTCAACCAAAAACAACCCTAGTCTCTTTGTTAATTTCAATTGAAAAATTTCACTCTTTATTTTCGAAAGAATCTGGCTATATTCCTTTTTTAAGTGACGAAAATAGCAATCGAAAATTTTACGATGATACAGAAATAAAACCCACAGTTTCTATTGTATTGCATCAGATTATAAATTCTAACATCAACAGTTCTATAAGAGAGTTGTATGTAAAAGGAAAAATCTACGAGCTCTTAAGTCTCCATTTTCAAAAAGAAGAAAACACAGATAGTGAGTATTGTCCTTTTTTAGTGGACGAACAAAATGTGTTGAAAATTAGAAAAGCGAAAGACATTATTATTTCGAGAATGTCAGAGCCACCGAGCTTACAGGAGCTAGCAAATGAAATTGGTCTGAATTTAAAGAAATTAAAAGAAGGTTTTAAACAAATTTATGGGGATACTGTATACAGTTTTCTCTTTGATTATAAAATGGAACAAGCACGCAAACTATTAGAAAGTAACCTATACAATGTAAATGAAGTTGGCTTGCAGGTTGGTTATAGTACGGCAAGTCATTTTATTGCCGCATTTAAAAAGAAATTTGGCACAACACCAAAGAAATATGTAATGAGCTTGAACAAATAATAGCACTATTTTTAGAAACAAAACTTTGGAACAATTAACACATAACGACATCGAAAACGATCAAAAACAGTATCCAATTACTATTGTTTGCGATGCTATTAGGACTCCAGAAAATATAGGAATGTGTTTTCGAATTTCAGAAAGTTTTGGCGTAGAAAAAATATATTTTCATGAAAATTCACCTACCATAGAAAATAGAATCGTTCAAAAAACGGCAAGAAACACATTAAATCAAATTAAACATGCCTCTTATCATGATTTTGATGCGTTAATACATCAATTAAAAATAGCTGGAAACACAATTATAGGCATAGAAATTACTGATAAAAGCATAAATATTCAAGATTTTGATTTTAAAAATCATGAAAAATTAGTACTACTTTTGGGTAGTGAAAGAAATGGAATTAAAAACATTAATCTGGTAGACGAAACAGTAGCGATACCGATGTATGGTAGAAACTCCTCTATGAATGTAATTCATAGTCTGGCAATTACGCTTTATGAAGTTACCAACCAATTATTAAAAAAATAAAAATTAATTCTGAAACGAGCTCAGAATAATAAGAATATAAATAGTTACTGAAATAAATTCAGCACACAATGAAAGGAGTTTTATTAGTTAATTTAGGGTCGCCAGCGAGCACATCCACAAAAGATGTTAGAAAATACTTAGACCAGTTTTTAATGGATGAGCGTGTTATTGACGCACCATATTGGCTTCGAACGATACTAGTTCGAGGAATCATTTTAAATACGAGACCAAAAAAATCTGCAAAAGCATATAAAAAAATCTGGTGGGATGAAGGTTCGCCATTAATTGTTTTATCAGAAAGATTACATAGCAAAGTGCAAGAAAAAACAGAATTACCGGTTGCTTTGTCAATGCGTTATGGCGACCCATCCATGAAAACTGGCTTACAAGAATTGCATGACAAAGGTGTTACAGATGTGCTGATTATTCCGCTATATCCGCAGCATGCAATGGCAACTACCGATACAATTTTGGTATTAGCAGAGCAGTTGAGAAAAGAATTTTTTCCACAAATGAGGTTCACAGATATTCCTGCTTTTTATCATAAGAAAGAGTATATCAAAGTATTAGCAGAAAGCATTAAGACTTCTTTAGAGGGTAAAGAATGGGATAAAATTTTGTTCTCTTATCACGGAATACCAGAAAGACATGTTAGAAAATCTGACATCACAAAGAGCCACTGCAAGCCGAACGATAGTGTAAACTTTGAATGTTGTAAAACGGCCTCTCCTGCTCATGAATTTTGTTATAAGCATCAATGTTATGAAACGACGAGGCAAGTTGTAGAGTATTTAGGTATAGAGCCACATCAATACTTTGTTTCTTTTCAATCTAGATTAGCTGGTGACCCATGGTTACAGCCTTACACAGATAAAATGCTTGAGAAATACCCAAATGAAGGTGTGAAAAATTTAGCAGTTGTTACGCCGGCATTTGTATCTGATTGTTTAGAGACTTTAGAGGAAATTGCCATGGAAGGTAAAGAAGAGTTTTTAAAAGCTGGTGGTGAAAAATTTTACGCAATTCCGTGTATTAATGATAGTGACGACTGGGTAGATGTTTTAGTAAATTGGATGGAAGCATAATTTTTTTAGTTGATGTCTGATTGCTGCTCATAAAAATACAGCAGTTTGAAGCGCTCCACACCAAAGTCATTAAAATGTAGTACTTTGAAATCAAATTATAAATAAATGGATTACCTATACGTAAAAGCATTACATATCATTTTCGTGGTTACTTGGTTTGCTGGATTATTTTATATTCCAAGATTGTTTATTTATCAAACAGAAGCTGATGATAAACTAGAACCTGCAAAATCAATTTTACAAACGCAATTCAAATTAATGAGCAAACGGCTGTGGTACATCATTACCTGGCCGTCTGCCATTCTTGCGAGTATTTTTGGAATTTGGCTAATCTACCTGAATCCAGTTTGGTTAGAACAACCTTGGATGCTCGTAAAACTAGCCTTCGTTTTAGCGCTTTACTTTTACCATGGATTTTGTCAGAATATTTACAATAAATTACAAAAAGACATTATTAAATATTCTACTTTTAAGCTTCGAATCTTTAATGAAATTTCTACCATAATTCTTTTTGCAGTTGTATTTTTAGTAACTATAAAGAGTGCTATTAGTTGGGTTTGGGGCGTTGTAGGTATCTTACTTTTTGGAGTACTTATAATGTTAGGAATTAAACTCTACAAAAGAATTAGAGAAAAAAGAGGCTGGGACAAAGCAGCGAAAGAGGTTTTAGAAAGTGATGAAAAACTCTAGTTTATAGCAATTACGAACTGCAGCTGTCAGATACAACTAAAACTTAACTTCTTATGCTCTGCTCAAAAGGAATTCTATTCACAATAGACCTTCCTAATGTAACTTCGTCCGCATATTCTAATTCGTCACCAACAGCAATTCCACGTGCAATTGTTGAGGTTATAATGTTGAATTTCTCTATTTGTTTAAAAATATAAAAATTAGTAGTATCCCCCTCCATTGTTGAACTGAGCGCAAATATGAGTTCTTTTATCTCTCTATTCTCAATTTTACGCACTAAAGATTCTATTTGTAGGTTCTGAGGTCCAATGCCTTCAATAGGTGAAATTTTACCCCCTAAAACATGATATAATCCTTTAAACTGGGAAGTACTCTCTATAGCCATCACATCCCTAATATCCTCTACTACACATACAACTTCCGCGTTTCTTCTCGGGTTTTGACAAATATCACAAACTAAAGTATCTGAAATATTATGACACTTTTCACATGTTTTTACATCATTTCTTAAATGCAACAAAGCTTCCGATAAATATTTTGTGTGTTCCGAAGGCTGCTTTAATAAATGCAACACCAAGCGTAAGGCCGTTCGTTTTCCAATTCCTGGCAACCGAGAAACTTCATTCACAGCATTTTCTAAAATTTTTGATGAAAAATCCATAACTACAAATTTAACTTATTAAAGAGAAAAGAATGAAGAAAAAAGAAAAAGACTTCTAAAAAACATATATTCGTGACATCAATTACAGTTTTAATGAAACCCGAATATATCATCCTATTAATTGTTGCCTATTTCGCTATATTACTTTGTATTTCTTACATCACAGGAAAAGCCGCAGACAATAAAACATTTTTCAAAGCCAATAACTCCTCCCCTTGGTATTTAGTTGCTTTTGGAATGATTGGTGCCTCGCTCTCTGGCGTTACCTTTATTTCTGTTCCTGGGTGGGTAGAGGGTCAAAGTATGAGCTACTTTCAAATGGTCTTAGGCTATGTTGTGGGATATGCCGTTATTGGCCTCGTATTACTGCCACTTTACTACCGATTAAATTTAACATCAATTTACACCTACTTAGAAAATCGATATGGAAAAAACGCCTATAAAACAGGGGCAAGTTTCTTCTTATTATCTCGTACTATCGGTGCTGCTTTCCGACTGTTCTTAGTGGCAAATGTGCTGCAAATTATTTTATTTGACAGTTACGGAATTCCTTTTTGGGTGACGGTGACTATCACCATCTTATTGATATGGTTGTATACGTTCAAAGGTGGTATTAAAACAATCGTTTGGACAGATACCCTGCAAACACTCTTTATGTTAGTCGCTGTTGGTGTCTGTATATATACCATTTCTGATGAAATGAAAATCTCTAACATCTTTAGCTACGTTGCAGACAGTGAACTCTCTAAAACCTTCTTTTTTGACGATGTTAGTGCTGGAAATTATTTCTGGAAACGTTTTCTTGCGGGCGCTTTTATTGCCATCGTAATGACGGGTTTAGACCAAGATATGATGCAGAAAAATCTAACTTGCAGGAATCTAAAGGACGCACAAAAAAACATGTTTTGGTTTACGATTGTTCTCGTTATTGTTAACTTTTTCTTTCTAGCCTTAGGAGTTTTACTAACCGATTATGCGCAGCAAAACGGAATTGACGCACATAAAGATCAGTTATTTCCAATAATTGCAACCAAAGGGACGTTGGGATTGGCCACAGCAATTTTCTTTTTATTAGGTTTAATTGCCGCTGCCTATTCCAGTGCAGATTCTGCATTGACCTCTTTAACGACTAGTTTCAGTATTGATATATTAGAAATTGATAAAAAGAAAGCCCCAGAAACACAAGAGCATATCAGAAAGAAAACTCACATCCTTTTTTCTTGTATTCTGATCGCAACAATCCTGGTATTCAAATACTTTATTAGCGACGAAAGCGTCATTGCTAAAATATTTACGTTTGCCAATTATACCTACGGACCGTTATTAGGGCTCTATGCTTTTGGTTTATTTACTAAAATAAAGGTGAAAGATAAAATGATACCTTTTATTTGTTTGGCTTCTCCGGTCTTAAGCTATGTAGCAAATACTATTGCCTTAGCCTCCTTTCGTTTTGATTTTGGATTTTCACTTTTAATTCTAAATGGACTCATTACCTTTGTAGGCTTGTATTTATTTAAAAACAGGACCCAAATACAGCGCAAATAAAAAAAGGAGGTAGCCACTAAAAGTGCTACATCCTCTTTTTTCTATTGTAAAACATTAAAGCAAAAACTCCCTATTCAGTAGTTCCTTTTGGCTTCATGTCTGTGCTTTCGAAGATTTTATCTGCCGAACCTGTTACAAAACCAGAATACAGTTCTCCATTTTGCATCGGATGCCGAAAAGCAAACTCATAGTAACAAGAAGTTATTTCTTTTGTTACTTCCTGAAACTGCACTGGAATCCTATCTGCCAGAACACTCGATTGTTCTAAAAACTGCTCAGGAGAACCTTTAATTTCTCCTCCAGAAGTATTCATTTTAAAGCCTTTCTCTTTTAAAAAATCATTCACCGCTTGCAAAGATTTAAACGTCTCTAATTTATTTACATCTACCGTAAAGTGGTTTGAGCAGAACCCATTAACATACAACCAAGCGGCATACTCTGTCTCTGCTTGCAAACGCTCATACACCTCAAAACTAGGCTGCTCCCACAATCTTCCTTTGAACACTAAATCATTAGAATTAAGTGCCTCTGCAGGAATTGCTGCAATCATCTTTTTTACTTCTTCTTGCAATGCTACAGAAAACTCCGCTACTTTCAACTGACTGATAAATACCCTTGGTAAATTTTTATCAGTCGCATGCTCATAATGTTTTGCATATAATTTTTTTGCTTCAAAAGTATACTCTCCGTTTTCCATATAACCAGCTGCAATAAAAGGTTTTGCCAATACTTCAATATTCACGCGAGGATCGTCAAAGGTTCTAAAAGCAACATGATCATTAAATATTTGGTTTCCTTTACTGGTAAAGAATTCATTTATTTTCTGCGCTGACGGTGTTCTTTCCGAATACTCAGCCCACAATGTATCAAAAATTTTAGTTGTAGTCATTTTATGTTTTTTTGGGTGGGGTAAAGCTAAATTAATTTAATTTATTAGTCGACGATAACTAACTAATTTTCCGATATTGTCAATGTTTTCCAAAAAAGAAGGGTGTTGTCACTATTTGTATCGTTTTCTAAAAAAGGCATTACTACTTTTAACCGCTGTCTCTAGAAATAACGGAACTCTTTAAAAAAATAAAATATGAAAATTAATTTTTGTACTAAATTCAGGAACATGAGTGCTTTTAAAAACGAGCATTCCAACTAATGCGATTAGATGAAGAAAACAATTTCTATTATTGGAGGCGGAACATCCTCCTTTCTTTTGGCTGCCTTTTTAAATACTGAAAAGTATGAGGTCACTATTTATGAAAAAAATAAAACCGCAGGTAGAAAATTTTTGGTTGCTGGAAAAGGTGGCTTTAACCTTACACATTCAGAAACTGTTTTGGAGTTAATTGAGCGCTATACACCGAATGACTTTTTAAAAGAAGCCTTATTGCATTTTACAAATGATGCTTTTATAAATTGGTTGCACACACTCAATATCCCCACATATGTAGGAACGAGCCAAAGAGTCTATCCCAAAGAAGGAATTAAACCCATTACTGTTTTAAAAAAAATTTTAGGCTACTTAAACGAGAAAGGAATCTATTTCAAATACGAACATACGTTTTCTGGCTGGGATACTAAGAACAACATTCTTATTAATGGCAAGAGCACTCCCTCCGACTATACCGTTTTCTCTTTGGGAGGTGGAAGTTGGAAAATTACCGGGTCTGATGGCCTTTGGATAGAAAAATTTCAAAAAAAAGGGGTCGAAACATTCCCATTTGAAGCCTCCAACTGTGCTTTTAAAATTGCTTGGGATAGTACTTTTCTTTCAAAACACGAAGGAAGCCCTTTAAAAAATATTGCCATTTCCTGTTTGGGAAAAAAACAAAAGGGAGAAGCTGTAATCACCAAAGCGGGTTTGGAGGGAAATGCAATCTATAGTTTAAGTCCTCAAATTAGAGAGCAGCTAAAGTCTCAAAAAAAAGCAGCAATTTATATCGACTTTAAACCCACATTATCTTTAGAAACCATTACTTCTAAAATAGTGCATTCAAACTTTAAAAACACTACACAGGTTTTAAAAAAAGAGCTCAAATTAACAAATACTCAAATCGACTTATTGAAAATAAAGCTTCCAAAAGAACATTATTTAAATGCTCTTTTGCTCTCAGAAAGCATCAAAGAATTTCCTTTAGAGGTTTATGAGCTGGGACTTTTAGATAAAGCCATATCTACTGCTGGAGGTATTTCTTTGACAGCCGTTGACTCCAACTTTGAATTGCAGACAATACCGAATCAGTTTTGTATTGGTGAGATGTTGAACTGGGACGCACCCACTGGTGGATATTTGATACAGGCCTGCGCAAGTTCGGGGGTTTACCTTTCTAATTATCTTAATAAAATTGACTAAAAACTACGTTTATCTGTGTCTGTACTCTTTAAATATTCAGTATTTTTACTGTAATAAAATCACTGAAATGTCAAAAGACTTATCCAATTATCGTAAATCTTACGAAAAGCAAGAACTCTTAGAACACCATTGTCCAGAAAACCCAATGGAGTTGTTTCAAACATGGTTTACAAATGCAGACGAATCCGATACTATTGAGGAAACAAATGCCATGAATATTTCTACTATTGGTGCTGACGGCTTTCCAAAAAATAGAATCGTTTTGTTGAAGAAATTTACTTCAGAAGGGTTTGTTTTCTACAGCAACTATGCCTCAGAAAAAGGAAAAGCACTTGAAAAAAACAACCATATTTGTTTGTCTTTCTTTTGGCCAGCTTTAGAACAACAAATTATCATCAAAGGAAAAGCAGTAAAACAAGCAACACAGGAATCAGATGCTTACTTTGAATCGAGACCCAACGGAAGTAAGCTTGGAGCTTGGGCTTCAAATCAAAGCGCCGTAGTAAGCTCTAGAGCGGAACTAGAGGAAAGCTTAATTTCCTTTGAGATGAAATTTAAAGAAAAAGAAATCCAACGCCCCAAACATTGGGGAGGCTATTTGGTAAAACCTGTTTCTATTGAATTTTGGCAAGGAAGACCAAACAGACTGCATGATAGAATTAGATATCGTTTACAGAAAGATTTTTCTTGGAAAATTGAAAGATTAGCACCTTAAATTTTTATATTTACCTCACAGAACTAAAAATTAAATGAAAACACTCTACATTGTTAGACACGCAAAATCTTCTTGGGAATATACTGGAATTGAAGATATTGACAGACCTTTAAAAAAGCGTGGAATTAAAGATGCTCATTTAATGTCTGCGTTTTTGTCTAAAAAAATCGATAAACCAGATGTTTTTGTTACAAGTAGTGCCAATAGAGCTTTGCATACTGCTGTTATTTTTTGTGGAAATTTTAATTTCCCGCATGCCAATCTTCAGATAAAAAAACAATTATATAGTTTTAGTGACGGGTACCTTGTAAAAACAGTTCATGCATTGGATGACGGCTTTAATTCTGCTATTATTTTCAGTCATGATCACGGGATTAATACATTCGTAAATGAGTTTGGAAGCAAACCACTAGCGCATGTGCCCACCTGTGGAATAATAGCAATAGAGTTTCAAGAAAAGCACTGGAAAAATATAAAAAAAGGAAAAACTATATTAGTAGAATTTCCTAAAAATCATACCTAATAGATTTTGTTAGAAATAAAAAAATTCGCAGCTATTGATATCGGGTCTAATGCCATTAGATTACTGATTTCAAACGTTATTATTTCCGAAGACAGGGAGCCTCAGTTTAAAAAATCTTCACTTGTACGCGTTCCTATTCGCCTAGGTGCCGATGTCTTTGTGAATGACGGTACTATTAGTGGTGCCAATATTGACAGAATGATTCATGCCTTGGAAGCCTTTAAACTGTTAATGAATGTTCATAATGTTGAAAAATATAAAGCATGTGCGACCTCTGCAATGCGCGAAGCTTCTAATAGAAAGGAAGTTACTGCAAAAATATTATCTAAAACGGGTATAAAAATAGATGTTATTGGAGGTAAAGAAGAGGCCGAAATTATATCCTCTGCGGATTTAAATGAATTAATGGAAGGAAACAACACCTACTTATACGTAGATGTGGGTGGAGGTAGTACAGAGTTTACACTCTTTTCTAAAGGCAAAACCATCAGCTCAAAATCTTTTGAAATGGGTACAGTACGACTTTTAAATAATAAAAAATCTGTAAATAAAGAAATATTTTATAATGTAGAAAAATGGGTTAAAAAGCATACCAAGGGCTTAAAGAATGTTTCTCTAATCGGATCTGGTGGAAACATCAATAAGCTTTTTAAAATGTCGGGAAGAACAGAAGGAAAACCTATCTCGTTTATTTATTTAAATGCACAATATCAATTCTTGAAAAACATGAGCTATGAGAATAGAATTTCTGAATTAAGCTTGAATCCGGATCGAGCAGATGTTATTATTCCCGCAACAAAAATTTATCTATCTGCTATGAAATGGAGTGGTGCAAGAAAAATATACGTCCCAAAAATTGGGCTTTCTGACGGTATTATAAAGACCTTATATTACAATCAGTTATAATTTTTTAAAGCAAGTACCCTTTTAAAATCAAATAACCAACTGAATACTGCTTAAAGGTATTTGTTTCAAACAATCTAAAAAAATAGGACGCTTATTTTAAAGATTTTGCTACTATTGCTTCAAACGCTTGCTCTTCACCATTTAAAAAGAAAGTTTCAATTGGTAAATAGGAAACTGCTGTCAAAAAATGCACAAGACGTACATAATCTTTTTCCGTGGTGAGTATCATTTTAGGGGACTCTATCTGGTTGAATCTTGTTTGAATAGACTGGATGTCTTTTTCAGAAAAATGATGGTGATCCCCAAATTTCAAGTGCTGGAAACATACCGCTAATCCCGATAAGTAATCTAAAAGTGGTGTGGGATTTGCAATTCCTGTAATTAATAATACATTAAAATCTTTCAATGCGGAAGTTTGTATCTCATGTGCACCTATAATTGTTTTGGCATATGAAATGCTTGTGAAAAATATCTTTTTTTGAAACTTACTTAATTTCTCTTTGATAATGGCTTGTTGCTGTAAAGGAAAGTCTTCTGGACATTTTGTGACCAAAATTATATCTGCTCTTTTAGCACCGTACTTACCTTCTCTCAAGTTTCCAGTTGGCACCACGTAATCCGCTACAAATAAAGCATCCCATTTGGTCAATAAAATAGTGCAACTTCCCTGCACCTTTCTATGCTGAAATGCATCGTCTAACAAAATAATCTCTGGATTTACAAAAGTCATTAATTTTGAAATGCCCGCTACCCTATTCGCATCAACTGCAACATGAATTTTTTTAAACTTCTTATAATATTGTAAAGGCTCATCTCCAACAGCCTTTGCAGTATGCGTTTCGTTTACTAAAATAAAACCCTTACTACTCCTTTTATAGCCCCTACTAAGTATAGAAACTGTGTGCCTTTCTTGCAACATCCGCACTAAATACTCTATTTGAGGTGTTTTACCCGTCCCCCCCATACTCAAGTTTCCAACGATAATTATTGGAGTTTCAAATGCCGTGCTTTTAAAAAATCCAATATCGAAAAACAGGTTGCGGATTCTAGTAACAAAATCATACAAAACTGTAAACGGAAAGAGTAAAAATCTAAGTACTTTCATTGTGGTAAAAATACATTAAAATTGTTAACTTTGATTTTAGAAAAAAACCAAATGAATATAACAGAGGTTACAAACTATTTAGAAGAATTGGCTCCTTTGCACTACGCCGAAGATTTTGATAATGTTGGTTTGTTAGTGGGAAATCCTGATACCATAGTTACTGGTGTTTTAGTAACACTAGATACTTTAGAGGAAACCGTAAACGAGGCCATTGCAAAGAAATGCAACTTAATAATTAGCTTTCATCCGATTATTTTTAGTGGGTTAAAGAAAATTACTGGTGGCTCATATGTAGAAAGAGTTGTTTTAAAAGCAATTCAAAACAACATCGCAATTTACGCAACCCATACCGCTTTAGACAACTCTAAAAATGGGGTTTCTGCAAAAATATGTGAAGTTTTAGGTTTAGACAATACACAAATTCTAATTCCAAAAAAGGGTATTATCAAAAAACTGACCACCTTTGTACCGATTCAAAATGCAGAAACACTCAGAGCTGCTTTGTTTACTGCTGGCGCTGGAAGTATTGGTAACTATGACCAATGCTCCTTTAATACAGATGGTAAAGGAACCTTTCGAGGAAATGAAAGTTCAAATCCTGTAGTTGGTATAAAAGGGAAAACTCATACGGAAAGTGAAACTCAAATTAGTGTCGTCCTTGAAAGTAAAAATGAAACTGGCATTTTAAATGCTCTCAAGAAACACCATCCATATGAAGAAGTAGCATATGACATTGTGACTACAGAAAATGTGCACCAAGATATTGGTATGGGCATGATGGGAGAACTTGCCGAAGAGATGGATGCAAAAGAATTCTTGCTGTTCTTAAAAAAAACGATGCAAACGGACTGTGTTCGTCATTCTGAACTTCTCCATAAAAAAATAAAAAAAGTAGCCGTTTTAGGGGGTGCTGGAAGCTTTGCTATTGCCCATGCAAAAAGAGCTGGAGCAGACGCATATGTGAGTGCCGATTTTAAATATCATGAGTTTTTTAAAGCTGAAAAAAACATTTTATTAGCAGATATTGGTCATTATGAGAGCGAACAGTTTACAAAAACCCTTTTGGTTGACTATCTTAAGAAAAAAATTAGTAATTTTGCAGTCGTTTTATCAGAAAAAAGTACGAATCCAATTTATTACATATAAACATGGCAAAGAAGAAAGAAATTTCAGTTGAGCAAAAATTAAGAGCATTGTATGACCTACAATTAATAGACTCTAGAATTGATGAAATTAGAAACGTTAGGGGTGAATTACCTTTAGAAGTGGAAGATTTAGAAGATGAAGTTGCCGGATTAAATACCCGTATTTCTAATTTAGTAGAAGATGCCTCTAACTTAGAGACAGAAATCAATAATAAGAAACAAGCGATAGAGGATTCTAACGTTTTGATGAAAAAATATGATGAACAGCAAAAGAATGTTAGAAATAACAGAGAATTTGATTCCTTATCGAAAGAAGTTGAGTTTCAAGATTTGGAAATTCAGTTAGCAGAGAAAAGGATAAACGAATACAAAGCAAAAATTGCTCAAAAAAATGAAGTGATTGAGAGCACAAAAGAAAAACTAGCGAAACAAGACCAACATTTAGGTCATAAAAAGGCTGAATTAGACGCTATTTTAAAAGAAACTGAAAAAGAGGAAAAAATCTTAGGAGAAAAATCTGAGGAATTTTCCAAATCCTTAGATGCTCATTTATATGCTGCGTATACAAGAATTAGAACCAAAGTAAAAAATGGTTTGGCCGTTGTTGCTATTGAAAGAGGCGCATCTGGAGGATCTTATTTTACCATTCCACCGCAGGTTCAATTAGAGATTGCAAATAGAAAAAAAATAATTATAGATGAACACAGTGGACGTATCTTAGTAGATGCAACACTCGCTGAAGAAGAGAAAATGAAAATGGATAAATTATTTTCATAATCTTATATTCAGTTTAGACAAAAAAATCGAAGCATTGCTTCGATTTTTTTTGTCTACTGTTCTTTTAGCTGCTAATAGTCTAGCTTTCTTAAGTAACTCAACTTCTCTTTCCAAATATCGAGATCCTCCTTAAACTCTTGGACTCGAGTCTTCACATTCAGTACTAAAGGATTGTCTTCTTGTGCATTTGAAAAGAACCCTAAGTTATTTTCTAATTGCTGCATTTCTTTGACAACTTCATCCATCTTCTTTCTTACAAATAACTGCTCTGAATCTAATCTTCTAAAATCCTCCGTTGCTAGTAAACCATCCACAACATTTACAAATTTCAACATAGAAACCTCTCTCTTATCCAAAGACAAACCCTCTAATAACCGATCAATTTGTTTATTGAATTTGCTCTCTAAATGCCTGACATCTCTTGGCAAACTCCCTAGCTCTTTCCAAGCACTTATAGCTTCTAAAACAGTTTCCTTTGTATGTGTTTTTTCTTCTTTAAGTATTTCTAAAAATGCCTTTTTAGCATCTACAACCTCTTGCTGCTCTTTACTAATTGTATTTTTTTGTTCATGGTACCGATCAAAATAAGCGTTACAGGCAGCTTTGAATTTGGTCCAAATATCATCCGAAAATTTTCTTGGCACATGTCCAATATGCTTCCAGTCAGATTGAATTTTCTTCATTGCTTCTGTTGCCATATTCCAGTCCTCGCTTTCCTTTAAAGATTCTGCAATCTCAATTAGTGCTAATTTCTTCTTTAAATTTTCTTGTTGCTCACTTTTCTCATCTTTATAAAAATGATTTTTAGCACTATTAAATTTCTTTGTTGCAGCTTTAAATTTCAGCCAAACCTCTTCACTTTTAGCGTAGGGAAGTTTCCCTGCATTAAAATACTCTTGTCTCAACTTTTCTACATCATCAATACTACTTCTCCAATCTTTGTGCGTATTATTTTTAGAAGTATCATACACATCTAAGCGGGCAACTATTGCTAACTTTTCATTTATAATCTCCTGATACTTGGATTTCATATCCCGAAAGTGCTCGTGACGCCTGTCATGAATTTTCTTGGTTACAGCACTAAATTTCTGCCAGACATCTTCCCGTACTTCTTTTGCTACAGGTCCAATATCTTCTTTCCAAATTTTATGTAAATCTTGTAATTCTTTAAAGGCATCGTTCACATCTGGTGCTGCCGCTAAAACCTCTGCTCTTAAAATAATTTTTAATTTTTCCTCTAAATTATTTTTAAAATCTAAATCTCTAAAATCATTACTTAAATGCAGTAAATCATAAAAACGCTCTACGTGATGATGGTATGTTTTCCAAGTATCATTGTAACGCGTTTTAGAAACTGCCCCTATAGAACGCCAAGTGTCTTGTAGTACTCTAAAATCCTTGTACATGGTCTTTGCATCTCCATTGTCAATAAGGTCTTTCAAACTCTCAATAACCCGCATTCTTGTATCGAGGTTATCGTTCATTTGCTTCTCTATCGAGTTGTAATGCCCATCTCTTTTCTTCTTATACTCCGAAAGCAAGGTATTATAGGCGCCTTTTACTGGAGTGGAAAATTGAAAATCAATGGCATTTCCACCCGCTTCTAAAAAAGCACTTTTCTTTTCCGCCAACAATGCTCCAAACTTTGTATTGAAGGCACTCTTAATAAGATCTACTTGCTCTTTTATTTTATTTACTGGATTGTTAGATAATGTTTTTTGGAGCTCTGTAACCAATTCTTCTAAGGATAAAACAGCATACGTTACCTCAGGAGTCACTTCCTTTTGTTTCACCACTGGGTTTACTGCTACTTTCACCACTTCCAGGGTTTCCTCAACCGAAGCTACAACAACTGCTGTTTCGGGAGCTACAATTTCCGCTATTTCTTCCACAATTTCCGGCACTGCATCGGCAGCAACTACTGGTTCTTTTTCCACAGTATCCAGTGTTTCTGCCAAAATTTCTGGCACTGCATCCGGAAGTATCACTTCTTCTTCTTCCTCTGCTACAACTTCAAGCGTTTCTTCAACAACTGCTGGCTGTTCGTCTTTAACTTCAGGAGCCTCTTTAGAAACTATATCCACTTTTTTTACCGTTTTTTCAACGTTTTCTTCATTATTATCTAACATATCTATAATGTTTAAGTTCGATTCGTATTGCTATGGTAATATTCTATAAATATACTTACAATGTATTAAGTATACAAAATGTGACGCTGAAATCTATAGTTTGGATTCATTCCAAATGCTCCAAGATTCTTCTGCCTGCAGCACTAGCATTTCATATCCATTTTTTATAGCTGCTCCTTGCTGTTTTCCTTTTGCTAAAAACTCAGTTACCTCGGGGTTGTATATCAAATCAAATAATAAGTGACGTTCTGAAAGGAAGTGGTATGGGATATTTGGCGATACATGAGTGTTTGGAGAGGTTCCTAAAGGCGTGCAATTCACAATAACATAATAGGCATTCATGATTTCTTCCGATAGCTCTTGATAGGAAATTTCCTGCGTTCCTGAGGGATTCCTAGAAACGAATTTATATGCAATTTTATTTTTTTCAAGCGCATACGCTACTGCCTTAGATGCACCACCGGTTCCTAAGATCAAAGCATGTTTATGGTGCTTTTTTAAATAGGGACCTATCGATTTCTCAAAACCTACCACATCCGTGTTATAGCCTTTTAATCCTCCTTGCTCCGTGAACTTGATTGTATTGACTGCACCAATTTCTTTAGCTGTTTGATCCAGCTCATTTAAATAAGGCAATACTTCTTCTTTGTAAGGAATGGTCACATTCATTCCTTTTAAAAAGACTTCCTGTTCAAGCAATTGCGGGAGGTCTTTCATCTTTTGCAAATCAAAGTTTTTATACAGATATTTTCTCAAACCTAAGGCCTCAAATTTTTTTGTAAAATATCCCCTCGAAAACGAATACGAAATATTTCTTCCTAAAAGTCCAAAAATCTTATTTGTTTTTTCTTCCATAAAAATCAATTATTAAAATTAAAGAGAGCCCTAAAATAATATATAAAACAGCAAACCAGGTTTCTGGAAACGAAAAATCAGGAACAAATCGTTGATAGTTCTCAATAATTTTATGCCCACTGTTGTCTAAAACAAACACCCCTTTTTCAGCTGTATAAAGCGCCTGCTTCCAGGGCCAAACAATCACTAAAGACCCTGTAATAAAACCAATAATTACAGCAGTTACTATGGCATTGAATCTTTTTAAAACATATCCTAAAACATGGCTGATTGCCACCAAACCGAATATAGAACCTGCAGTAAATACGGATATTATTTTGAGGTATCTAATTTTTTCGGGGACTGCTAAAACTTCAAAGTTACCAACAAGTAACTCTGTAGCAACAAAAAACAGGGCATTTACGGAGTCCACTAACAGCAGTACATAATTCCCCATAAGGATTAGGATAAAAGAACCCGATAGTCCGGGAAGTGTCATCCCCGAAACTCCAATAATACCACAAACAAAAACAAACCACAGATTGTCGTTTTCACCTGCAGGAGTTAAAAAACTGACCCCTAAACCAACAGCAACTCCAAGTATCAACGAAAACAAATTTGTACGATTCCACTCTCCAAAATCTTTACCAATATAATAAATAGAGCCAATAATCATTCCAAAAAACCAACTCCAAACATAGAGTTCATAATGTTGTAAAAAATAGTCTAAGACCAAAGAAACACTAAAATAACTAAAAATACTACCTCCCATCACCAGTAGCAAAAACTGACCGTTTATGTAAGTGTAAAAGCTCTTAAACCGGCCGTTAATAATCAATTTAAAAGCGATAATGTTTACCTTTTTAAATGAATAAATAAGCTCTTCATAAAACCCTAAAACAAAAGAAACAGTCCCTCCAGAAACACCAGGAACTTTATTTGCAGCGCCCATTGCCAATCCTTTTAAAAAAAGATATAATTTCTGTAAGAAGATTCTTTCTCTTTGCATTATTTTTTTACTGCTAATTTTTCCATCAATAAAATCAAACCAAAGCCCAGCAATGCCAGTATGATCGCCAACATGACTTTTGCATCACCATCAAAAGAAAAAGGAGAAATACTGTATTGTTTTAATGGCACCGATACTCCGTGAGAGTTCATTCTCCAAGATACCGTTTCTTTCCATGGCCATATTTTATTTAAAGAACCTATTATAAAGCCAGTTAACAGCGCTAAAGTGGCATTTTTATAATTAGAAAACAACCATTTTAAAACTTTAGAAAAAGTAAGTAACCCTACAATTGCACCAAAAAAAACAGCGGCTATTGTTTTATAATCACGATCGTTTACTGCAGCTAAAATAGGTTTATAGGCTCCTAAAAGTACTAATATAAATGCGCCTGAAATTCCTGGCAAAATCATTGCACAAATTGCAATTGAACCTGCCAGAAACATAAACCACAAGGATGAGTTCTCATTTACTAGAGGATTTAATGTGGTTACATAATATGCTGCGAAGACTCCAATCAATAAGACTAAAACTGCACTAAAATTCCAAGTGGTTATTTGTTTTCCTATATAAAGTACACTTGCGATTACCAAACCAAAAAAGAAGGACCACAACAAAATAGGTTGGTTTTCTAACAACCATTTAATTGTTTTTGCCAAAGAGAGAATACTGATAAAAATTCCTATAAAAAGCGAAAATAAGAAAGAACCGTTTACTTGCTGCCACGCCGCTTTTACTCCTTCTGACCTCAGTGTTTTTAAAAGTTTTAAATTCACGTTACTAATCGATACTAATAGCTCTTCATAAATTCCAGAAATAAATGCAATGGTTCCACCAGAAACTCCTGGAACCACATCTGCAGCTCCCATTGCCATTCCTTTTAAACCTATTACTATATATTCCTTTGCACTTCTTCCCATTATATTTTTCCTATTTTTGTAAAAAACGAAGATACTTGATTTTAAAGAAAAAATAGAGCCGTTTATTCTATTTGTAATTTTTATTAAATAAACCGCAGATGCCAAAAAAAGGAAAAGCAAAAAACACGCTAAACAAGGCGAAACACACCAAGTTGATGCAAAGAAAAATCAATAAAGTCAAATTAGAGAAACAACTGCATAAAAAGCGTCTAAAAAATATTATTAGAAAAGTAAATGAAGAAAAAGAAAATGAGCACTAAACTAAAATACTTTTTAGGGCTTCTAATTTCTATTCCACTGCTCCCTTTTTTATACTTTCAAGGAAAATCCATTCGAAAAAAAACACCTGTGCTTCCGGAGGCCGCAGTGCCAATAGGGTTTGTCGACGGTCAATTTAAATCTACTTTATCGTTACTTACTATCGGAGAAAGCACCATTGCTGGTGTGGGCGTAAAAGAACACAAGGAGGGCTTTACAGGCGCATTGGCACAAACCCTCTCAAAGGCATTTCAACAGAATATAAAATGGCGTGTCTATGCAAGGAGCGGATATACTGCAAAACAATTGTGTACTAAAATAGTACCTAAAATTGAAGAAACCACTGTAGACCTTATCGTTATTGGTATTGGAGGGAACGACTCTTTTACGCTAAATTCTCTAAAAAAATGGAGCAGTGATGTTGAGAACCTCATCCATTTACTACAGCATAAATTCCCTAAAACACCGCTTTTTTTCACAAATATGCCCCCAATAAAAGAGTTTCCAGCATTTACAGGATTGATGAAATTTGTGATTGGAAATCTCGTTGAAATTCTAGGTGAACACCTACACATACTTGCAAATAAAGAACCAAATGTCTATTACAACCGTGAAGTAATTAGGCTAAAGGAATGGAGTATAAGAAATAATTTACCTATACATACTGCTGGAATTTATTTTAGTGATGGTGTACACCCTTCTGAGCTAACATATAAAGTTTGGGGAAAAGAGATGGGAAGCTTTATTTTTAGTCAAAACATCCAGCCGCCAAAACCTCCTGTTTCCTTATTTTAACAAAAAAAATCTCAAGGTTTCCCAAGAGATTTTATATTTAAAATAGTGAGATTTTATTGATCTATTGCACCTAAAACGCGTTTCATAAATAAATTTAACGCTTCTTTTTTCGGTGTCCCTTCTTTGACCATTTTATGAACCTCTAACGCGCCATACATATTGGAAATTAGTTCACCAATAACATCTAATTCTTCATCTTTTAAAGACGGAACTTCTGTTAAAGCTTCTAATGTTTCTATGGTTTCTAAAACATAATCTTGATCGTTTTCTTCGATAAAATTAGTAAGATGTTTAATTACAGGTAACTTCATATTAGATTACTTCATTTACTAATTCCTTCAACACCTCAAACTTGTTTGTTTGTGCTTGATTTTTAAAACTACCTCCTTCAAAAGTTGCAAAAGTTGGTAAATTACTTACATCTGCTAATTTTCTACTTTCAGGAAATTTTTCTGCATCCACAATTACAAAAGTGATCGTTTCATTTTCTGAAGCTAGCTTTTTAAATTTAGGCTTCATAATTCTACAATTCCCACACCAGGTGGCTGTATATTGTACAACAACAGTTTTATTGTCTGCAATAATATTAGATAAATTGTCTTGTTCTAACTCTTGAACCATCGCTATTATTTAGTTTAAGTGGGCTGCTAAATATTCAGCAGTTCCTTTTGCATTTGCTGCCATAGCAGTTTTTCCTTCTTCCCAGTTTGCTGGACAAACTTCACCATTTTTTTGTACGTGCGTAAATGCGTCAATTAAACGTAAAAACTCGTTTACATTTCTTCCAACTGGCATATGATTTACGCCCTCGTGAAAAACAGTTCCTTCCTCGTCAATTAAATAGGTTGCTCTGTATGTTACATTGTCCCCTTCTACTTGCACTGTTTGTGAAACTTCATCAAAAGTTTCATTCGTAATGTCTAAAATACCTAATATTGAAGATAAGTTTCTGTTGCTATCTGCTAATATTGGATATGTTATTCCTTCAATTCCACCATTTTCTTTTGTAGTACTCAACCAGGCAAAATGAACCTCTGGGGTGTCACAAGATGCACCAATTACAATTGTATTTCTTTTCTCAAATTCAGCAACTGCTGCTTGAAAAGCATGTAATTCAGTAGGACAAACAAATGTAAAATCTTTTGGATACCAAAACAATAATACTTTCTTTTTCTTATTTACCGCTTCTTCTAATACATTTAATTTAAATGTATCTCCCATTTCGTTCATTGCGTCCACATTTAAATCTGGGAATTTTTTTCCAACTATTGTTGCCATGTTTTTTTTATTGTTTTTGATTGATAAATTTTAAGTTGCAAAGATAGCTCTCATAAAGGTATTGATTGCAAAAAATCTTATGATAACTTCTTATTTGACCATAAACTTTATTTATGGCATTGAATCACAAAATAAAGTACAACTATTTTCAAATGATGTTTAAAAATTTGATACCTTTAGAATAAACTTTTAATAAGTTTTAACTATATTAAAATAAAAACTATAGATAATAATTATTCAAATAATTACTGTAGCTTTGTAACTAAGCCTTAAACTATAGCAATTATGGAAAACAACAGCGATATCAATAAATGCCCATTTATGGGTGGTACTCAAAAACAAACAGCCGGTAACGGAACTTCTGTGCGAGATTTTTGGCCTAATGAATTAAAGTTAAATATTCTACGTCAAAACGGAGAAGCGTCAAATCCTATGGCCAAAGATTTTGATTATGCAGCTGCTTTTAATAGCATAGATTATGCAGAATTAAAAAAAGATGTAAACCATTTTATGACGGATTCACAAGATTGGTGGCCAGCAGATTATGGGAATTATGGTCCTTTTATGGTCCGTATGGCATGGCATAGTGCTGGTACTTATAGAGTTGGAGATGGGCGTGGTGGAGCGCGTTCTGGTTCACAACGTTTTGCACCCATAAATAGTTGGCCAGATAATGGTAATTTAGATAAAGCTCGTTTATTACTTTGGCCAATTAAAAAGAAGTATGGAAATAAATTATCTTGGGCAGATTTAATGATTCTTGCAGGAAACTCCGCAATGGAATCTATGGGATTTGAAACCTTTGGTTTTGCAGGAGGACGAGAAGATATTTGGGAGCCAGAACAAGACATATATTGGGGTTCCGAAACCGTTATGGGAGAAAATGAAGAACGTTATAAAGAGGGTGAGTTAGAAGACCCGCTTGGAGCTGTAATGATGGGTTGGATTTATGTAAATCCTGAAGGACCTAACGGAAATCCAGATCCAATGGGTTCTGCAAAAGATATTAGAGAAACCTTCGGTAGAATGGCAATGAATGATGAAGAAACAGTAGCGCTTACTGCTGGAGGACATACATTTGGTAAAGCACACGGTGCTGCGAATCCAGATACCTATGTTGGACCATCACCACACGGAGCTCCAATAGAAGAAATGAGCACTGGATGGAAAAACTCTTACAAATCTGGAGTTTTAGATGATACAATTACAAGTGGAATAGAAGGCGCCTGGACACCCAACCCAATAACTTGGGATCATGATTATTTTGATGTTTTATTAAATTATGATTGGGAATTAACCAAAAGTCCCGCAGGTGCGCATCAATGGAAACCAACAGCAGCTTCAAATGCAAAAAAAGCACCCAAAGCTGGTGATGCTAATAATACACAAGATCTAATGATGACTACTGCGGATATCGCTTTAAAAGTAGATCCTAAATATTTAGAAATTTCTAAACGTTTTCATAAAGATCACAAAGCTTTTGAAGATGCTTTTGCAAGAGCATGGTATAAATTAACCCACAGAGATATGGGACCAATTTCTCGGTATTTAGGTCCAGAAGTTGCGAAAGAAGAATTGCTTTGGCAAGATCCAATTCCTGAAGGAACCGTGCTTTCTGACGCAGAAATTGCAACATTAAAAGAAGCTATTTCAAACACCAACTTATCAATTTCTCAATTGGCAATTACTGCTTGGGCATCGGCGTCAACATATAGAGGTTCAGACATGAG